>LDZS01000027.1_pt1 | contig 17444 bp, 17 predicted proteins | sample 615471 | NCBI WGS metagenome assembly LDZS01 (sample SAMN03408295, study PRJNA278302) | terrestrial metagenome | isolation source: oil reservoir sample K3 | place: USA: Alaska, North Slope, Kuparuk formation | collected 2013
AGCGCCAAAGTAGGCGGATTATTTGAATTGCTAAATTACATGTCACCAGATGGAAGCAATACAACCTCAAAAATATTTTTACAGCTAAATGTTTACTTTTTGCTTGACCGTGAGATAACAATTTAGTATACTATAGTAAATTGTTGATGTCTGCGGCTGGTTCGAACCAATAATTAATGATATTACAAAATATGGAGGTCGATGTGTCGATTAATGTTTTAAAGTAAGTGTACAGGAAGTGATTTTTATATGAGATTAAGGTTTTTGTTTAAGGTAAAATCCGGCGATAAGTTGGTTTTGGGAAGGAAAAATTAATATTTACTGCCCTATAATACCTCAAATATCATTAGTCTACATTTAATTCTTTTGACTTTAAAATTACTGTTTACTTGATAATAGAGTAATTTATGTTCGATCGAAACAAAGGATATTTGCAAATAACATAAACTTTATGGGCAAGCACGGCAAAGGTAAACCTATGAGTTTATGATCAATATATATGATGACTTTTCAGTAGCGGGGGGTGAATCAAATAATTCATGAGGATAACGATCGAATTTTCGCCGCTTGTGGATAGGTTGATTCTTCCTATTCACTATAACAGTTTGATTCAGGGATTTGTATATGCCAACTTGGACAATCTAATCTCAGATAGTTTGCATAATAAAGGAGTTGCTTTCGGAAAAAGACAGTTTCGTTTCTTTACCTATAGTCGTATATATGGAAGATACTTTATTAATAGCGAAACTATCGAATTCACCGGCCCACTAAAATTACATATAAGTTCCATTCACGAAGATGTGCTCGAATCCTTCGTAAAACACCTCTTAATAAAAGGCAAAATACAATTAGGGTCACAACAGTGCGAGTTACTTCGAATAGATGTCGAAGAAAAACCAAAATTTGCCCGACCAATCCAAGTTAAAACCCTTTCTCCAATTACTGTTTACAGCACACTGACCGCAGGAGATGGACGAAAAAAGACCTATTACTACAGTCCTACAGAACGAGATTGGGAAATTCAAATTTTCACAAACTTATGGAGGAAAAGTCAGGCGTTAGGCATGGGATCCAGTGATCCAGCGTATTTAGCAGGATCAAGGATAAGGCCAGTTAAGGTTGGCAAACAAGACCTTAGGATAATGAAATATCGCGACACCGTAATCAAGGGTTGGACAGGTATTTACGAATTGGACCTGCCGGAAGAATTTTTCTATCTCGCCTATGATGCAGGTTTGGGAGCAAAGAATAGTCAGGGGTTTGGGATGATTGAAGTGACGGATTCCAAAGATGAAAGATATAAGTAATGTAAGAACGAATCTAATGTGCGTCAAATTAAAGAAAAATTGAGAGTCGACTTGAGAGCACGAGTCTCGAATATAGTAAAGGATTTAAGATGATTAGACCAAATGGTGTAGAAAGAAAAGTAGTCGTTAGAGGTGAATTTCAATATATACCAACCTAAATAGGTATGTAATATAAATATGACAGAGGTGATTTTTGAAGGATAGATATTATTAAATTAATATGGTTGGTCTGGTGATGGGATCGTCATATGTGATCCTGAAGCGACAAATGAAGACTTATCGTTCCAAGATTGGCATGGAGGTAAAGGGGAATATGAGCGTATATCGTATTTTTACTGATTTTCAGCAAGAATTTTCTAACCGACTTAGCCAAGCGGATTACATGCTTGCTGATACCCGCATCCCTTGGGTTTCACTTTATGACCATCTCAGCCTTACTGCTGGCATCGCAGTAACGATGACAAAGGAACTTCTGTCTCGCGGGCGGAGCCCTAATAACATTTGTGGTATAGATCTTCCAGAAAATGAACTAAGGGCACTGGCTTGTCTCTGTGGGTTTATTCACGACATTGGAAAGGCCCGCATGGGTGAGACAAAATATTACAATCATGTGCAAGAAGGCATCAAATATGCTCAAGAATGGCTTGAGAGTAAGAATATTCAGAATCATCTACGATCCGTTATCCTCAACGCTATAGGACGTCACCATCTTCGCGATGGGCCACAAACAATTCTTGAACAAGTTATCTGTCTGGCTGATAGTTATGCCTCAGCTGGAGATCGTCCAGAACTTTCGAAAGCAAGTACTGTCTCAGAGCTAGTGCAGACAGCTAACGAAAATCTGGATCTGGAGCATTCCTTATTTGGTGACCATAAGCCCCTTTGTTTTCTCTTGGGCGATACGGATGCCATTAAAGAATATATTTACGAAACAAGCTCATTACCTGAAATTCGCGGGGCTAGTGAAATACTCCTGAGCTTGGATGAAAAAGTACGAGAGCTTTTTCGAGAGCATTTAGCGGCAGAATCTTTAATCTACTGTGGTGGAGGTGGATTTCTGGCCATTGTTCCTGCCAGTCAAGCTGAAGAATGGCAGAAACATATCGAGGCTTTGTATCTTAAAGAGACCCATATTGCAACCATAACGGTTGTAATTTCTGAACCTGTCGGCTACATGGACATCGGGCGAGGGCTCATACCCTACGACGATGAACAAGTAAGAAAGCTCGTCGGTAGAGGTATTGCTGGCGACTTACTCTTTAGTCATTTCGAAGCACTCTTACAAAACCGAGCAAGACGCAAGAACTTTGGTGAAGTAGTTGCAAAACTTTCAAGCCAACTCCAGCAAGCAAAACGACAAAAAGAAGAGGCTTCATTCCTTGAGGCTTTACCAATTTACAGTCGGTGTCATTCCTGTGGGAAACGGGCATCGGCGAAACAGGACGATGTAAAAGCAGAATGGCTTTGTGATATATGTTATGAAAAAAGGTGCAATGGCCGAAAGGGGCGGCGTGTTTTTGTCAGGCGTTTCATTGAGTGGGCAAAGACCAATAAAGGCGTAGAAATCCCCCTAAAAAACAGTGAGGGAAAGCCGCGCTTCCCAGAAGATCTTGACGCCCTTGCAGGTGATGAAGGCAGAATCGCTTTCTTATATGTTGACGGAAATAACATGGGAGATCTACTACAACTCATGCCTTCTCCAGCTTCGTACCGCCACTTCTCGCAAGTACTGCATAGTGCCATAAGCGACGCACTTTTTTCGGCATTCTGGAACGCTTTCGGCGAGGCGCGCCTCAGAAACCTATCTTTGCCTTTTGAGATCATAGCACTCGGAGGTGACGATCTTGTAGCGATTGTGCCTGCTTCTTATGGATGGGCACTTGCCGTACAGGTCCTTGAAGAGTTTGAAAAGAACTTAGGCGTCCAGAAACTGGAATGTGAATTAAACGAGCGTCTTAAGGATGCACTCTTAAAGGCTGCTCATTTAAGTCTCTCAGCGGGGCTCGCAATCGCCGATGTCAAGTACCCTGTACGCTTTCTCTTTGATTTGGCAGAGGGACTCCTTAAAGAAGCCAAGCGCTTGGCTCGGACAACGCAAAATGGCACTATTTGTCATCTTTGGCTTCGCGCACCGGTCATTTCAGAAAGTGCCAAGGTTCTTATGGATGAACTATATAAGCGAGAGGGACGATATCTCACAGCTCGTCCTTATACAAAAGATCAGGCAAAAGAACTCATTGGAATCGCACGAGAACTTTCAACGCTTGCCACTTCTCAGCGAAAGTCCCTCGCTGAGTCCATTGAAAAAGGCATCCATGTATCATTGAACTATGCGCTTTATCAGGCAGCGCGCATTGATAAAGATAAGCAAGAGACAATTATTGAAACGTTCGAAAAGCTTGGCACTTTTATGAGCAAAAATACCAAGTCGCAAAACTTAAAAAAGTTCTGGTTTTGGCAGGAAGATAACCAGGATAAAGGGTGGCAAACTGCGCTTTTAGATGCTCTGGAACTGATCGAGCTCGGTGCCACAAAAGTAGGTTATGGAGGAAAATCATGATTTACAGATTGTGGGTTGATATGCAATTCCATTTACTATCTGGGGTGCACGTTACCGGAGAACAGGGGAAACTCTGGGTGGACAAAGCTCTCATGGTGGATTGGCATCATGGTGAACACCCAATAGTCCCTGCAACGACTCTCAAAGGCTGGCTAAGAGAGAGCGCGGAGCGACTATTACGAGGATTAGGCATAAATGCATGCGACGGGTCCACTGCGATGACGATATGTGGGACTTGCCCAGTTTGTGATCTATTTGGATCTCCGAAGAAGCGTTCTTCTCTACGTTTTCAGGATGCTGTACTGTCGGATGCTTTGACCGATGTTAGGATGAATGCTTCGCTTAGCCGATACCGGAAAACAACGCACGAGGAACGCCTTTTTTCGACTGAAATTGCCTGGCATTATGCTCTTAACGCCAAAGTTTTGGGCTTTTTTACCTCTGAAATAGATGCTAAGAAGGCAGCGGCACTTTTGTGGTTTGCCGCAAAGGCAGGATTTGCTATTGGAGCAGCACGATCGCGTGGACTGGGTTGGTTAGAGTTAGCAGAATTCCAAGCGCAAACTGATGACTCTTTGCTTTCTTACAATGAGATGACCGATACGATTACGAATTTGACACTTCAAAAGGAGGTGGACAAATGACAGAATACTTCCTCAGTTTGACTCCTGAGACCCCTCTTCATACAAGTTCACTCAAATCCAAAGGAGACTACTTGGATACCAAAAGTTATTTGCCAGGAAGCGTTTTGCGTGGAACTCTTGCTGAATGGCTTAAACTACAAGGCGAAGGTAGCCAAATCGTACCGATGGTGTGGAAAATACGTTTTGGAAACTTTTTTCCGTCTCCTTCAGAACGTACCCCTGCTCTACCTTTTCCGATGACCGCACTGGAGTGTAAATTACATGGCGGGTTTCAAAACGTACCACGAAATGATGAGCGTGGCCATGGCATCAGGGATAGTTTACTTGTGGCCCTTGCCTATGCAGAACTCGAAAAAAGAGGTGCTCACTTTCCCGTTCCAATGCTTCTACGATGTGCTTCCGCAGAAGGAGGCTCAAAATGTGGAGGCCGTATGGAGCGGGTAAACGGGTTTTACGCGCATATGCCGGAAGGCTGGTTTAAAATTGAAACCCCAAAGATGCTCCAAACCAAAGTGGCCCTTAGCCGACATCGGCGGACAACACAAGAAGCCATGCTCTACCGAGTAGTGGGAATTCGCCCAAAATGCACCTTTGTCGGGCGAATTTGGTCGGAATCTGAGGCCATTGTCCAAGAAATTGAAGAAGCCATAGAAACAGTCGGGGTAGGCGCTCTCACGGGCAGGGGCTTTGGCACTGCCCGTGCTAAAGTGGTAAATCCAACGTGGGAATCCGTTTCGGAACGCCTCAAAGCATTCAACGAAAAATTGTCAGAAGTCTGGTGTGATCTTGTCGATTTAGCCTACCAAGTAAACAGCACGGCCCCTAATAGGCCTGAAGGAACCTATTTCAGTGTGAGCCTTCTGTCTCCAGCAGTATTATCGAACTCCTATGGAATGCCAACGCTCAAGCTTTTTTTAGAGATCAATGGGAAATGGTTAGAACCCGTCTTCTGGGCTACACGGCCCGATTTTATCAGTGGGTTTTCCACCGCTTGGGGACTACCTAAGCCTACTCGCTTAGGGGCAGCCATGGGGAGCGTATATGTTTTTTGGACTGATGAGCCGCAGGACGCTGTTGTTTCATGGTTGGAAGACCTGGAAGCTAAAGGGGTTGGTGACCAAACTGATGAAGGGCTGGGTGAAATTTTAGTCTGTCATCCATTCCACAAGGAGGTAATGCCTGTATGATAACGCAAGTTAAGCTTCTTCGAAATGTTGAGGATCAGTTAGACGACATTGTTCAATTAGCTGAGGAGTGTATAGCAAAGACTAATGCAACACAGAAAGAAATAACGGGATCCCAGCTGAGAAATCTTCAAAACTTGGCAGCTGCTACAAATTCCTTACGTGCTCTGGAAAACTTCATAGCATATCAAATGGGACGCGGAAATATTCCCAAAGAGGTAGGAAACCAGATCATGGAGGACTTCCAGTACCTTTATAAAAAAGCGAAAGAAATTGCCAATAACGAAAAGGCCGATGAACAATTCGAGCGCAAGTTATTGATTGAAATGATACAGATGTACCTAGGTTTTCTCGTCCGTAAATTCGTTGCTGAGCGCAAAGGAGAAGAGAAATGAGTCTCCAAGAAGAATACGCCAAACTTCTGCACTCCCATGGTTGTCTACTCCGTAACTTGCGCTCCTGTGGGGCAATTATAGAACCGCTGTATATAGCTCTTAGTAGATCGAGAGAACCCAAAAACATCTTATTGATACACAAACACTTGCGAACCGATCTCCAGCATTTGTTGGAGGTTTTGCATGCTCCTATTAATCAACTCAAATCGTCTGCTCAGGAGATTCAACTTTGGTTCAATACCCAACAGGAGGGGGTAACACAATGAAATCTTTCTTCCAGTTTGAAAATCAATGGGTCATCACAGCAGTCTTACATATGGAGACAGCCCTTTCAGTGGGAAACCGCACTTCAATTCTACCAGCAGGCTCCGACCTACCAGTCGTTAAGACTCCAGAAGGCATCCCTTTTGTACCTGGTTCCTCGCTCAAAGGCGTCGTACGGACATACACAGAGCGAATTCTGAGGACAATAAACGCACTGAACAAACAGCATCGAGGCGAAAGAATTTGGGCTTGCGATCCACTGGATAAGGGAAATTGCTGTATAACAGCTGACCAAAAGAAGATGTTACTTGAAGAAGCCGGGAACGACGATGAAAGGTTTACTCAACTCATTTGGCACAATTCATGTACTGCATGTCGTCTTTTTGGCTCTCAGTGGCTGGCCTCTCGGCTCTCATTTCAAGATGCGATGCTAAAAAACCGCGATTGTTTGCTCCGCTTAACGGAGGTGCGGGATGGCGTTGGCATAGATCGCGACTTGGGTTCTGCAAAACCTGGGCTCAAATACGATTTTGAGACCGTGCCGCAGGGGGCAGAATTTGGCATCCACATCATTGCCGAAAACGCCGACGAATGGGAAATAGGACTTTTGGTCCTTGCCCTCGAGACGATGGAGAAGGGCGAACTGCCCGTCGGCGGCAAAACAACACGCGGGTTAGGTTGGGGGAAATTGAATGAACTCAAGGTCCAGCTTATTAGCCAAGACATTTTGCTTGGTTATCTTGCCGGCAAAGAGCAACCTACCGAAAGGTCTTCTCAAGACATCCTTGAAACATTAGTGACTGACCTGAAATCATGAGGTGATAACCATGCATAAACAACTATGGAATGCGTTAAAATTAGAGGTAGAAATAGAGCCACGATCCCCCATCCTCATAAAATCAGGAACGCTCTCGCCTAATCCATCCTTACCTGATATGCAGTTTGTCCGCACGATGACTTCTCATGGCGAAAAGGTTTTCATCCCAGGTTCTTCCATCAAAGGGGTATTTCGGGGTTTCAGCGAAAAAGTGCTTCGAACGATTAGCTCGGACTTGGCATGTGAGCCGTTCCCCTCGAGTAAGGACTACTGCGCCAAAAAGGGAGAAATCAAGGACGAAAAAGACACGGCCAAGGTTTACCAGAAGTCGTGTCTTGCCTGCAAAATTTACGGCAACACTCGCTTAAAAGGGCGCCTTTCTTTCACCGATGCATTCCCCGACGAAGACGTGAAGACTGAAACTCGATATGGAGTAGCGATCTCCCGTTTGACCAATGCTGTAGCAGCAGGTCCTTTTGATATTGAAGTATTAGTACAGGGGAGCTTTAAAACATCACTGGTTCTGGAAAACTTTGAAGTATGGCATATAGGGCTTGTCTCGCTTACATTACAAGCTCTCGATGAGGGACTCGTAAAAATCGGTTTCGGGAAGAATCGAGGATTCGGCGATGTTTCGATTAAAGTTATGAGCGCAATTGTTGAGCTAGCAAAACGGCCAGGGATCGGCAAAACGGATATCTGGGGAATTGGTTCCTATGTTTCAGGTGAAGAAAGTGCCAGATACGGCTTGCATTCTAACGATTGCTTACGTGAAGTCATTGAACCAATCGAAGAGAAGGATTTCGCCGTGCTCCTTCGCCGAACATATAATAAAGACCAGTGGAAGTCCATTGCCGATAAGGCTATTGAAACTCTTGCTGGACTTACGGAGATAATGCAATGAAGGGATATGTTTACACCGGTCAACTGGATTCTGAAACACTTAAAAGACTGCTTCAAAGCCTTCCCAATGCGATACTTCTAAGTTGGGACTTATCCCAACTGGATTTCTCAGGGGGTCTACGCGATGCTGGCTGTGCTTTTAACTCCAAGACTGAAATTCGCTGGCAACGGGTGGGAGGCATCTTCCGGGTGCTAGTTCTGAGTGACGATGAAAGACCAAATATCGGTTTTGAGTTAGTCCAAGGCGATTGGAGGATACAGGATGGCAAAACTACAACAATTTCCATGAACGATCATCAGTTTTCGCCGCAGTTTAAGAAATACCCAACAGTAAACACCGCTAGCGCTAGATTGAATTATAAAGTGTTTTATAGAAATAATATTGCGATGTTTGTAAGCCCAAGAGAGGTGTTAGACGATGAGTCCCAGACAACCTGAAGCTGAACCTAAACCCTTCTTCAATGTATCTATTCCAAGGGAAGAACCTATGCGGGAAAAGGTCGTTACGCACGAGAAGTTTCGCGGGATAACAGGGCAAATAAAATTAGGTATTACAGTGCAATCTGAATATTTATTCGTTGGTTCGGGACAATACGAATTTGATCCTAAAGCAGGAAAAGATCATCCAGACGTATGGTATACGTTCTATCGCCGAAACGGGCAAGTTTGTATTCCGGGCACCAGCATAAAGGGTTCTATCCGAGCAATTGTTGAGTCAATTTCAAATTCCTGCGTCTCACAGAGACGCGGACAAGAACGAGTCCAAATAGATTCTGCTCACCAACCTTGCAAATATAAAGATGAAAAAAGTCTTCTATGCCCTGCTTGTCGTTTATTTGGAACCACAGGATTCCGAGGAAGAGTGTATTTTAGCGATTCAACACCACGTGACGATGTGCAAATGGAAATTGTGAAGATAAGCGAACTCTGGGAGCCAAAGCGTCATGCAAACGTGCGCCGTTTCTATGAAGTAAAAAAATTCCAACCAATAGCTAATCAGCGACCTGAGAGCAATTTTAGGTTCGTAGAGGCTGTCCCCAAAGAAAGTAAATTTTGTACTACTTTACAATTTGAGAATTTGAGCAAAGCAGAACTGGGTCTTGTATGCTATGCCTTAGGATTGAATGTAGAAAATGACAGGGTAGTACCTGCTTTTGCACCCAAACTCGGTGGAGCCAAGCCAAGGTGTTTAGGTGCGGTGAAGTTTAATCCTGCCTATCTGCAATTATGGCAAAATGACGACTTGACACACGGACTTAAACCATTAATCCATCAGACGGAAGAGATGTTTCGCTTTTTCATAGAATGTTTGCAGGAGTGCCAAAGAAGCAATCTGCTTCACTCTCAATCCTGGGATGCGGTAATAAAAGGACTTAAACCTCAAAACGAACCCTGCCCGAGGGGGGTTTACTGATGACGACAGACGAGAAGGTGGAATTAGCCCATAAGATAGAAGGGCCACTCGTTGGAATCGTTTACTCTGAATGGTCTAAATGGTGCGCTTATGCTCAAAGATTTGGTTTTAGAAGAGCTCTTCAATTCGCACAGGTTATGCAGGACTCACCTTCTGTAAGACCAGGGCCTAAACAGTCTTATCGAGCCATTGCTCAAGTCTTGGGAAAATTTCGCCAGCAGCTGGAACATCTTCCTCCAACTGAACTTGCCGAAGTGCTCGGTTACACAGGGCGATGGATTATTGCCCGAAGGGGAATGTCCGATGAGGGAAGGCATCGCAGATAGCCAAGTTCTAATGCATTATGACAATGGCCACTCAGCAGCAATTGACTGGTGGGAAACCAAGTTAGAAGAAGATTGGGAATTAAATATTTCACTTATTACTTGCATGGAGAGATTAAAAGGTGTTTCGGGGTTGCAGTACAACAGGCAACTTGTTTTACATGAATTTCAGTCTCGGGTTCAACTAATGTTAAAGGGAGGAAAAATGCGCCGCATTTTGCCAATTACTCGGGATATTTCCAAAATAGCATATAACCTTCTTGGGCAATATTGCTTGAAGTATACCCCTCCTCCAAAGCATGGCAGGATGGAAGCCCTGATCTGTGATATGTTTATCGCAGCTACCGCACTAAAGTATAAATTAGTTTTATTTACACAGAACCTGAGCCACTTCCAGTGGATAACAGAGCTTAACGCAGAAAAGCCCAACTACAATATTGAAGGGGATGAAATGTAGTGAAAAAAGTCTTACTAGCAACCCTCGGTGAAACACCGGTGGTCGTCACAGAAGCCATCGATCGCCTAAAAATAGACGGCATACGCATAGACTACGTAGTAATTCTTACAACAAAAGATACTGACGCTCAGGACGCCCTTGCATTGCTCAGCGAACATATACCTGTTTATTATAACAATGAAGTATGCCTTTTTGATGCCCGAGTACTGGACACATTTTATGACGTAGACACAGACGAAGCAGCCCTAGAATTTATGAAGCAGACCTGCGCAGCTTTGCGGGACTACCGGAAGAAAAACTGGGAAATTTACACTTGTATAGCTGGTGGACGCAAAGTAATGTCGGCCCTACTCGCCCTTGCGGTTCAGTTTTACGGCGCTAATATGCTTTTCCACATACTTGTAAGTGACCCGGAAATAGAAGAAAAGGGCAATATCTCTAAACTGAAGAATATACCTACAGAACATCATAATCGCATCTTTCACCCGCACATAGATAAAATCAAGATCATTCGTATGCCCTTTGTAGGGCTATTTCCTTTATTAGACGATTTACTCAGTGCTTTAAATGAAAAACCCGAACGTCCTGAGATGCAGAAATTACTAGAACAAAATAACCTATGGGAGGGCGGGAGAATAACGGAACTCGGTCGTCGCATCCTTGAGATCTTAGAAAGCGTAGAAACCCTTCCGCCACCTCGACAAACTGAAGAGTGCGAGAAAAATCTTGCACATAAGGAACCAAAAGAGGCACGGGCTACCCAGGATTGGGCAGACAAGATCTGCCGCCGTTTCCTTTTTGTGAAGCGTATAGAAGACATCGGATGGAGGCAAGGGGAGCCAAAAGTCCGACAAGAGTTGCCAAACAGGTTGATAGTTTATCTGCCAGGTCGTCGCATCTCTGGAATTGGGTTCCGACTTACTACAACAGCTCAAACCGATGGACAATTAAAGCGGGCTGCCCAAGAAGTTGAACGTTGGATTGTAAAGGAGATTGACTTATGAAAGTTTTAACATTCCTTGGAACCGGTGATTACAAGGAGGTTACATATGTATGGCAGGAAGAAAAGGCGGTACAGACATATCTTTTCCCAGAGGCTGTCACTCACATATTTGAGCCAGAAAAGCTACTGGTCTTTGTAACGGAAACAGCTAAAAATAAACTGCCATGTAGTAGTCGGCACTCTGCACATAACCAGACAACTCCAGGACCCAAAGAAGAGAGAACTTATTTAGAAATCCTTCAAGATCGCCTGGGTGCCATTGTTGAGCCAGTAGATATTCCAGAAGGGCGCTCGGAAGCTGAGCTTTGGAAGATATTTGATCGAGTTGTCTCAACGGTCAACGAGGGTGACAAAATCGTATTGGACATTACACATGCCCTCCGGTCAATCCCAATGCTTGTACTTGCCATCGCTGCCTACTTACGGCGGACAAAGGAAGTGACCGTAGAACACATAGTCTACGGCGCTTATGAAGCCCGAAAGCCGTTCAATGTTCCCCCTAACCCTGAAGACAGAGCACCCATCTTTGACCTGACGCCTCTTCTGGATTTACTCGATTGGCTTAGTGGAGCGGAGTTTTTGCTTAAGCGTAGCGACGCTACTTTGTTGGCAGAGCGTTTGAGGAATATTCACCAACGAGCATGGCAAAGTCGATCCTCTAACGATGACCTGCCAAGGTATATGCAAAATGTCGCAAGTAAATTACAATCGTTTTCTCAAGCCTTACAATTGGCTCGTCCACGTGATGCGATGCAATATGCTCATGATTTGCTACCACTATTAGATAAAACTACTGTTGAAGTTATGCGGTGGGCGAGACCTTTTGCCGTAATACTCGAGCAAATTTGTTCTGAAGCAACAAAGTTCGCTCATAAGGAACCCGATCGCTTAGACAAAGATAATCTTAATAAGCAATTGGCTATTATAGAACACTTTCTTGAAAAAGGTTTACTTATACAGGCTGTTCTGTTGGCTCGGGAGTGGCTTGTCAATTGGACCGCGCTACAACATGGCGATGGAGATTGGCTTGATAGAAATTATCGCGAGCAGGAACTCGAAAAAACACTCGGAGTGGCAGCCAAAGAATGTTGGGATTCACAATCTAATGTGCCTGAATGGTTTAATGAGCTAACAAATAGCGATGAAGTAGCTAGATTATGGGACGAATTGACGAACCTTCGTAACGATTTGGCTCACTGTGGCATGCGTCGTGATGTCGCAAGAATCCAGAATATTGAGCAAAGGACAAGAGAAATCCTAAAGCACTTAAGCGGATTGCTTAATAATGCTTCTGGTCGAACGATTTACGGAGGGCGTATTGTAATTGATTTTGAAGATCTCTATGGTGGCGTTGCTAAACTGGACGAACTGTCAAATTACCTTGAGAGGGCAAAAGAGCTCGCAGGAGAAGGCAACGAGGTTGTGCTGACAGGTCAAGCGCCAATCTGGTTATATCTTGCTGTCGCTCATGCTATACATGGAAAGGCTCGTAGGTTGCTTTACTCTTCGCCAACGACTGGGGAAGTTCTGATCTTCGACCATTCTACATAATGATATCAGTACAAGGGAGTGATGTGCTATGAGTCACTTTATAACAATTGACTTAAGCCACCCCACTGGGAACTTTTGGATAGACAATGGTTTAATTGTCCTAATAAGGGAATTCGGAGAAGGAGAATATGAGGCAGACGATGTGCTTCAGTGTCTACTCGATAAACTAGTGCAAAAAACCGGCAATAAGGATAACTACTACGATGAAGCCACGGGACAACTCCGTGAATACGAAAAAACGAACTGGGTTTATCCCACGAATTTATTTATTAAGGTTGCCGGGAATCCCGGTAAAAAGGTCAAGCTAAACGGTAAAGAATATCCAACGCAACCTCCCAAATTTGAACTTAAGCTTCAACTCAGCAAAAAACTTGATGTTTGTGACCTATGTGGAGACAAAGCTCCCCTTATCGACGCTAAAATGTGGATGTTCCCGCTCATTGTAGATCCAAATAAATTTGGTAATTTCTATTCCGGTGCTAAAAGGGGTCTGAGGCTATGTGCTCGTTGTGCACTTGCTGGACTGGCCGGATATCTGGGCTGGCTGTGGAAGGCTCAGGGACGTGACGTTTTTCATTTTTTTGTTTTTCACTCCAACCTTAAAGAAATGGAACGCCTACATCGTGAAGTTCTCCAACCATTACGCGTAGAAGGTGGAAAAGGTGGCAATGCACCCGTTGCTTTCTTTGGCCCTTACATTCACGAGACCACTTTAGGACTGCTTTTAGCTCTTTTCGCCCATATCCGCCAGTCAGACCAACTTTCTGAAGAAGGGCGCCGTTATTTAGCAGCTCTTTTTGGGGTCGTTTCAGATAGCACGCCGCCGTCACCTGTTACTCTCTATGCAGTAACAGGCATACCTGGGCAAGCTTTTGATATGAAGGCATTAAGGGAGTTCACTAAATTTCAAGCGCTATACCACCTCTATGATCGTTGGGTAAACATAATGTCTCAAAAACCCAGTGTCGATAACCCACATCAGCAAATTGTGCGGATCTTACAGCAGTTTGAAGCATATCAGAGAGCTAAACGAGAGTCGATTTGGCGGGATAAAATCGCTTGGGCTGTGTTAGAGTTTAATGACCCTTTTCCGTTTATAGAGCAGTTTCTATTTGAAGTACGCGCAAAAGAGCAAAACCCTAGACCCTTGGTTTGGGGCACGTTAGATGTTTTAGACTTATACCTTCGGGAGGTGCTTGGTATGGATGAACAATTCCAACGAACCCTGGCAGGCTTTGGTCATAACCTTGGAGCAAAAGCGCAGGAGCATAATGAGATGGGCATACTCTATGCCCTGCGCAACGCTAAAAACCCAGAGGAATTCTATCGCGTGTTAAATGATGCCCAATTTCGTTTGGATGTTACAATCCCAGAGGCACTGCTCAGGATCGAGAAGGGTGAGCGTATCGCTGGAGTAACATGGGTGCGGGTTAAAACACTACTTTCTATTTACGCCATGAACAGATTCTTACGTAAGAGCGCGCCTCAAGCAGTGGAATCTCAAATAGCAGAGGAGGATTAAAGCCATGAGTAAAGCAATCGCTATCGGTTATCTGATAAAGGTATCAGCGGCAAATGTAAACGCCTCGCACACAGAAGGTAATGTAGTTGTTACTAAAAAAGTTACTCTGCCGGATGGTAGCACGATACCATACATCTCTGGTCAAGCTATTCGGCGAATGCTCCGTGATCGATTGGAAGAACTTGGTTATACATTGTCTGAGCCGTTTGCGAAGGTGAGTGGACAGGAGGTGACGCCTCCGGTTCGCCCATGGGAATTTGTAGACGAAGACCTCTTTGGCTATCTTGATCCTTCCGGTGGGAAGCGTAGAACATCTCCTGTTAGAGTTTCCGCTGCGGTAGGGTTGTTCCCTTTTCAAGGTGATCGTGACCTTGGGACCCGATCATTTGAGCGTTTTGGGCAAACGATGGCAGCAGGAGGCAACGTATTTGAAACCGAGCTCTATGCCAACCTCTTTAAAGGCACAATACTTGTAGAGTTGGATCGAGTGGGCATATTTACGCCTCTGGAAACGGGCGAAAAGGACAAAAGAGAACTTGCCGCTGACGAACGCAGAAAGCGTTTGCAAACTCTCCTTGAAGCCTTGAAACTCCTCTGGGGCGGTGGGCGCACTGCGCGAATGCTGGCAGATCTCTCTCCAAGATTTATAGCTTATTGTCGACTTATGGTTAAACATCCAGTATTTTTAGAAGCCTTTACTGCCAGCTACGAAAATAACAAGTATTGTCTTGAAATAGAGCCTCTTAAAAATGCATTGAATAAGTTTAAAGATTACAGTGAAAGTATATTTTTTGGCTTAGAACCTAGTATTTTCGATAACGAGGCCGACCTCAGGGCAACCCTACAGGGCTACGGTGATGTTTTTTCCGTTCATGAGACCATCGAAAAAGCCAAGTCAGATGTGAGCAAATTATGGAACGGATACTTTGCGTGACAGTTAAAGCCCCCGTTGCATCGTTTAGGCGGCCTTTGGATCATAACTATCAACGTACTCTTCCCATGCCCCCTCCAACGACGCTTCTTGGTATTGCAGGAGCCGCGTTAGGGTTGTCTGACCAAAAGCTTTGGGCACACGATAGCCCTCTCCGAGATATAAAAGTTTCTGTTCTTATGAATATCGTGCCCGGACATGCCCGTGATATGTGGACTTTACTTAAAATTAAAGGTAACAAGATGGAACGATCACCTTATATGAGAGAATTGTTATTTAGTGTGTCTTATACTCTAATTTATAGTGGAAGTGAAGAGCTACTTAAACAATTAGAACAAGCTTTTAAAGATCCGGCTTACGCGCTTTCGCTCGGACGAGAAGATGAGTTGTTATCGATCGGGGAGGTTGCCATAGAGGCAATGAATATCGGTGAATCATATTTTCGTGGCACTGTATTACCGGGTGACATTAGGCAGATGCAAATTCGTCCTGTACTAAAGTCGGGAATTTGCTTTGAACCACCGCTAGTGGAGACTTTACCGCTAGGCTTTGAGTTGGATAAAAAGAGACTCCGCCAACCGAGGAACCCCGTCACACTAAGTTTCTTACCGCTGGAGCTGGAAATTGAGATACCAGACTTACCAGCCTATCAATGTCAAGGGAGAAATTATGTATGGATAAACTCTTAGCAAAGCCCGATGTCTTGCTCATCGATCATCTAAGAGATGTTTTGCGATTAGGAAGTGATATTTCGAACTACTTTAATTTAGACCAACGCATATTAATGAAAATAGCACTATCTTGTGCATTACATGATATTGGCAAAGCCACAGTTGATTTTCAACAACATATTCGCGGGAAACGCAACAAGGCATATCCTCACGCACTAGCATCTATGCCATTTGTGCTTGTAGCAGAGATTTGTTTGAATCGTAGTTATGGTTGGAATACCAATGATCTTATTGCTACTTCAGCTGTTTTGACGCATCATTCTCCATTGTCTCCTAGGTTATACATGGGTTATGGAAAGCCGAACTTTCATCCAGATCTGGACAAAATTATAGAAGCAACCTGGGGGTTGCTATATCAGTTTAAAGTAGACAAATTGCCACAATCAAATAATTTTATGGATTCAATACGGTCGCTGTTAGATAACTCGCCTGCCTCGATGCTTGACGATACTCAAATAAGCATTGGAAGCACACTACGAGGCTTGTTTCAAAGCCTTCCTACGCGCGATTTTGCCCAAGTAAAGTCAGTGTTGCACCTCGCTGATTGGTTAGCATCGGCAGGTAAGCATGATACTTCTATATTGTTTTTGAATAGTGGAAAGCAGATAGTCAAATCCCATACAAGCAAATTCCCATTACGTAACTTCCAGCTACAAGCAGAATGTAGTTGTGACGAGAATATTCAACTTCGAGCCCCCACAGGTACCGGTAAAACTGAAGCACTTTTGCTATGGGCAAATGACACGGATCGCTTAATATATCTGCTTCCTACTCAAGCAACCGTAAACGCCATGTGGAGGCGCATGCGACGGATTTATGGCAACGACAATGTAGCACTGGCGCATGGAAGAGCTAGTTATATGCTTCGCAATGAGAGCGACGAAGATCCTTTGGAGGAGCGGCTATTTGGATCTGTTTTTGCAAAACCAGTTACAGTAGCCACCCTAGACCAATATTTGATCTCACATCTTAACGGGCGTCACTGGGAAGAGCGCAGATGCCTTGCCAAACAATCTAAGATTGTATTAGATGAAATTCACGCCTATGAACCTTATACCTTAGGACTCCTTTTGAAAGCGCTTGAGACAGATCCACCTGCTTGCCTTGCGATAGCCAGCGCTACACTCCCGCCATCGTTATTAGAGTTATTCCCCGAAGGAACGCTGATAGAAGCCGAACACAACCTATGGCGACGGACTCGTCATCGATTACACCTTGAAGATAACTTGTTGCAAAATTTTTTGGAAAGAGCTTTATCTTTCGCTATTAGCGGCAAAAGGGTCCTTATAGTGGCTAATACTATTCGCGAAGCCCAAATGCTTTATCAAACATTGAAAAATGAGTTAAATTGGGATGAATGCTATTTGTTACATGCTCGTTTTACCTTTCAAGACAGACAAAATAGGGAAGAAAAAGTCAAAGATCCCAAACCAGGCAC
>LDZS01002682.1_pt1 | contig 17427 bp, 22 predicted proteins | sample 615471 | NCBI WGS metagenome assembly LDZS01 (sample SAMN03408295, study PRJNA278302) | terrestrial metagenome | isolation source: oil reservoir sample K3 | place: USA: Alaska, North Slope, Kuparuk formation | collected 2013
AAAGGCAACCACGTCAAAGTCGCGTATCGGACGCCGTGACTCGAGTGAAAAAAGCGGTATCCCCTCTCGGCGCATCAGTCCTTCCATATCCGGCCACGGCGCAAATACGCGTTCCATAAGCGCGTCCGGACGGTCGTTCACGACGCGGTACAGAATGTGTAACCCGAGATGTGACATCCCCACTTCGTAGGCATCCGGAAAGGCAAAGGCTATTCTTATCCTGACCTTATCCCAATTCTTGGCAACGGCGTGCAATTCCCCGCCGACATACCGGGCCGGTTTCTCCACCCGGGGGAGCAGGTGCTCGATGCTTACCATCCACAACCTCCCTGGTATGCTCTACCTAATAATTATAACCCCGAATTGCACCCCTAGTCTAAATTAATTTCCGGCAGGTTTTCAGTTGTCTCCCCCAACGGTGTCCCGGCGTTTCCGGCCATTATCGCCCGGACAAGAACAGCTTCTTCAACGAGGCGGATGAGGCGCCCCTGCTTGTCCACCACGGCCACAAAATGATACCGCTGCGGGACAAACAGCCGCGTTACCCGCCAGACGGGAACCCACGCCGCCGCCACAAGGAGTTCACCGCTAAGTACACCCGTTGTAGCAAGCGTCTGCTGTTTCGCCAGCAGATACCGTGCATAAAGATACGGAGCCTGCTTTCTTTCCCGCGTAGCCGCATAAAAAAGGAAAAGGCCGGTAGCGACAATGTCCAGTCCCGCGACATGCGTGTATACACCCACAGCGCCGGCGAGTGTAATCAGGATTCCCCAGAACTGCCCCCAGGTGGCGGCGTAAAGAGTCGATTCCGTAAGCCCAACGCGCGAGGCCAGGAACGCACGCCATATCCGCCCGCCGTCCAGCGGCAGGCCCGGTAAGAGATTGAAGGCGAAAAGCAACAGGTTGCACTGGATAAAAAAGGGGGTCAACGCGGCGTGCCATACACCGTAGTGCAACAGGCCGAAGGCAAACATACACAAGGCGAGGTTTGCGACAGGACCCGCCAGGGCAACCATAATCTCTTTCGCCGGCTGGAGCACCAGTTCGCTCCCCATCTCGGCTACGCCGCCAAAAGGCAGGATCTCGATCTGCCCGACGCTGATGCCCAACCTCCGGGCCGCCCATATGTGCGCCAGCTCATGGATCAGGACCACACCGAAGGCAATTAGACCCCGTTCAAGTACACCGGCGGCAAAATAGACTCCCAGAAGGGCCAGGAACCAGTTGTTGATAAGAATGGTCACGCCCCGTACGCGACCAAGTTTCAACGCATCTCGCTCCCCTACTCTTTACCGGTGAGGGTAAACTTGGTCAGCGGATCGACGAGTTCTCCTTTTTCCCGGAATTCGAAGTGCAGCCCTGGACCCGGAAAGTCGCCCTTTTCCCCAACCGTGGCGATAACCTGTCCGGCTTTCACCGGGTCACCTTCTTTAACCTTAATTTCCTGCAGGTGCGCATAAAGGCTCGCGGTCTTGTCACCGTGTTCAACAAGGACATACGGCCCAAGGGCGCCGTCCTCGCCGACCTGCAGCACGACTCCGTCCAGCACGGCACGCACCGGGGTGGCGGGCGCACAGGCGATATCCACGCCCGGATGGAACCTTTCCAACCCGTTCGCCGCGTCCGTGTGCCAGCCGAATCTGCCGACGACTTCGCCCGAAGCCGGCAGCGTCAGTATGTCCACCTGTTTTGTAACGCGGACTGCCGGTTGGGTCCCTGCCACGTCGAAAAAGGGTAAATCAACGTTCACCGTCTGCAAACCATACCGGACGACTTTCTCGATTACGGGCTGGTAGTTCCACTCGGTGGTGAGTACGTACCTGAGCCCGCTTCTGAGTTCATCGCTGAGCGGACCGTTGGTTTCCTTGACGGCCAGTAAGACGAGAAAAACCACCAGCACCAGCAACGACCGCCTCACCAGTCCCTGCTTCCAGCGGCCGTAAGGCGGCCGGCTGTGAAGCGGCACGGCCGGTGCCGGCCAAATGACGCGGGGCCTTCTGATGCGCCACAATGCCTATCCCCCCAAGGTCGTTAAACTTAATACATCCCTATGTGGGGGACAGAAAATTATTACAGGTCGTCCACTTGTTCACGGGGGGTAAAGGAAAGTTACTGGGCAAGAATGCGGGAAAAGGCAGTTACTTCCGGACAATGGGATCTGACCCGGGTTTTGTCAACCCGCAGGACAACCAGCGCCCCAAACGGACGCAGGAAAGGACGGCACACCTTCTCGATAAGACCCGCCCGGGCAATCAAATTGGAGCCTGCCCAGGGAGGAACGAACACCGCCGAACTCCACAAGCAGGGCTCTCCGGGGGCTACCCGATGCGCGAGGCGGATTAACTCCCAGGGTGTAAAAAAGTGGGCGTGGGCCCAGATACTATCCGGCGGCGCCTTGCGCCGTTTACGCGCCCAGAGGCTGAGCCGGTTCAACGCGGCCACCACCAGCCTGCCGCCGGGCCTTACCACCCGCCAGAGTTGCTGCAGGGCAATATCGGGCCGGGAGGTGAACTCAAGCACCGTGAAGGCCACGACCAGGTTAAAGTTACTTTCCCGCAGGGGAAGGGCTTCGATATTGGCCCGGTAAAGCTGGACCCGCGCATGACCTGCCAGACGCGTGCGCGCCACTTCCAACATGGCCTCCGAACAGTCAACGGCGGTTACGTAGAGGCCCTGTTCGGCCAGTTCCGCGCTCAAACGCCCGGTGCCACAACCGGCATCCAACACCCTTTCTCCGGGTTGCGGCCGCGCCAGGCGATAAAAGAGATCTTTTTCCAGCTTGTCAACCGCCCGGCCGAGCGGCGTCGTATACCATTCGTCGTAACGCGCAGCAATGCCGGCAAACAAATCTTCCATATGCTGCTCCCGCGCCTAAAAAATGATCTGGCGGCGCCGCACCCAGATGTTTAAGAGAAGGCCCAACGAGGCCATGTTGGTAAGCATGGCGCTGCCACCGTAACTAAAAAATGGCAGGGGTATGCCGGTTACCGGCATGATGCCCACGGTCATGCCGATATTGACAAGGATATGGAAGACCATCATCGAGGCGATACCCGTAGCCACAAGCGTGCCGAATGTATCCTTGGCGTGCAGCGCAATACGCAGCGCCCGGTAAAGAACAATAAAGAACAAGCATAATAGGACCAGTGCCCCGGCAAAGCCCCACTCTTCGGCAAAAGCCGAAAAGATGAAATCCGTATGCTGTTCCGGCAGGAAGTTAAGCCGGTTCTGCGAGCCGTTGAAAAGCCCGCGTCCTAACGGCCCGCCCGAACCAATGGCGATTTGCGACTGGATCATATGGTAGCCGGCTCCCTGCCAATCCTGCCAGGGATCCAAAAAGATGGTCAGGCGGGTAAGCTGGTAATCCTTGAGCGGTATCCACACGCCGTACTTCAGCGCCGCCCATATCCACAACCCCATTCCCACGGCACCGCCGCCTCCAAGTAAGACCAGGAGCGACGGCCGCCCACCGGCAACAAACAGCATACCGAACGTGATGGCGAGAAACACCAGCGAAGTGCCGAGGTCCGGTTGCTTCAGTATCAGGAGCATCGGCAGGGCAACGTAGGCAAAGACCGGCAGGAGATCCCGGAACCGCTTGAGCCTTCCTTCGCGCTTGGAAAGAAAAGTAGCAAGGGTAATGATTATGAAGAGTTTGGCGAACTCCGACGGCTGGAAAGAAAACGGGCCGATCTGAATCCAGCGCTGCGCACCCAATGCCTCCCTGCCCACCACGAGAACCGCGCCCAGCATCACAAGGTTAACGACGTAAAGTAAGCGGCTGTATTTGGCCAACTCCTCGTAGCGCCACAGGAGGATCGCCCCTAAAATAACAAGGCCCAGGCAGATCCACACCAGCTGCATCCGCACGTAATAGAGCGAATCTGTACCCCCGCCCCCGGTGGCATGCGTTGCGCTGGCAATCGTTACCAGTCCCAGCGAGGCGATACCGGCCACAGCCAGCATAAGCGTGAAATCGAGGTTACGCAGTAGTTTCTTACCTCGCAACGGCCCTATCACCCACTCTTTTCATTATAAGCGACAGGGCCCGAATAAAAAAGGGGGATGCCCTCCCCCCTGTTATGCCATGCTCTTGGCGACTCGTTTCAACCTTTTTATAGGAATGCTTGCCACCAGGGCCACGCTGCTTTCGGTGCGATCGATCTGCACCTCGAGTCCTTTTTCGTCAACCTCCATGTAATTAGAAATCACCTTGAGCAGGTCGGCTTTCAATACCTGCAACAGCTGCGGCGAGACGTTCGCCCGGTCGTGGACGAGAACCAGCCTTAACCGCTCTTTGGCTATGTGCTTGCTGCCCGCCTCCTCCCTACCGAATAGCTTGGCCAGGAACGAAAGCAAAGTGCTCATCCCCTTTCCCCCAGACTACCCCAACCCAACGAGTCTGCGTAAACGCCCGATCAGTCCACGCTCGCCGTCCAAGTTCATCAGAGGTACCGGTTCGCCGAGGATGCGCCAGACGATGTTCCGGAAGGCCTGACCGGCAAGGGACCTCTGGTCTTGCACCACCGTTTCACCCCGGTTGGTGCTGACAATAATATGGTCGTCCTCCGGGATAACGCCTAAAAGATCTATGGCCAGGATGTCGATGATGTCCTCGATGTTCATCATGTCGCCGCGCTGTACCATTCGCGGCCGCAACCGGTTGATAACCAACTTGGGGTCGGTCAACTCCGCGGCTTCCAAAAGACCGATCACCCGGTCCGCGTCACGCACGGCGGCAACTTCGGGAGTGGTAATGACGATGGCCTTCTCGGCCCCGGCGACGGCGTTGCGGAAACCCTGCTCGATGCCGGCCGGCGAATCGATAATTACGTACTCAAACATCTCCTTGAGTTCGGCGCAAAGTTCACGCATCTGCTCCGGGCTTACCGCCGTCTTATCTTTTGTCTGGGCAGCGGGCAAAAGGTGCAGCCCTTCGAAGCGTTTATCCCTGATGAGGGCCTGCCGCAACCGGCAGTTCCCGTGCGCGACGTCCACCAGATCGTATACGATGCGGTTTTCCAGGCCCAGGATAACGTCGAGATTGCGTAAACCTATATCGGCGTCAACAAGCACCACCTTGTGTCCCAAGATGGCGAGGCCCGCCCCGATGTTGGCGGTAGCTGTGGTCTTCCCTACGCCACCCTTGCCAGAGGTCACCACAACAACTTCGCTCATTTAGAAGCTCCTCCCTTTCGCGCCTACATCTTAGTTTGACGCTCCCCGCCAGGCGGGAAGGCCTCAATAACGACCACACCGTCCTTTACCCTGGCAATTTCCGGTTGATTGGGGTTGTTAGCGTCCTGGTCGGGAGGTCGCGCAATGTGCCCGGCAATCCGTAACTGCGTGGGACGCAGGCGAAACGCAATGACCACTGCTTCATCGTCTCCACTCGCGCCGGCATGCACCGTACCGCGCAGAATACCCATCACGATGACGTCACCTGTGGCAGCTACGTGCGCACCAGGGTTGACATCGCCAAGGATCACCACGTTCCCGTCATAACTCATCTGCTGTCCCGACCTGAGAGTCCGTTGCACGAGAACGGTTTTGCGTTCCGCTGCTTCCTTGATGATGTTTTGCACGGCCATCACCAGACTCCTCCTGCGCTGTGTTATTCTACAGATTAAAACCAAATCCTGCTAATTTAGAAGGGTCTTTTTTCCGCACTTTAGCACGCGTCGTGTATTATTCTGTAGCCGGAGCGAGGGGCATAACCTTTTGTTCGACGCCAAAGTACTTCTCCAGCAGCGCCCGGGCAACCGGAGCCGCGGCTGACGAGCCGTGCCCGCCGTGCTCGATGACGACGGCTATCGCGACCTCCGGTTTATCCAGGGGGGCAAAAGCCACAAAAAGACCATGGCTGTCTTTGCCGAAAACTTCCGCCGTACCGGTTTTACCCGCAACCGGCAGCGGAAAATCGTAGAATACGCCATACGCGGTGCCCCCGGGCTGGCAGACCTTCCCCATTCCCTCGCGAATAACGTCCAGCGTGGCCGGGGAAATGCCGGTTCGGTGTGCCACCTGCGGACCGAAAGTCGCGACCTCCTTCCCCTCCGGGGAAACTATCTTTTTTACGAGGTAGGGCCTGTACAGCGTGCCTCCGTTGGCGATGGCCGCGGTATAATTGGCGAGTTGCAGCGGGGTATAAAGATTGTAACCCTGCCCGATGGACATGTTGAGCGTGTCGTAGTCGCGCCATTTAAGCTCCCAGGCGTAACGGTCGTACTGCGCCTTGACGTGTGCGTACGCTTTGTCGCGTTCTTTCTTGAGCCTTTCCTTTTCCTCCTGTGTCACCGCCCGGGCGATAAGGCTGTTGTATTCTGTTTCAATGGCCTTGAACTGGGGCTCAAACTGCCTTTCCAGTTGCTCCTTAATTAGCCTGTACTTGTAATCTCTCGTCGGCACGACACCGTCCTTTTCGCCGGGCAAATCAATACCGGTAGCCCTACCCAACCCGAATTTCCGGGCAAAGGTTGCCATCACATCCGGCCCCAACTTGTGGCCCAGCGTCCAGAAATAGGTGTCGCAGGACACCTGGATGGCCTTAACCAGGTCCACCCGCCCGTGACCACCGGGTTTCCAGTCGGTGTAGAGCCTGCCGAGGTAGAAATAACCAGGGTCCCAGATGGTAAAGTCTCTGGTAACCGCATTGGTTTCCAGGGCCGCGGCCGCCACAACCATCTTGAAGGTAGAGCCGGGCGGGTATGCGGCCTGGATGGCCCGGTTTAAAAGGGGCCTTGTGGGGGACGAGAACAGTTCCTTAACCTCAGCAGGGGTAAGCTCACGCGCGAAAACGGCGGGATTGTACGAAGGGTAGCTGGCCATGGCGAGGATTTCCCCCGTATGTACGTTTTCCATGACCACCGCGCCGGCCTTGGCCTGCGGGTAACCGCCCTTCTGCAATGCCTCTATCGTTCTCGCCAGCGCCTCTTCGGCAGTCTTTTGCAATTCAAGATCAATGGTCAGATAAAGATCGTTTCCGGGGACGGGGTTTTTGACCCCCAGGTTACGGACCGGCCGTGCCTGGGCGTCAACCTCCACCTGCCATGCCCCCTTTTCCCCGCGCAAATACCGCTCGTAGGCGTTCTCCAGCCCGTCCTGTCCAAAAATGTCGCCCATCCGGTAACCCTGATCCTTATGCCGCTCCAGTTGCTCCGGCTGAATCTCACGCGTGTACCCCAAGACGTGAGCCAGCAGGCTCCCGTACGGATAGTCTCGCTGCGGCCGAATATCGATAACCACTCCGGGCAATTCCTCGCGACGTTCCTCTATCCGCGTCACCACGTCAAGCGGCACGTTGCGGGCAATAGTCACCGGCTCGTAGTGGCGCAGTTTTTCGTTGTTAACTTCCTTCCATATCTCGTGTTCGGGCTTGCCAAGCAGCCGCGCGAGCCTGTTTACCACTTGCGCCAGCTCTTCCCGCTTCAGGCCAAGATTAACGAGCGAAACGTTGTAAACCGGGCGGTTGCCGACGATCTTCTTGCCGTGGCGGTCAAAAATCTCGCCCCGGGGTGCCTCGATGGGGATCAGGCGCATACTGTTTTCCCGTGCCAAGGTGCGGAAGCGGTCCGTTTCGAGCAACTGCAAGTAAGCCAGGCGGAAAACCAGCACAAGGAAGATGGCGACAACGAGACCGACAAAGAAGTTAATTCTGCGATGCAATGCCTTCTGCTCCATACAAACCCCACCACCAGAGTGCAACCCGGTCTTTACCGGGGTGCCAGAAAGCCTCTTGTTTCCCAAACATAAAAGCGTCTGTAAAAGAGCAAAGCAACAGCCAGGTTATAGACGCTCAGGGGTAAGATGACCCTGGCCACCGCGTCTGCCGGCGAAATAAACAATCCCAGGGTTAACAGCAGGACGTAAGTGACAATGCCGGCGAAGATGGTCGCCAACCAGGTAATTCCGGCCACAATAACCGTGCTGTCCTTGTAAAACGTGCTTTCCCCGAGTCCCACACAGTAGCCCGTAAGCATTTTGACCAGCGCATTGAGACCGATGTAACTGCCGGTCAAGATGTCCTGCGCAATGCCGCCGATAAAGCCCCAAAGGGCTCCCTCGCGGGGACCGCGTACAATAGCGTGGAAGACCACCAGTACCAGTACCAGGTCAACTTTAACGCCGGCTACACGGGCATAATCGAGTATTGTGGATTCCAGCAAAACAGCAACCATAAAAAGGGTGAAAAGGATCAGCGCAGGCATGCGGCTAACCCCCCGGCGTGACCCGTAACATTATGAGCACCTCTTCCACGTGACCGAAATTGACCAGTGGCTCTACAAAGGCTTCTTTGGTCACCCCCGTGGGTTCCGGGCGCACGGCGGTAATCTTGCCTACGGGAATACCGCCGGGGAACATACCCCCCAAACCTGAAGTGACAACCGTATGCCCCTTCTTGACCGGGGCGTCTTTAGCCAGATAGGTCATACGCAACCGGCCGTAACTGTTAACGATTCCCCGCAAGACACCGGGTGTCCGGGTTTCCTGGACGACCCCCCCCACGCCGCTGTGCGGATCCGTTATAAGCAGGACTTCGGCGGTGTGCTGTGAAACCCGTAAAACACGCCCCACGAGCCCTTCCGGTAAGAGCACCGGCATGTACGGACGCACCCCGTCGGCCGCGCCGCGATCTACCGTGATGGTACCGAACCAGTTGCCCGGGTCGCGGGCGATAACGTCCGCGGCCAGGAGCTCGTACCTGTCACGCGTCTCCTCGCGGAAGGCAAGCAGCCTCCGCAAGCGTTCGTTTTCCACCTTGTACTCGTTAAGTTCCGCTACCTTTCCTTCTAGTTGACGAACCTGTTTTTCCAGTTGCTCCACCCTGGCCGCGCGCCCAAGGGAAAAAAGCGTACCTAGACCTTCGTAAACGATCCGCCCTGCCTGTGTGGCCGCTGCCTGTACGGGTGCCAGAACGTCGCGGATGCCTCCTTCCAGGGGCATCGTCGCCGTTCTTTCTCCCGCAGTGAGGCGCATAACCGCAAAGATAATCCCAAACAGGATTACCCCCGCCAACACCTTCCCGACCTGTGCGCGGCGCAACTACACCACCTTCTTGGGTTGGATGAGCACCCGCCTTAGAACGTCAATATTCTCCAGAACCTTACCCGTTCCGTAGGCTACCGCCAGCAGCGGCTCATCGGCCAGGTGTACGGGCATCCCCGTCTGCTCGGCGACCAGCCGGTCTAGACCTTGCAGCAATGCGCCGCCGCCGGCCATTACGATCCCACGGTCCATGATATCGGCGGCCAGTTCCGGCGGCGTCTTCTCCAGGGTGTTACGGATGGCCTCGATAATCGCGGCCACCGGCTCGGACAGGGCATGGTGGACCTCCTTGCTCGTGATGGTAATCGTCTTCGGGAGGCCGGTAACCAGGTCGCGCCCGCGTACTTCCTCTTTTTCTTCGTTCTCCACCGGATACGCGGTGCCGATTTTGATCTTGATTTCCTCCGCCGTTCGTTCCCCGATCATAAGGTTGTAGGTTCGCTTGACATACTGCATAATGGCCTCATCCATCTCGTCACCGGCAATGCGGATGGAACAACTGGTGACAATGCCGCCCAGGGAAATAACTGCAACTTCGGTTGTGCCGCCGCCGACGTCGACAATCATGTTTCCCGTCGGCTCGTGCACCGGCAGCCCGGCACCGATGGCGGCCGCCATCGGTTCTTCGATAAGGTAGGCTTCCCGCGCCCCGGCTTGCATGGCCGCCTCACGTACGGCCCGCTCTTCAACCGCCGTCACGCCCGAGGGGACGCCGATTACCACCCGCGGACGAATAAAGAACGTTCTGTGGCGCAACGCCCGGTTGATGAAGTAGCGAATCATGGCCTGGGTGGTATCAAAGTCGGCGATCACACCGTCTTTCATAGGCCGGACGGCGATGATATTGCCCGGTGTGCGGCCAAGCATTTGTTTGGCCTCTTCGCCCACCGCCAGGATCTGGTCGGTGTCCCTCTGGATGGCCACGACGGACGGTTCGCACAACACGATCCCCTTACCCTTCACGTAAACCAGGGTATTAGCCGTGCCCAGATCGATTCCCATGTCGCGCGAAAAAATGCCAATGCGCATGCCTCGACTCCTTTCGTTAAAGCGCTACAGCAAACCACATGCCTTAAAACTCGTGTATCTATTATCCCCAATGACAATATGATCTAGGACGCCGATGCCCAGGATGCTGCCCGCTTGCACCAGCCGGCCGGTAAGATCAATGTCCGCCTGACTGGGTGTCGGATCGCCGCTCGGGTGATTGTGCACCAGAATAACCGCGGCGGCACTCTTCTTGACGGCGCTCTTGAAAAGCTCGCGGGGGTGAACCGTTGAGGAATCGAGGGTGCCCACCGAAATGGTCTCGATGCTCAGCACCTGGTTCTTGGTGTTGAGCAAAAGGGCCCGGAAATGCTCGCGGTCGAGGTGCCGCATGGTCTCCATTACCAGCTTGGCCACATCGTCCGGCGTACGCACCACCGGTCTGCTTTCCGGTGCAGAAGTGGCGACGCGGCGACCGATTTCCAGTGCCGCCTTAACCTGCACCGCTTTGGCAGGGCCCATGCCCGGAACGGAGATCAATTCCTCTGTGGCGGCCTCCAGCAGCCCCCGCAACCCGCCAAAACGCGTCAATAAAAGCGCGGCCAGATTGAGGGCGCTTGTCTCCGCCGTACCGCTCCGCAGGATGATGGCCACAAGCTCCGTATCGGATAACGCTCCGGCCCCGTTGGCCAGCAGGCGCTCGCGCGGGCGGAGGGACGAAGGCATGTCCTTAATCGTCACGTGGTATTCCACCGCGGTCAATTAGATCCTTCCTTAAAGAGAGAATATCGGCCCCACACTCTTTCATAAGGGTATTGAGCCTGGCCAGCGGTAAACCGACGACGTTAAAAAAGCACCCTTCGATATGGTCAACAAAAATCGCCCCCAGCCCCTGCACCGCGTAAGCCCCTGCCTTATCCATGGGTTCACCCGTGGCAACATAGAGGTCTATCTCCCACTTCGTTGCCGGCCTGAATTTTACCGTGGTCACTTCGTGCCCTACGGCAAGGAACTCGTCCTCCACGCGCCGCACAGCCACCCCTGTGTATACCTCGTGGGACGTACCCTGCAGAGACGAGAGCATGGATATTGCTTCCGCAGCGTCCCGCGGTTTACCGAAGATCCTGCCGCCACAAACAACTATTGTGTCGGCCCCGATAACCAGACCCTCCTCCACCCGCGCCGCCCTGGCCTTGCAGGCGGCCAGCGTTTCCACCAGGCGCCCAGGCGGCCGGTTAACGTCAATGGCCTCGTCCACCTTGACGGGCAACACGGTAAACGGCAACCCCAGGCGGGCAAGCAGTTCACGCCGTCTGGGAGAAGACGAGGCCAGGTACAACCGCACCACAGCTTAAATCCTGCGGTAAAGCAGGTAACCAAGGATAAAGCCGAGGAGGGTCAACACACCGATGTTAACGGAAAAACCAAAAGTGAGTTTTAAGAAATGCAGGTCCAGTTCTGCCAATCCCAGCCCTGTTCTCAGCACCGGCCCCAAAAAGCGCCACGTTGGGGCAAATAACTGCCCCACGGCGCTCCCCGCGAGCCCCCCGAGCAAAAGCAAAATCACAAGTACCCACGGATTTTTTGGGTTACGCTGAAATTTCGCCATGTACGTCCCCCATCGTTTCTTAACTGCTAACAGTTTAGCATCGTACCCGCAGGCTTGACAAGAAGGGCGGCTCTATTTCAGCCCCAGAAGGATTACGGCCCCGCAAAAGGTCAGGTAAAAGCAAATACCGGAGAAAAAGAGGAGGAGGCTGTTCAAATACCCTTTCCGCGCAAGGCAGGCATAGGTTACGGCGGCCGAACCCAGGGCCAGCAGTGCGCTTGCCAGGGCTGCCGGTGTCAATTTCCAGGGAGTGAACATAATCCCGAGGCAAGGTACGACCGAACTCTGCAGTTCAGTTCCTAATCCCTGCGGGAACAAATACCAGATCGGAAGCCGGGGCCTTCAGGTACACGGTGGCGAAGAAGTCGCGGCCGGAGCCCGAAACCATCACCTGACCGACCAGTTCGCGCACCAGGGCGCGCTTCTCCTCGTGGGAGAGCTCGTCCAGTTTGCCCAGGGCCTCCCCGGCCAGAGCGCGCAGCTCGTCGAGGCGCGCGGCCGCGTCCCCGGCGCCGCGGGCCGCGGCTTCGAGCTCCCTCTTCCTGGCCAGGAGGCGCTCCTTCCCGGTCTTCAGGTCGGCCAGCCTGGCCCTGGTCTTCGCGTCGAGCTCCACGAGCCCCGCAGCCAAAGCGTCGAGTATTGCTTCGCGCCCCTTCTCCAGGGTCTGCAGGGACTTCTCCAGGCGGCCGATCTCCTTCTCCAGGTCGCCGTTTCCCTGCACGGCCAGCATCTCCCCGGCAAGCATCTCCGGGTCGCTCAGCAGGGCCGTCACCTTGCCCCAGACGGCGGCCTCCAGGTTGTCGGCGTTAATCAACTTCTGGGGGAGGCACCCCCTGACCTGCCTGTTTTTCTTGACCCGGCAGGTGTACATCCGGACGTACCTGCCCCACACGTTGATCTTCTCGCCGTGCACGGGGCGGCCGCATTCGGCGCAGGTCACCAGGCCGGACAGGAGGTACTTCTCGCACTTGCGCCCGGCCCACAGGCGGCGCGCCTCGGCCAGCTTGGCCTGCGCTCTTTCCCAGAGCGCCCGGTCGATTACGGCCGGCACCGGGACGGGGACCCACTCTTCCCTGGGCCTTTTCGCAGCCGGCTGCCCGCTTTTGAGTCCACCGCGGCAGTCGTACTTGTTGTAGTGCCAGACCCCGACGTACGTCTCGCTGGAGAGAATGCGCGTCACCACGTTCTGGTGCCAGCGCCGGCCTTTCTTGGAAGGGATCCCCAGGTCGTTCAGGCGGTTGGCTATCCCGGTCGCGCCGATGTCTTCCGAAACGAACCAGTTGAAGATGTCGCGCACGACGGCCGCCTCAGACGGGTTGACCTTCACCTCGTCGGTCTCGGGGTCGTAGTCGTACCCGTAGGGGGCCACCCGGACCGGGATCCCGCCCATCCTGGCCTTCTGGAGTCTGCCGCGGACGGTCCGCTCCCTGATTTTTTCCCGTTCGTACTCGGCGATGGCACCCCGGATGGAGTAGAAAAGCCTCCCCTCCGGGGTGTCCTGCCAGGTGAAGTCGATGAACTCCAGCCTGACGCCGGCCTTCTCGAACTCCTCGGTGAGCAGGAGCTGGTGGGCCAGCCTGCGGGAAAGCCGGTCGGGGTCGCGGGTCACAACGACGTCTAAACGCCCGTCCCCGGCCCACTCGCGCAATCTTGTGAGCTCCGGCCGATTAAGGGTGGCGCCGGAAACGCCCAGGTCGGCGAAGACTTCTATGTCTAGTGAACCATCTCCCGCGATCTCCCGGGCGCGCCGTCTCCCGGCCTCCTCCTGCTCCGGGGCGCTGTACCCCCGTATGGCCTGCTCGTCCGTGCTTACCCGGATGTAGACCGCCGCCCGCATCGGAGATCGGCCTTCCTTTCCAGGACCATTCTCGCCAGGAGGCGGTAGGCGGCGCGCAGGCTCTCCGCGTCGCCGCCGTAGACGACCCGGACTTGCGGCACCGCCTTCCCGGATGTCTTTCTCCTGCGCACCGCTTCACCTCCCCTAGTTTCTATGCGCCCCACATCTTGTCCTACCACCGGAAAGAAAAGGCGCGGGAAAAACCCGCGCTTCGGCCTTCGGCCTGCTCGGCCGCACTTCTTTTTCCGGCTCGCGCAGCAGCCGGTTGACCCCGGCCCTTTCCAGGGCCTGCGGCGCGGCCTTCGCCTGGGGGACGTCCTTCGTAAACTCCGGCACCCTGGGGGCCACGCCTTCCTTCGCGGCCCACCTGAGCCACGACTTGACGGCCTTGAGCTTCCGGTTGACCGCGTTGGGCTTGAGCCCCCTGGTCCGCAGGAAGCTCTGGTACTCCCGGAGGTCGACGCCGGTCACCCCGGCGGGCTCCGGCTCCTCCCCCGTGGTCTCCCGGAACCACGCGAAGAACGCCGGCAGGTCCCGCCTGTACCCGGCCAGGGCGTGCCGGGAAGCGCCCCTCTCGGTCAGGCAGCGCAGGTATGCGCCCAGGGTGTTCAGCGCGGCAATTGCCTTGTCTTGAGTGATTTTCACGGTGTTAGCACCCCCTCTTACGGGATCTCCCGGCCGTTTGAGAGCAGGTTTTAGAAACACAACCAAGTTTGTCTTGCAACGTTGCCTTTCTCGCTCCCTCCGGTAGGCAGGAAAAACCGGAGATGCAGAGAAGACGTACCTCGGAGGCAAAGGCTTGACCCGGCGGGAACGCAACGAACTCCTGAGGCTCGCCTCCCGTCTGGAATGCCGGCTCGCCAGTCCGCTGCCGGACCGTTTCGCCAACGCCAGGGGGCTGGTCCTCACCCGCAGGACCCTGCGCCGGTGGCTTAAGCGGGTCCTCCATACGGACGAACTCCCCGGCTCCGACCCGGCCCTCATCGAGCTCGTCCGGTGGACCGGGCAGGGCGCACATGATGAAGCCGCACTTGAGCAACGGAGACGGAAGACTCCAAGCGAAAGGCAGGATGACTCCCTTGGAGAACCTGATACGGGACCTCACGCTGATGCTACTGTACCTCACCTCGTGGGCGGAGAAGACTCCGTTCGGAGCCGTCCGGAGAAGCTGGAAGGGCTATCCCTTTGAAACGCTGGACGAACTCGCGAAAGAAGGGGTTATTGACGGAAGCGGACGGGCCAAGTCCGTGCGGCTGACGGAGGCCGGGGAGAAGGAGGCCAGGAGGCTGCTGGCACGGTACGGATTGAACGCTCCCGAACCTCCGGAGCACGAAAGCCGAGCGACCCGTCCGCAGAAGCCATAGAGAAGGGGGTAACCGTCTCCGATGACCGGCAACAGCGCGTCTCCGCAAAAGAGCCGGGCCGGCCAGGAAAGCGCGGACCGGACGGTCGAACTGCTCGTGGTGGCCGTCGAAAGGGTCAGCCTGCGCTGCCTGCGCCTGCCGGAAAGGAGGCCCGTCATTCTCCGCCCCATGCGGGGCGACGAGGCCGAAGGGGAGGTCCTCGAGGTCCTGCCGCGCAGGAAATGGCGCTTCGGCCGCACCGACTACCTCGTCGGGGATATCGTGGGCTCCCGCATCGACGCGGCCGCCCTGTCGCCGGTGCCCCTGGAGCTCTACGACCGCGGCCCGTGGGACCCGCAGGCCGACTTTGTGTGGCTCTGGAAGGAGAACGACGACGCGGAAGAGGAGCTGCCGGAATGGGTGTGGGCCGTCCTGCGGGCGGGCCCGCGCCGCGAGTTCGAGATGCAGCAGGTCATTCCGGGAGCGGACCCCGACGAGCCGGACGATCCCATCACGCAGGCGGCGGAGCTGGCCCGCGCGGGCGGCCTCGACGCCGCCTTCAGGATGCTCCAACGGTGCATCGAGGCCGACCAGCGCTGCATCGACGCCTACGCGCATCTCGGATGCTACTATTTCGGTGACGGGTGCTCAGAGTGGTGGGTTCGGAAGGCCCTCAAGTGCTACCGGGCCGGGGTGGCCATCGGCGAGCGGGCGCTGCCGTCCGGGTTCGACGGCCTGCTTCCCTGGGGCTGGGTGGACAACCGCCCGTTCCTGCGGGCGCTCCACGGCCTGGGACTGTGCCAGTGGCGGCTGGGCGACTTCGCGGCGGCGCGGGAAACATTCTGGCGGCTGCTCATGCTGGACCCTTGGGACAGTCTCGGGGTTCGTTTCGTCATCGACGAGGTGGAAGCTGGCCGCGACTACCTGGCCTGGCAGTCTGAGACGGAAAACATGCCGCTATAATGCAGCTCCACGGTGCAACTTCGGAGCTCCGGAGCCTTAAAGCTGACGCCGAGAAGATCCTTTCGGCCTGGCCCGTTTTCGACCCCTACCTGAAGCGCCTGGAAGAAACGGACGAGCCGATGGCGGCCGGCCTCGACCTTCTTGATCAGGGAGACGTCAGAGGCTTTCTCCCGGAGGTCGCCTTGTGCTTGGAAGAAAACGATTGGCGCCAAAAAACGGGGTGGTGAAAGTGCCGGACGAAAACACGTCTTTGAAGGACCTGCGTGAACTCGTGGCCGCGTTTGTAGCCGAGCGGGAGTGGGAACGCTTCCACACCCCGAAAAACCTGGCCATGTCTATCGCCATCGAGGCCGCCGAGTTGATGGAGCTCTTCCAATGGCGTGGTGGTGAGGAACCACTGGGCGACGCGGAGAGAAGGGAAGTACAATACGAGCTGGCCGATGTCGTGATCTACTGCCTGGCGATGGCCAACGCGGTCGGCATCGACCTTGCGGACGCGGTGCGCGAAAAGATCGGGTTGAACGCCCGGAAGTACCCCGCCGACCGGTACCGTGGTAGGTACAGAATTGGGGGTTGAGTGCGGATGTCAGAAGAAAAGCCACTTGCAGTGTGTTTCGATTTCGCCGGTGTCCTGGCCGACCACCGTGACCTGAAGCCGCTGCCGGAAATGGTGCAACTGGTGCGGGACCTGCACGCCGACGGCAGGTACCTTGCCGTTGTCACCAGATACCCCGAGCAAAAAGCCGGGGAACTGCTGGGGCAGGAACTGCTGCGCTTCTTCTGCAGGGTGTGCTCCGCCCCTGAAGGCGGCCGGGAAAAACTCGAACGGGTGCTTGATTTCGCCCGCGAGTGCGGCATTGACGACCTCTCCAGGGTCGCTTTTCTAGACGACAAGCCCGAAAACCTTGCCGCCCTGGCGGGTTCCGGCGTTCAGGTCATCGGGTTTCGGGGAAGCGGGAAGTACGATACCGGGGAAGCGTGCAGGAAAGTTGGGGTGCCGTTTGCCGGCACGGTGGATGAGCTGCGCGCCCTCCTGCGCCTGTAGTGCTGTGTGCCCCGACCCTGGAAGAAAACGTTTTGCATCTTTAAGTGCGTGTGCGCTAAATGCTGGCTACAGAGAATAGTGGTCGAGGCCGTTCTGGCCAGGAAGGGTCAAACAGGGGTGGTGTTTGTTCACCGGGAAGTACCGCAAGGATCAAAACACGTCCCTCCGGCTGCGGTAGTAGGCCTGAGCTGCGCCGCCCGGCCCTCTTTTAACGCGGCTTCGCCCACGAAGAACCGGCGCCTGGCCATCTTCGAAGGCAGCCTCAACTCGATGACGTGTCCCGTAGGATCTTCCGAAGTCCAGGCCCGCATCGCTCGCCGGTGCGATTATGTATCGCTCCTTTCTGAAGTTTGTCCTTAACCAGATATAGGCGAAAACCCCGGCGAAAATGCCGGGGTCTTGTAGCAGGAAAAGGAGAACAACGGTTGCTCCTTCCCACCTGGCTCAGGCAACGCGCCCGGAACGCCGGGAATGCGTCCCCCGCAATAGAAGTGCGTCACCCCTAAACGTCAACCTGACTTTGAAACACCTCCGTCCCACACCCCGCCGGGAGAACCCGCAAGACCGGACAGAATCTCCGTAAGGAGGGTGATCAGAG
>LDZS01002683.1_pt1 | contig 17269 bp, 16 predicted proteins | sample 615471 | NCBI WGS metagenome assembly LDZS01 (sample SAMN03408295, study PRJNA278302) | terrestrial metagenome | isolation source: oil reservoir sample K3 | place: USA: Alaska, North Slope, Kuparuk formation | collected 2013
AAAAACGCCCGCACGTGCGGGCGTTTTTTAGTGGCATGTAGCGCAACTCGTGGCCTTGCAGCCGGTACAACTCTTCTTGCCGCCCTCGGTACCGGGAGAACAGAAGGCGGACATTACGCGGCTTATCTGCTTCCCGGCGCAATGAGGGCAACGCAGATCGGCACCCGCTTCGCCAACCGGGCAGAGTTGCTCAAACTTCTTCCCGCACTCGTGGCAACGGAACTCATAAATCGGCACGCTTTTACCCCTTTCCGAGACATTCACCCTAAGCTTACTCCTTCGGCGGCGAGGAGTCAAGGGGTGCTGTTGCCAGGAACAAAGAGTTGCACGCCCGGCTTTGCATCAATTATACTTTAGTTGACCAAAGGGGGTAGAAGCGCCGTTCATACCGCGTCTCTGGGCTGGCAACAGGTTCGGGCAGGCAGTTTGGTCTATTTCGGCATTCGCTTCCCGGCGGAGCGGGTGACGGCTGCTTTCAGCACGCGCCTCGGCGGGGTGAGCCGGGGGGCATATGCGGAACTGAACCTTGGCTTTCACGTAGGAGACGATCCGGGCGCGGTCCTGGCTAACCGGCGCACCTTACTGACATCTATCGGTTTCGATATCGACGATCTTGTCTGCGGCGAGCAGGTTCACGGCGCCACCGTTAAGCTGGTAGGAAGCGGCGAGCGCGGACGAGGTGCGCAGACCGAGGAGGATGCGCTTACCGGCACCGACGGAATGGTGACAGGGATCCCTGGGGTGGTGCTCGGGGCCTTTTTTGCCGATTGTGTCCCGGTATTTCTGGCCGACGTCGGGGGGCGGTGTATCGGCCTGGTGCACGCCGGGTGGCGCGGCACGATTGCAGGCATCGTTAAGGTGGCGATTGATCTTATGTGCAGCGCATACCACCTGTCACCTGCCTCGATTGCCGCCGTGATCGGTCCGGCCATCGGCCGGTGCTGCTATGAGGTCGGGGATGAAGTCGCCGCTCTGGTCAGGGATGCGCGGCTGGATAACGTCATCGAGCAGGTTGCGCCCGGTAAATGGCGGCTCGGTCTTGCGGAGGCAAACCGGCAAATACTCCTGACCGCGGGTGTCGACCCCCGGTGGATACGCATAATGCCTTTTTGCACGGCCTGTCACAGGGAACTCTTCTACTCGCACCGCGGCACCGGAGGCCGGACGGGCCGGATGGGCGCCTTTGTGGCGCTTAAAGCGGGTTGATGGACATGGCGAAGATACTGGTAGTGGACGACGACCAGCACATCCTCGACTTGCTTACCTACGCTCTGGAGCGCGAGAAGCACGCCGTTTTTACGGTGCGTAGCGGTAACGAGGTGTTCGCACGCGCACTGTCCGTGAAACCCGATTTGATCATCCTGGATCTTATGTTACCCGGAGAAGACGGTTACACCATTTGCCGGGCCCTGCGTGCCGACGAGAGAACACGCCTGATTCCGGTTATTATCTTGAGCGCCCGGGGGGAAGAGTTCGACCGTGTGCTGGGCCTTGAGCTGGGTGCAGACGACTACGTTATCAAGCCCTTCAGCGTGCGGGAACTGGTAGCGCGGGTCAGGGCCCACCTGCGGAGAAAGGACCTGACTCTGGACAAGCGGACGCAACTTACGGTAGGGTCCCTGACCATCGACGGCGAAAGACTGACGGTGAGTGTGGGCGACGTGAGGCAAGAGCTGACGCCGAGAGAATTTGAGCTCCTGTGGTACCTGGCGAGGCATCCCGGCAAGGTTTTCTCCCGGGAATACCTTCTGGAGCGCATATGGGGTTACGATTTTGCCGGCGACTCCCGCACGGTGGATGTGCATATCCGGCATATCAGGCGGAAAATTGAGCAGTTACCCGGCGCGCCCAAATGTATCGACACGGTAAGAGGTGTGGGCTACCGTTTCAGGGAGTTGGAAGCGTGAGGAGCAGGCTTAACGTACGCATCCTCCTTTCCTTTCTTGCCATCGGGGTTATTTTTTTGTGCCTGTCTTTCGCCTTTGCGAGGGGTATCATCGATTTCTGGCTGGCCGCGGTTTTGGTTCTGTTTACCGCCGCCGGTTTTGGTCTGGTGGTCTCGTGGTCCGTAAACCGCACCCTCGGTGACGTGGTGGAAACGGCTCAAAGTCTTGCGCACGGTGTACTGGACAGGAAAGCCGGGATTTATTCCGGGGATCAGGTGGGCCGGCTGGCCGAGAGCCTTAATGTTATGGCCGAGCGGCTCCGGCAAAGCCTTGACGCCGTGACGGCGGAAAAAAACCGCATGCAGGTTATCCTGGACAGCATGGCCGACGGAGTTATCGCCACCGACCGGTCGGGGGCCGTCATCTTGGTGAACCCGGTGGTAGCGGAAATATTCGATATTGACGAGAAGTCGGCGCGCGGAAAAAGCGTGCTCGAGGTGGTGCGTGATTACGAGTTAGACCGGTTGTTCCGGGAGGCACTGGCTTCCGGACAGCCCGTCAAGAAGGAGCTACGCATTCTGACGCCCGAAGCAAAGATTTTCCGTGTCCATTTTACCCCTTTAAAAAGTCCGGAGGGCGGGGTGGTGGCCCTCTTGCGGGACATTACCGAAAGACGGCGCCTGGAAATGATGCGCACGGAATTCGTCGCCAATGCCTCGCACGAATTGCGCACGCCGTTAACATCTATCCTGGGCTACGTTGAGACCCTTCTTGACGGCGCGGTTGACGACCCGGAACTGGCCAGACGCTTTTTGGGGGTAATCAACGACGAAGCCCGCCGGCTTACCAAGCTGGTTGACAGTCTGCTGGACCTCGCCCGGATCGAGGAAAAGCGTACCGCTTTCCGCAGGCAACCGGTCGACATACGGGAACTTGTGGAAAAAGCGGTGCGCGTGTTCGAACCCCAGGCGCGCGCCAAAGGCCTTGCACTTTCTGTCGAGATGCCGGACGGGCTGCCGGTGGTGGAAGGGGAACCCGATCTCCTGGCGCGGGTAGTGGTTAACCTCCTCGATAACGCGGTAAAGTTTACCGACCGGGGATCGATCAGCGTCCGGGGACATGCCGTGGAGAACGGCGTGGAACTTGAAGTCGAGGACACAGGTCCGGGTATACCCGCCGAAAGCTTGCCGCGGGTTTTCGAAAGGTTTTACCGGGTAGATAAAGCACGGGGGCGCGAGACCGGTGGCACCGGCATCGGGCTGTCTATAGTAAAACACATAGTGGAGGGTCACGGCGGCCAGGTCCGCGTGGAAAGCCAGTTGGGTAAGGGCACCAGGTTCATCGTCTTCTTGCCCGGCGGGCATCCTTCCTAGACTTGCCCGGGAGGCCGGGTTTCCGGGGTGTTCCAGGCGAAGACTGCCGCCGGGAAAGCAAGCGCGGGAGGGTTTTTTTTGCAAGGCAAGATTATTGTTGAAGATCTGAACCTTTATTACCGCGATTATCATGCCTTGAAGAACATCAACATCACCGTACCGCCGCAGAAAATTACCGCCCTTATTGGTCCGTCCGGCTGTGGCAAGACGACCTTCTTGCGCGTTTTAAACAGGTTAAACGACCTTATTGAAGGTGTGCGCATCGAGGGAAAGGTGCTGCTGGACGGCCAGGATATTTATGGTCCTGATTGCGATGTGGTGAACCTGCGCAAGCGGGTGGGGATGGTGTTTCAACGGCCCAACCCTTTTCCGATGTCGGTTTACGATAACGTGGCCTACGGTCCACGCATTCACGGTATAAAGAGTAAACGCAAGCTGGACGAAATCGTTGAGGCCAGCCTGCGGGGTGCGGCGCTCTGGGACGAGGTGCGCGACCGCCTGTTCCGTTCAGCCCTTGGCCTATCGGGAGGCCAGCAACAACGCCTTTGCATAGCCAGACTTCTGGCCGTCGAGCCCGAGGTCGTACTTATGGACGAGCCCACCTCGGCCCTGGACCCTATCTCGACCTTGAAAATTGAAGAGTTGCTTCGTGATCTGAAGGAAAAGTACACCATAGTGATAGTAACGCATAACATGCAGCAGGCGGCGCGGGTCTCCGACGTCACGGCGTTTTTCCTCAATGGCGAAATGGTGGAATACGGACCGACAGACGGTATCTTCACCAAGCCGCGTGATAAGCGGACGGAAGATTATATTACCGGTCGCTTTGGTTAGCCACACCAAGCATAATCTTCCTCTTGCCTTAAATTAGAAGGCGTGATAGACTCACAACTAATACACGCATACGCGAGCCCAGGGGTGATAATTTGTCCACCAGGGTTACCTTCGACCGTGAGTTGCGCGCCTTGCAGCAGGACATATTGCGTATGGGTAGTCTCGTCGAACAGGCGGTTTACAAGGCCGTAGAGGCGTTGGTGAAGCGGGATCCGGTGCTGGCCAAGGAGGTTATGACCGGGGACGACGCCATCGATGCCTTGCGCCTGGCCATTGAGAACCGGTGTGTCCGTCTTATAGCCACCCAGCAGCCGATTGCCCGCGACCTGCGTACGCTTGTCACGGGCATAAAAATTATCCTTAACCTTGAACGTATGGGCGACCACGCGGTGGATATCGCCCGTGCCGCCATGTGTGTGTGCAAACACCTGCCCCCCGAGCCTATGGAGACCATTCCGCGCATGGCCCGCCTGGTCCAGCAAATGTTAAAAGACGGGCTGGACGCCTACGTCTACGACGATATTAATAAGGCACGCGCGATGTGCCTTACCGACGACGAGGTGGACGAACTGTTCAACCATACGTTTTCCGCGCTGGTAGAATACATGGAAAACAACCCCCATACCGTTGCGTGCGTTGCTTACCTCCTGATGATAGCCCGCTACCTTGAGCGGATAGCCGACCGGGCAACCAATATTGGGGAAGACGTTATCTACCTGGTTACAGGCGAGTGGCAAGAGTTGAATTAATAGGGCAGGATTTGGCAACCGGGCGGCGAATAAAGAGGGGCAGGTCCTGCCCTTATATTTTTGGAACGCAACCCGATAATAGAATGACGGAAGTAGATATTGGCAGAAAGATAGAAGAGGTGCGGCGGCGTGTGGCCGCGGCAGCATGTAGGGTCGGGCGTGAACCGTCGGAAATCAGACTTATCGCCGTCACCAAGGCGGTGGAAGTCTCTTTGGTGCGCCGGGCGATAGCGGCTGGGGTAAGAGACCTCGGCGAAAACCGGGCCCAGGAACTGATCCGCAAATACAGGGCGTTGACGGGTCACGAGGACGTAGCGTGGCACTTCATAGGACACTTACAACGCAACAAAGTGCGCGCGATCCTGGATAAGGTAGTTTTGATTCATAGCCTCGACCGCTGGGCGCTGGCCGTGGAGCTGGACAGGCAAGCCGGCCGGTGGGGGAGACCGGTCCGGGTTCTTGTCCAGGTAAACGTAGCCGGCGAAGCGACGAAGTTCGGTCTGCACGTAGAAGAGGTGCGCGACTTCGTTTTAGAGGCGGCAAAAATGCCCGGCCTGAGGATAGAGGGGCTCATGACGGTGGCGCCCCAGGTGAGCGACCAGGAGGAGGTGCGCCCGGTTTTCCGGCGGTTACGGGAACTGGCCGCCAGACTCGCGGGTATTCCCGGAGCGACAATGCGGTATCTCTCCATGGGCATGAGCCAGGATTACGTTGTGGCCGTAGAAGAAGGGGCCAATTTGCTGCGGATCGGAACGGCCATCTTCGGCCGCCGTGGAAGGGAGGATGGGCATGGCTAAGAAACTTATGGACAAGGTTCTCGGTTTTATCGGTTTCGAAGAAGAACCGGAAGAAGAGCCGGTCGAAACCCTGGCAGAGAGCCCTTTAGTCAAGAAAAAGAGCACCGTTGTCAGCCTGCATGCGCAACGCCAGGTTAAAGTGGTCGTAGCCGAGCCGCGTACCTTTGAGGAGGTACAGGAGATCGTAGACAACTTAAAAAACCGCCGACCGGTGATCGTCAACCTGGAGCGGGTGGACGGCGACCTTGCTCGCCGGATCGTAGATTTCGTCAGCGGGGCGACCTACGGCCTGAACGGAAGTATGCAAAAGGTCGGCGGCGGCATCTTCCTCTTCGTGCCTTCAAATATTGATATTGCCGGTGAGACGCAGGATGTCGAACGCGGCCTTTTTTCCTGGATCAGGTCTTAGCACCGGGGTGTTCTCGGAGGGATATAACGGTAATGCCCGCTAAAGCCATCGGCATCATCGGCGCAGGTGCCATGGGCGAGGCCCTGGCCACGGGGATCGTCCGGGCGGGGCTTGTCAGACCGGCAGACCTGTATATGACCGATGTCCGCCGGGAACGGCTTGACTACCTGCAAACACGTCTTGGCATTACGCCACTGACCGACAACAAGCAACTTGCAAGCATATCCCGGGTGGTCATCCTGGCGGTCAAGCCGCCGGTCGTGGGGCCCGTACTCGGCGAGGTTGCGTCCGCCCTGACACCGGAGCACACGGTGATCAGCATCGCGGCCGGAGTAACCCTCGCCTTTATCGAACAGCGCCTTGCTCCGGGTGTGCCCGTTGTGCGGGTTATGCCGAATACCCCCTGCCTGGTGGGAGCCGGCGCCAGTGCTTTTGCCCTGGGCAGGTACGCACAGGCAGAAGACGCCGCACGCGCCCGGGAAGTTCTCGAGGCGGTCGGTATTGCGGTTGAGGTGCCGGAGGAGCATCTGGATATAGTAACCGGCCTCAGCGGCAGTGGGCCCGCCTACGCGTATCTGGTTATTGAGGCCCTCAGCGACGGGGCCGTACGCCTTGGTTTGCCCCGCCAGGTGGCCGTCCGCCTGGCGGCACAGACATTGTACGGGGCTGCCAAAATGGTTCTCTCATCCGAGGAACACCCGGCACGCTTAAGAGACGCTGTGACCACACCCGGAGGGACGACGGCCGCCGGGCTGTTTGCCCTGGAAGAGGCGGGTGTGCGCGCGGCCTTTGCCCGGGCCGTCGAACGAGCCACACGGCGGGCCACGGAACTTAGCAAGTGAGGTGCGCTATGAGCCTTTTGCTGAACGTCATCAATGTCGCGTTTCAAGTTTATGCTTACCTTATGCTCTTTCGGGTTCTCTTAAGCTGGGTGCGGCATAATCCGGCGAATCCCGTTATCCGGTTTATCTATGAAGTCACGGAGCCCGTACTGGGACTGTTCCGGCGGATAATTCCGCCGATAGGGATGATTGATATTTCCCCGATTGTGGCGTTCATTGCCCTCGATCTCGCCCGGCGCCTGCTGATTTACCTGTTGCTCACCGTCTTTTAAACCGGCGCCGGAGTATACTGCAGGTGTAGCGTAAGTGGCGTTATGGATACGGGAACAGGAAAACGGTGTACTGTTTAAGGTGTACGTGCAGCCAAGGGCGGCCAAAAGCGAGATTGCCGGAGTCCGGGGGGACGCGGTCAAAATCAGGTTGACGGCGCCGCCTGTTGAGGGGCAGGCCAACCGCGCGCTCGTTCGTCTTCTCTCGGAGGTACTCGGCGTCGCGCCGCGGAACATAAACATTCTTAGCGGGGAAACGGCGCGCGCAAAAAAGGTGTCCGTGACCGGCAAAACCGCAGCCTGGGTGCTGGAGCGGCTACAAGTTGACTGATCCTCGCTTCTTCAATATAATAGGGCGAGAAAAACGGGGATAAGAAAACCGAGGACCGGGAAGAGTAGGCGTCCCGCTGGCCCACAGCGAACCCGGGGTGGTGCGAGCCGGGTGGTTATGGATGTCGAAAATCACCCGCGAGGTGCAGGCTGAACCAGGAGTAAGCCGTGCCGGTTTGCTGCCGTTATCAGCTAAAGAGGCCCTGCCGCCATACGGGCGGGCTATGAGGGTGGTACCGCGGGAATAACCTCTCGTCCCTTTGGGCGAGGGGTTTTTTAATGAAGCACACATTCGAGGGGGGCCGTAATGGATACCGTAAAGAACTATTCGGAGACGCTCAACCTGCCGCGCACCGACTTTCCTATGCGGGCTAATCTGCCGCAGCGGGAGCCCGAGATTTTAAGATTTTGGGATGAGATCGATATCTACCGCCTCGTGCAGCAAAAAACGTCTGGGCGGCGGCTGTTTATATTGCACGATGGACCGCCGTACGCCAACGGGCATATCCATTTGGGCCACGTTCTCAACAAGGTCTTAAAGGATATCATCGTTAAGTTTTACTCCATGAGCGGGTACGACGCGCCTTACGTCCCCGGTTGGGATACGCACGGCTTGCCCATCGAACAGCAAGCTATCAAAGAACTGGGAATTGACCGTCACAAGATCGGGCCGGTGGAACTGAGGAAAAGGTGTCGTGATTACGCGTTAAAATTTGTCGATATCCAACGCGAGGAATTCAAACGGTTGGGCGTGCGCGGCGACTGGACCAACCCTTACCTGACATTGCAGCCGCACTTCGAAGCCAAGCAACTCGAAGTGTTCGGCCACATGGCGCGCAAAGGGTACATCTACAAGGGGCTTAAAGCGGTATACTGGTGTGCAACGTGCGAAACGGCCCTGGCCGATGCCGAGGTGGAGTACCAGGAGGCAAAGTCACCGGCGATTTATGTGAAATTTGCCGTTGTCGACGGCAAGGGTACTTTGCCCACGGATAACACCTTTATCGTTATCTGGACGACCACGCCCTGGACGTTGCCGGCGAACGTGGCCATCTGCCTGCATCCGGATTACACCTATCTTCTGGCTGCGGTAAACGGCGAGCGTTACCTGGTGGCGGAAGAACTGTGGCCTGCTTTTCTGGGGGTGCTGGGGACCGAACGGTGGCAGACCGTGGGCCGGTTTAAAGGGCAAGATCTAGAAGGAGTCATCTGCCGCCATCCGTTCGTGGCAGGCCGCAACTCGGTTGTGGTTCTGGACGAGTACGTTTCTCTGGAGCAGGGAACCGGTTGCGTGCATATCGCCCCCGGCCACGGCACCGAAGACTTTGAGATCGGCCGGCGCTACAACCTGCCGGTCATATCACCGATTAACGCGCAGGGGTATTTTACGGAAGAGGGCGGCATTTTCGCAGGGCGGTTTTATCTCGAGACGAACAAGGACATTTTATCCGAACTGACACGTCACGGCGCGCTTGTGTGGCAGGAGACGATTACCCACCAGTACCCCCATTGTTGGCGTTGCAAAAACCCCGTCTTCTTCCGGGCCACCGAACAATGGTTCGCTTCCATCGACGGGTTCCGCGAGGATTTGCTGGCGGCCGTGGACAGGGTCAGGTGGATTCCTTCCTGGGGGCGGGACCGGATCTACAACATGGTCGCCAACCGAAGCGACTGGTGCATTTCGCGGCAACGATTCTGGGGTGTACCCCTGCCCATTTTCTACTGCGCGGCTTGCGGCGAAGCGGTCATTACCCAGGAAACCATCAGCCACTTACAGGACCTTTTCCGCGAGCACGGGTCTGACGTCTGGTTTGCCCGCGACGCGCACGAGTTAATCCCTCCCGGGATGCGGTGCCCGGCGTGCGGCGGCACGGAGTTCACTAAGGAAACAGATACAATGGATGTCTGGTTCGATTCCGGGTCGAGCCACTGGGCCGTGCTTACCCAGCCCGAGTATTGGCCGGGCCAGCGGTGGCCGGCGGACCTGTATCTGGAGGGTAGCGACCAGCATCGTGGTTGGTTCAACTCGAGCCTTACCACCGCGGTGGCGGTAACCGGCGACCCGCCGTACGGCGCGGTGCTCACGCATGGATTTGTTGTTGACGAACAGGGCCGGAAGATGTCCAAGTCTTTGGGCAACGTCGTGGACCCGCTGGAAGTCATGAAAGAGCTGGGAGCGGACATCTTGCGCCTGTGGGTCTGCTCTGCAGACTACCGCACCGATCTGGCGGCGTCATCGAACATTTTGGCCCAAACCGCAGAGGCCTACCGGAAGATACGTAATACCTTCAGGTTCCTTCTGGGCAACCTGTACGACTTCGACCCGGTACGTGACAGGGTGCCTTACGAAAGACTCTTGGAGTTGGACCGCTATGCCTTGCTGAAACTGCACCGTGTCATAGAGCGCGTGACCAAAGCATATGCGGAATACGAGTTTCACCTGGTCGCTCACACGGTTTACAACTATTGCGTAACCGATCTCAGCGCTTTCTATCTTAACGTACTGAAGGATCGCCTGTACTGCGAAGAGGCGGCCTCATTGCCGCGGCGGTCTGCCCAGACGGTCTTATACGATATACTGTACGCCCTGGTTCGCCTGCTCACGCCGGTACTTGCCTTTACGACGGAAGAAGTCTGGCGCTACATACCGGTCGCCGGCGAAAAGCCTGTGAGCGTGCAGTTGTGCGATATGCCCGAGGTGCAGCCCGAGTTCATCGACCCCGAACTGGAGGACCGTTGGGAACGACTGCTGGTCGTACGCGACGAAGTGATGCGTGCGCTTGAGTCCTTGCGGAAACAGAAAGTAATCCGCGATTCGCTTGAAGCGGCGGTAAAGCTGTTTGCGGGTAAGGAACTCTACCGGTTGCTGTCTGCGTACCGGCAGCAACTACCCTCCATCCTTATCGTTTCGGATGTGGACGTCTTGGGGCTGGACGAAGCCGGTCCTACGACGGTGGCTACCGGTCAGGAAAACTTGCGCCTGGCGGTGGAGCGGGCGCCTGGGGAGAAATGTGCCCGCTGCTGGGTTTATAGCGAGGACGTGGGTCGAGACCCCAACTTCCCGGACGTCTGCCCCCGATGCGCGGGCGTGTTGCGGCGTATGGGATAATCCGGTTGTCAGATCCTTGTACAAATAGCGGTAAAGCCGTTGGGTCCACAGTACCTTGCGCACGAACTGCCTGGTTTCGGGAAAGGGGATCTGGTCGAGGGCGTACCGTTCGCCTCTCCAGCGGGTTTCCTGTAACCATGCGTGGACGTTCCCAAGGCCGCCGTTATAGGCGGCCAGTACCAGGATGACGTTGCCGTTAAATTCCCGGAACAGGTAGGCGAGGTACCGTGTCCCCAGCCTGATGTTGTACGCCGGATCGTAGAGATAATCGGCCTTGAAACCCTGTTCTCCGTAATACTCTGCTATCCACCGCCCTGTTTCCGGCAAGATCTGCATCAGGCCGCGGGCATCCTCGGCCGACCGGGCACGGGAATCAAAGTTGCTCTCGGTTTTGATAATGGCGGCTACGAGGTAAGGATCGAGATTATACTGGCGGGCGTGGTACTGGATGAGTTCACGATAGTGGAACGGGTAATAGTGGCGGCCGATGCGGTCGAGGTTAAGGAAAAGCACGGCCAGGAAAAGGAGAAAAACCCACCACAGGTTACGCAATGCCGTATCACTCCGGGTGAAGCATCATCCAGGTCTTTATAACCCGGTCCCGGAGAGCTGTCAAGGAGCCGCTATTGTCGATTATCCGGTGGGCCTGTTTGCTTTTTTCCTCCTGGGGCAGCTGGGACTTTAGCATGCCACGGGCGGTTTCAAGGTTGAGGCCCCGCGCCAGGAGGCGCTCAATCTTTACGTTTTCCGGGGCGGTCACCACCCAGACCTCGTCTACGTACCGGTCGAGTCCGGTTTCAATCAGGAGCGGTGCCTCGATAACCATTACCCCGGGCCGGCTGCGGGCGGCCCGGATCTCTTTTTTTATGGCCTTCAGAATGGCGGGATGCACGAGCCGGTTCAGTTTGCGGCGAGCGTCGGGGTTGCTAAAAACAAGTTTTGCCAGTTGTGTCCGGTTAAGGCTACCGTCGGCGTTCAGGTACGCGGGCCCAAAAGATTGGGCAATCCTCCGTAGCAGCGGCGTACCCGGGGCGGTCAGTTTGCGGGCGATGTCGTCGGCATCAATGACCTCGGCCCCCAGACCCGCCAGAATCTTACTTACGGTAGACTTGCCGCTTCCCGCATCCCCGGTGAGACCGATAATAAGCAGAGACAACACCCTTTCTTGCCGGTAGTTCTCACGGCAGGGAACGGCGCACGAGACGGATGACGCCGAGCGCAATTAATAGGTAACCCGGCAATTTTCCGAGCTTGTGACCGATTCTGGCAACCGAATGACGCCCCAGGTTCAAGCCCAGCGCCGCGAACACAAACGTGCCTGTGCCGACTATAACGGGAGTAACGATCGCAAACGGACCCATTAGTCCCAGGGCAAATCCGGCGGCAAAGCTATCCATTGCCAGGGCCAGGCCCAGTAACCCGGCCTCGCGCAGTGAGAGGGTGCCGGAGCGGTCCAGGTCGGCGTGCAGCGGTTCAAACAGCACCTGAACCACCATGCCCAGCGGTGGGATGCGCAACTGAAAAACCCGTTCGCGCGCTCCGCGCGTCGTCTGGCAAAGAAGACACAATCCAATCAGAATGAGCAAGATGCCGCCTGCGGTTTCCGCGACGAAGGCCGGCGTGGCAAAGGCGACGAGATTACCCAGGGCCCCTGAAATGGCCACGGCAACGGTCGACAGAAAGCCGATGGTTAAAAGCGAGCTTACAGGCATCCTGATCTGCTTCAACCCGTACGCCAGGCCTGCACCAAAGCTGTCTACGCTTAAGGCAAAGCCGAAAAGCACCAAGGTGGTCAGGTCCACGATTTCTCCCTCCCGCGCCTCTGTTGCTTTTCCTAAACTATGGGGAGGGATGACCTTTGGTGCCTGGGCTAACCGGCTGTCGGTCGTCGGGACTCAGCCGTCGGGGGGCAGGTTCAGGTTTCCCCCCTCGACGTTCGATACCTGTTTTCGATGGGTTCCCGGTCGTCTCGTGGCGAAGGCGCAGGCTTTGCGCTTTTGTTTTCCTCCGGCGTGCGACGTCCGACCTCCGGCGTCCGTTCTGGCTGGCAGTGCGGACAGAAATAGGTCCCCCGCCCGCCGACCTTTATACGGGCGATGGGTTGGCCGCAGCGCGGGCAGGCCTGATGATTTCTACCGTAAACCCGGAGCAGGTTCTGGTAAGATCCTTCCTGTCCGGTACCGTCCACGTAGTCGCGGACACTGGTGCCTCCGTACGCTATACCTTCTTGCAACACCTCCCGGATGGCCTGGTAGAGGGCGCGCGTTTCCCGCGCGGTTAAGGACCCTGCCGGCCGTACCGGATGGATCTGCGCCCGGTGAAGCGCTTCGTCTGTGTATATGTTGCCGAGGCCGGCAATCAAGGTTTGATCGAGCAGTACGGCCTTAACACTCCTTTTGCGCCCGGAAAGCGCCTTGGCGAGCGTTTCCAATCGGAAGGTACTGTCAAGGGGTTCCGCGCCCAGATCCCTTAACCCGGGCACAAGCTGCAGGCGGTCGGCGGGAACCAGCCAAACGCGGCCGAACTGGCGGGGATCGGTGAAGCGCAAACGCCCTCGGTTCAGGCGCCAGACGATATGGGTGTGTTTGGGCAGCGGTCCCCCTTCCGGCTCGTACACGAGCTGACCGCTCATCCGCAGGTGAACGACTAGCGCTGCCCCACCTGCAAGATGGGCAATAATGTACTTTCCTCGCCGCTCGAGTTCCAGGAATGCTTTGCCCGGCAAAGTGGTCTGCAAGGAAACGATATCGGGAGAAGCCAGCACTTTCGGCAGGTAAACGTCAACGCTTACGATGCGCAGCCCTTTCAGGGCCACCCGCAAGTGGCGGACAATCGTTTCTACCTCGGGCAACTCCGGCACTTCGTCACCTTCCGTTTATCGTTGGACGGATTGCACATCGTACCAGTTAGACCCGGCCTTCAACTCTACGAGTAGCGGGACATTTAGCCGGACCGCGCCTTCCATTTCCCGCTTAACCAGCGCCGCTACCTCGTCAAACTCTTTCCTGGGTACGTCAAAAATAAGCTCGTCGTGTACCTGCAGCACCATTTTGGTCTCCAGCCCTCTATCTACCAGCTGCCGGTGCAGGTTTACCATGGCCAGCTTGATTATGTCGGCCGCGCTTCCCTGGATCCTGGTATTCACCGCCGCCCTTTCGCCGAAGGCCCGCGTGGTGCGGTTGGGGTGGAACAACTCGGGCAAGTACCGCCGGCGGTTGAACAGGGGCGTTACGTATCCCTCTTCGCGGGCGTCGCGGATTGTCTGCTCGATAAAAGCCTTTACCCCGCTGAAGCGGGTCAGGTAGCGGTCGATAAATCTGCGTGCCTCCTGCCGACTTACGCCAATGTCGCGCGCCAGGCCGAAATCACTTATACCGTAAACAATGCCAAAATTGACGGCCTTGGCGCGACTGCGCATTGCGGGCGTTACGGAGGCAAGCGGCACCCCGAATACCTCGGCTGCCGTCTGGGTGTGGATGTCCTGGTTTTCCCGGAACGCCGTGATCAATGCGGGGTCGCCTGAAAGGTGGGCCAGTATCCGCAGTTCGATCTGTGAATAGTCGGCGGCAAGGAGCAGGTTCTCGGGGTTCCGCGGGATGAAAACTTTACGGATTTTCCGGCCGAGTTCAAGCCGGACGGGGATGTTCTGCAGGTTCGGCTCCGCCGACGACAGCCTTCCGGTCGCGGTCACCGTTTGGTGAAAGGTGGTATGTAAACAACCGGTTGCGGCGTCGATAACCGCCGCCAGGCCGTCGGCGTACGTTCCTTTAAGTTTCACCAGCTGGCGGTAGGCCAGGAGCTTACCGACTATCGGGTGCTCTTCCACGAGCTCTTCCAGTACCGCAGCGTCCGTGGAGTACCCGGTTTTCGTCCGTTTCCGCGCCGGCAGCCGGAGTCGTTCAAAAAGAATATGGGCCAGCTGCTTCGGCGAGTTGATGTTGAACTCTTCACCGGCCAACCGGTATATTTCCAGGGCCAGAGTCTCTATGTGCTCGCTCAACTCGCGGGACATCCTCGCCAGCTGTTCCTTGTCAACCGCTATCCCGGCCAGTTCCATGGCGCTCAGCACGGCTGTGAGCGGCAATTCTATCTCGTAGTAAAGGGTTAGCTGGTCCTGCTGGCGCAGTTTTTCATTGAGCAGGGCGTAAAGGCGGCGGATGGCCTGGGCACGCGCCGCTACCGAAGCGAGCCCCGTGTTTGGGAGGACAAGGTTGAGCTGGTCGAGAGCAAGTTCGCTCAGGCTCCGGTTAGGGGTCATGGGGTTGACTGTATAGGCGGCGACCATGGTATCTAAGGCGATGTTCGCTACGTGCCATCCAAGCCTGGCACCGAGTTTATGGATCTCCTTGGCATCGTGGCAGATCTTGCCGATATTTGCATCCTCCAGGAGATTCTTGAGAAAAGACACCGCGGGCTCTTCGTGCAACCCGGGCAGTACGTACGTTTCTTCTCCTGCGGCCAATCCCACGGACACCGGTTGATTGTTAACGATGTCAAGCGCCAGGCCAACCTGCCCAACCCGGCGCACGTCGCGGTATAGATCTCGCAGTCCCCCGGCGTCGCCGACCACTTTGAACGGTGGCGCAAAAGTTTTAATTTCCTCTTGCTCCCGGAGAAGGTTCTTAATCAGGCTGCGAAATTCGAGGCGGCGAAAGACGTTTAGCAGGGCCGTGTAATCGGGGCCGGGCCACGCCGGCACCGCGTCCAGGTCAATCCCGGGTACACGGCGCTCGATGGTAGCCACTTCCTTACAGAGCTTGGCCTGGGCCCCGTAATCCCTGATAAGATTGCGCGCCCGCGGCGGCAATTCGCCGGCGTGCTCCAGCACGTGTTCCAGCGTGCCAAAACGTTGCAGTAATTCCGCCGCGGTCTTTGGGCCGATGCCGGGTATACCGGGAATATTGTCGCTCTGGTCGCCGGCCAGCCCTTTCAAATCCACCAGCAACCCGGGTGCCAGGCCGTAACGGGCCACGATTTTCTCCTCGTCGTACAGCTCCAGTTCGCTGATACCCTTGCGGGTTATTAGCACCTTGACGCGAGGTGAGACGAGTTGCAGGGTGTCTTTGTCCCCCGTAAGGATTACCACGCCGAGATCTTTTTCCTCGGCCTGGGTGGCAAGGGCGCCGATGATGTCATCGGCCTCGTACCCGTCGACCTCGAAGAAAGGAATGCGGGCGGCCTGCAAAACATCTTTAAGCAACGGGAATTGCGGGCGGAGTTCTTCGGGCGTGGCGGGCCTCGAAGCCTTGTACGTCTCAAGGGTATCGTGGCGGAAAGTAACCCTTCCCTTATCAAAGGCCACGGCCACACGATCGGGTCTTTCCTCGGCCAGGACTTTGAACAGCATATTGGTGAAACCGAAGACGGCGTTTGTCGGCAGGCCTTCGCGCGTGCTGAGAGAAGGGATGGCATGGTAAGCACGGTGCATGAGGCTGTTGCCGTCGATCAGTAGAAGTTTTTCCACCCGTTTTCACCCCGGTACTTTCATTATTTCAACGTACGGCGGCAAAATACCTGCACTGTTTGCGGCAGGACTTGGTATCCGGCTACCGAAGTAGTTAGAAAACAACGCGGGGGAAGTGGCGTCCGTGCGCAAGGTTCTTGCTTCGATCGTTGTGATCCTGTTAGTAAGTTGCGCCTGGTTGTCCAGGCCCACCGCCGTCCTGGCCAAAACGGCCAACGGCGTCAACCTTATACGTGAGGTCTTGGAGAATATCGAAGCGTACCACGTCGACGAGCCAGACCACGAGCTTCTCGTCCAGGGAGCCATCTGGGGGATTATAGACACGCTGGAGGACCCGTATACTTCATACTTAACCGGCGAAGAGTTGGCCGGTCTCCTGGAGGATATCGAAGGACGGTTTGGCGGTATAGGTGTCGAACTCGAAGGAAAGGTCGGCGAAGTACGCGTCCGTAAAGTTCTACCCGGCTCGCCGGCGGCGGAAGCAGGCTTGGCCCCGGGCGATCTTATTACGGCGGTCGACGGCGAGGACCTTGCGGGGCTCCCGCTGGAGGTCGTGGCCCTGCGCATTCGGGGGCCGGAGGGCACGACGGTGCGGCTGACCATCTTGCGGCAGGGACGGACTTTTGAAGTTTTGCTTACCCGGCGCAGCATCGAGCTGCCCAGTATCGAAAGCGCGTTGTGGCCCGGCGGCATTGCCTACGTGCAGGTGCGAACCTTCGGGTCGAGAACGGCGGGCCAGCTAAAGGAGACACTGCTGAAGTATAAAGCGGCCGGTCTTAAGGGCCTCATTATTGATTTGCGGGGGAACCAGGGCGGGCTTTTGGAACCGGCTGCGGAAGTCGCCGGTTACTTTCTTGGGGAAGGGCGGACGGTGGCCTGGCTGAAGGGGCGCGACACCGAAGAACCGTGCCGGGCAACGGGGAGTGCCCTGGTAAAGGGCATACCTGTCGCGGTGCTGATCGACGGGCTTACGGCCAGCGCAGCGGAGATACTGGCCGGCGCCCTCCAGGACTACCGGGTAGCGTTTTTGCTGGGGGAGCCGACCTACGGCAAAGGGTCGGTACAGGAATTGATTCCCTTAAGCAACGGCGGTTTCTTGCGACTTACCACCGCGAGGTATGCAACGCCTTTGCACCGCCCGGTGGACGGTGAGGGCCTTGCCCCCGATACGAAAATCGAAACACCTGCCCTGGTACCGCTGGTCGCC
>LDZS01001813.1_pt1 | contig 17266 bp, 16 predicted proteins | sample 615471 | NCBI WGS metagenome assembly LDZS01 (sample SAMN03408295, study PRJNA278302) | terrestrial metagenome | isolation source: oil reservoir sample K3 | place: USA: Alaska, North Slope, Kuparuk formation | collected 2013
GTTGACGGCAAAGTGCGCCAGGAAATAGTGGCTAACCTGGGCCGGCTGGAGGAACTTCAGGAGGGAAAGCTGGACAAACTTATTGAAGGATTGGCCAAATACTCTCGCCAGCAGTGGGTAGAAGTTCAAGATTTGTCACTTGATCCGAAGTGAGTTAAAGAACCTGGTCTTATTCCGATCTGCCGAGGACCTTGGAAGGGCTTTCCACTGGACAGCATCCTGAAAAAGTTCCTTTGATGTTTTCAAGGCATTACAGGTTAAAACGGTTGATGGAGTTTGACGTCCGTGTAAAATTTCAGTAGGAGCGAGCAGGAAACTCAGGGGGGCTTGAAGAAAAAAGAGACCTCGTCCAAGGAAGATCATCATCCGAGCCAAAAGGAGGAGCGAGGTCTCATGCTGAAAGATAATGAACTTCACCCTGTTTTGGGTATTCGTCCTCTTGTAGGAGGAGTCCTTCTTTTTGCTCAAGGGGTGGACAGGACAAGTTAATCATCGAGTGCCGGGACTTCTACAAGCTCGAGGAAGAGGATCAAAAGCTTTCCCAGAAGGTTTGCAACCAGATTTTCACATGGGTGTTCGAAGAAATAGACACTTGGTTCAAAGAAATGTGCGAGACCGGAGTGTTTGGGAAGTAGTCGGGTTTCGGGAAAGGGCTGCTGTCAGCAGTTTCGGGGAGTTCCGAATAAAGAGGCGTCTGTACAGGAACAAAGCAACTGGAGAGACCAAATTCTTCCTCGATGAAGTGCTGGGCTGGCCGCCACGGGCAAGAGTAACGCCTTGCCTCAAAGGAATGGCAGTCAAGCTTGGAAGCGAGCTTTCCTTTGCCCGGGCAGCAGAAGTGATGGGCTACCTCGTCCCTGGAATAAGCGCCATGACGGTATGGCACTCAACGTCGAAGCCGACGGGGTGGTAGTTCGCCTCCAGAGGAGTGAGAGGAGGAACGTGGAAATCAAGCACATCGTAGCCTACGAAGGCAAAAAGGAAGTGGGGCGCGGTCCACTAGCACTGCAAAACAAGCTGGTCGTAAGAGGTGGTTCTGGAAGAGGCATGTGCCAAGATATGTGGGAAGTGGGATTCTAGGTCACGCTGAGAGAGTCTACTTCGGGAGCGAGGGAGCAGGCTGGGCCAAGCGAGGCATCGAATACTTCCCCGGTGCGGTGTTTCTTCTCGATCCTTACTACTTAAGCAGTTAAGCAGGCACCTGACCGAGGCCCTATGGCATGACGAAGAGGCCTTCGGGGAAGTTGGGGCAGCAATCTCTCAAGGAAGCTGGGAAGAAACCCAAAGAGTCCTCGATGAAGCAGCCAGAAGAGCCCGTGGAGCGCAAAGGAAGAAAATCCTCGCTTGAAAATTACACCTCCCGCTGGTCACTGGCGGGCAGCCGCCAGAGGTCTCTTTTCTTTATTGTGGAAAAAGCAGAGGGACTTCGCGGCCTGGCTGCAGTTCTGGGATTAAGTAAGCGTAGGGATTAGAACTGATGATGCGCACGATTTTACCTGAACCGTTGTCACCTTGCTGTACCAGAAGGGTTATCCCTGAATACTGTACTTCCTGGTAAGTGGCGGTTTCTTGATTTTGCCTTTCCCAAATCAGTTCTGGTGGAATAGGTGTGTAGAGGATCACTTTAGTTGTCTCCTCCGAATCGTGTTTATTGACTTGGGGAGTTTTTTTGTCTCTTTTTCTCCTCGATCAGTTCCTGGAGTTTATGGACTGCGTTTCCGATTCCTCCGACTTCGTCAATGAGGCCGACTTCGACGGCATCTTTGCCGACGAGCACTGTGCCGATGTCGCGGGCGAGTTCTCCTGTTCGGAACATAAGTTCCCGGAATTTTTCTTCTGAAATCCTGGAGTGCTTGGCAACGAAGCGTACTACCCGGTCCTGCATTTTGTCCAGGTACTCATAAGTTTGGGGGACTCCTATCACTAGCCCACTTAATCTTATCGGGTGGATCGTCATTGTTGCAGTTTCCGCGATGAATGAATAGCAGGCGCTGACGGCGATAGGCACCCCGATGGAATGCCCTCCACCTAAAACAAGCGAGACTGCGGGTTTCGTCATGTTGACGATCATCTCGGCGATTGCCAGTCCTGCCTCAACATCTCCTCCGACAGTGTTCAAAATGACGAGAACTCCTTCGATATCAGGATGTTGCTCGATAGCAACAAGCTGAGGGATGATGTGCTCGTATTTTGTGGTCTTGTTCTGCGGGGGAAGGGTCATATGGCCCTCAATCTGGCCGACAATTGTCACACAGTGGATATTGGTTTTTACTTCGGGTAAGCTGACCTGGCCGAATTCTTTTACCGGGTCGATTTTTGATACCCCTTTTCTGAGATGTTTTCCCGATAATTGATGATGGTTGATCACCTTTTTTAGTATGTTACCCACTCCAATAAATAATTCACCAGCCAATTGCCCCAGAGATTGTGTGGAAAAGGGGAATTTCTTACTGTTTCCCTCACTGGAAAGGAGTGTTATAATTTGGGAGAGATGATGCGGTTTCAGGAGTGGTGACTTTGCCTCCCAAGAAGCAGCAAGCGAAAGTGAAGCACGACGAATTGAGACTCGAGGTTACGGGGATTCTGCTGTTCGCCCTTGCGATTTTCGTATTCGTTAGTTTATTCCAACAGATGGGAATTGTTGGGGGTTTCGTTGTCAAGTTTCTGACAATACTCACAGGTAAGAAAGGGGCTTTTGTGATACCCTGCCTTTTAGCTCTCCTAGGGGTAAACCTGTGCCTTCAGCGAAAACTGGTTTTACCAGGTATTTTCCTTCTCTTCTTCATCAGCCTAGCCTTTGTCCATCTGGTGACACTTTCTTCCAACGAATACATTTCGGAAATGTGGCGGCTTGGAGTTCAAGGAGAAGGTGGAGGAATCCTAGGAGCGGCCTTTACCATATTTATGGTTTCACTTTTCGGGGATCTGGGAAGTAAGATTCTCCTGGGAACCCTTTGTTGCCTGACTCTCGTCTATCTCACGGGAGTGCCCTTTAGCAAGCTCCTTAAGAATTTTTCTCAATGGTTTTGGAAATCTGCAGGATACCTCAAGGAGCGGATTCTCGATTTCCTTTTCGTTGAAGAAGAGTTCGAGCCCTCGAAAACTGAAGACCGGAAGAAGAGACCAACAGGTTCCCATTCTTTCCCCGTGATCATCGATCACAACGCCCCTCAACCTGTCCCCGAGCGTCCGGATAATGAGCAGCCTTTCGCTCTTACAGAGGTAGAAGAAAATAAAGAAAACAGAAAGAAAGACCCGGAACCGCAGAAAAGCAGTAAAGGGAACTATACTTTGCCCTCTCTGGACCTTCTGGCAAAACCCCTCAAGGTGAAAAGCAGCAGGCTCAACAAGGAGATCCTGGAAAACGTTCGTATTCTTGAGGAGACCCTGGAGAGTTTCGGAGTCAAAGTCTGCGTGAGCCAGGTTCACCGAGGACCTGCGATTACCAGATACGAAATTCAGCCGTCTCCTGGAGTGAAGGTGAGTAAGATCGTGCACCTTGCTGATGATATTGCTCTCAGCTTGGCGGCTACTGATGTCCGTATTGAGGCCCCCATCCCTGGGAAAGCGGCCTTAGGGATCGAGGTTCCTAACAAGGAAGTTACTCCCGTTTACCTGCGGGAAATCCTGGAGAGTAACGAGTTTCAGGGTGCTTCCTCAAAGCTCACTATTGCTCTTGGAAAAGATATCGCAGGTAACCCAATTGTTGCTGATCTTGTGAAAATGCCTCACCTTCTTCTGGCTGGGGCCACTGGTTCAGGAAAAAGTGTCTGTCTGAATGCAATCATTTGCAGTATCCTCTACAAGGCACGGCCCGATGAGGTGAGGTTTCTGCTGATAGATCCCAAAATGGTGGAACTAACTACATACAACGAAATCCCCCACCTCGTTGCTCCTGTTGTTATCGACCCTAGGAAGGCGGCTTCTGCTCTCAAATGGATCGTCAAAGAGATGGAGAACCGTTATGAGCTTTTTGCTTCCCTTGGCGTCCGTGACTTGATCCGTTACAACAGCCTGGCTTCTGAAGAAAGCCAGAAACAACTGCAGCTACTGCCGTACATTGTCGTGGTTATTGATGAACTTGCCGACTTGATGATGATTGCTCCGGTTGATGTCGAGGATGCCATCTGCAGGCTGGCGCAAATGGCGCGGGCAGCGGGGATCCACCTGGTTGTGGCCACCCAGCGTCCGTCAGTTGACGTGATTACCGGAGTGATCAAGGCCAATATTCCTTCTCGCATTGCTTTTGCCGTTTCTTCTCAGGTTGATTCCCGGACGATTCTCGACATGAATGGGGCAGAGAAGCTTTTGGGGAGAGGCGATATGCTGTTTTTGCCGACTGGAGCGATCAAGCCGCTCCGGATTCAGGGTGCCTACGTGTCTGAAGAGGAAGTGGAAAAAATAGTTAGTTTTATTAAAAAACAGGGTGAAGCTTCTTATGTTTCCGAGTTTCCAGATATCGAAGAAACAAGTTCAGAACCAGAAAAGGACTTCGGAGACCCTCTTTTTACCGATGCTGCTAGGGTGGTGATTGAGGCAGGACATGCCTCGGTTTCTCTCCTCCAGAGACGTCTCCGGGTGGGTTACGCAAGGGCTGCCCGATTGATGGATATTCTTGAAGAGAAGGGAATCGTGGGGCCCTATGAAGGGGCGAAGCCGCGTCAGGTTTTGATGACTGCCGAGCAGTTCCAGAGGTATTACGGGAAATAACTGCCTTTTACCTTTTTTTGTTTTTTTGCTATATTTAATTTGAATCAAATTTTAGCAAAACTTAATTAGGCTTAACTTTTCTTAAAAAGCAGATGGGGAAAACATGAGCAGGTTGACTAGGCGGGAAAAAGAGATTCTGGAGTACCTCAAACAAGAGCCAATGATCTCCCAGGAGGAACTTGCAGCCAAGCTTCAGATCTCGCGTTCTGCTGCCGCTGTCCACATTTCCAACTTGATGCGCAAAGGCTATATCCTGGGACGGGGCTATATCTTCAATGAGCGCAGCGGTATTCTTGTCATCGGGAAGGTCTGGCTTGAGATCGAGGTTGATTGTGACAAGCCAGAAAAGTCTTCGGGTAGGATCAAGGTCAGGTACGGAGGTATTGGCTACGACCTGGTATCAGAACTGAGCGAATTCAAGACTGAAACAACACTCCTTACTGTGCTTGGTCGTGATGAAGTAGGGGATCAGGTCTTTGAAAAACTTTCCCAGAAGGGCATCAATACCAACCACATTCTTAGGGAGTCGGCAAGCTCGACTGCAAAAAAGGTTATCGTTAAAAATCATCAGGACTCAGTTCTTGAGGTAAATGATTCAGGAATTCACGACCACCTGAATCAAAGTTTGCTGGAAACGAAGGAGGAGTTGATTCGCACCTCCCAGGTCGTCTTGATCGATGGCACCTTACCTTTTCAGGTCATTGATTTCATTCTGTCAAAGACGGAAAAATATAATATTCTTACCTCAGTTATCGGTTGTTCCCTGAATTTGTTGCAGCAAAGAAACCGTTTTTCCTGTCAGCAGCTTTTTCTGGTCTGCCGTCAGGAAGAATTAGAAAGACTTACTAAAGGCGGTTTTCAAGAAAACGATCCTGAGAATATGATCAGTGTCTGTCGCAAGCTGGTCAAGGAAGGGCTAAATGCGTTTGTCGTTCTCCTCAGGGACCAGAGAGTTGTACTGGCAACAAAAGATGATGTCGGCTACATTCCCGTCCTACCTTCACAGGCTGTCAGGTCTCCGCTCAGCCTACTCGCAGGGATTGCCGCAGGACTTGCTTCTGGTTATGGGATGCGTCCTGCAGTCCGCCGTGCTCTCGGTCCACGCTTACCGGGAAAACAAAAGAAAGAAAAAAGGTTTTCCTTAACTACCCAGGGCATGTAAATTCCGAGGAGTAGCAACCATGGAAAAAGCAATTACTGTAGAAGAGCTTTTAAAAAAACCAGATGCGGTTCTTGTTGATGTCCGGACGCGATCTGAGTACAGGGAAGGAACAATTCCCAGGGCGATCAATCTTCCCCTGTTTGATGAGGCAGAGCGTAGTGAGTTGGGTATCCTCTACAAAATGTCTGGCCCTGAGGAAGCGCGGTTCAGGGGGCTCAGTCTTGTTTCCCCAAAGCTGGATCAACTGGTAGAAGCTTTGCGGCCGTACTACGGTCGGGAACTTGTTCTTTTTTGCTGGAGAGGGGGTTTGAGAAGCCAATCACTCACCTCGGTGCTTAACCTTGTCGGATTTAAGGCATATTACCTTGTTGGTGGCTATAAAGCATACCGTCGATTCGTGCTTTCCTACCTTTCAGGATACAACTACGAGAAAAAAGTTTTCGTTGTCCTCTGCGGACTTACAGGAGTGGGAAAAACCGAAGTGATTCGAAAACTGAGGGAGTTAGGGGAACCAGCGATCGACCTGGAAGAGCTGGCAGGGCACCGGGGTTCGGTCTTCGGGCACATTGGTATTAATGAAAAGCGTTCTCAGAAGAACTTCGATGCTCTTTTGGCCGGTGAGTTGCGGAGATTTGCTGAAGAAAAGTACTTGATCGTGGAATGTGAAAGCCGCCGCATTGGGAACATTTTTCTGCCGCCTGGGTTCTTCCAAGCGATGCAGCGAGGGCTTCGGATCCTTCTTTATGATGACCATGAAAACCGGATTAGGCGCCTTGAGCGCACTTATCTTTCCGCAGATTGCGGCAATTCTTCTTGTCTGGAAGAGGCGATTTTACACCTCCAGAAGCATTTGGGAAAACGCAAAGTGAAGTTGTTGCTTGATTACTTGGAGAGTAAGGACTACCGAAAAGCGATCGATTTCTTGCTTCGAGAGTATTACGACCCTCTTTACCACTTTCCTGAACATCCTTCTAGTGAGTACCAGTTTTCAGTAAAAACAGACGATCCTGAGAGGGCGGCTCAGGAAATTAGAAACTACCTGAAGAATTTTTTTGAAGAGGCAAGAGGGGAGAAATTTCCGTGAGTATTGGTGAATACCTGCGGGCAGAGCGGGAAAAGAGAGGACTTTCATTGACAGATGTGGAGAAAGAGACGAAAATTCGGGTGAAATACTTACAGGCCCTCGAATCAGAAAATTTCCAGGAAATCCCGGGGAGGGCGTATGTCCTCGGCTTTCTGCGTGCTTACGCTCGCTTTCTGGGAATTGATGAGGAAGAAATCGTGGCCGCTTACAAGCAGCAGCACCCTGAAGAATCTTGGGAAGTTTTTTCTCCAGAACAGGCGAAAGAAGAAGTCGAAGAAGGTGAATTCAGAGGAGATCGAAAAACGCAGTTATTTCAAGGTAAGCGTCTCCTTTCTGGAATCGTTATGATTTTTATTTTGGGGGTTTTAATCTTCAGTGTGGTTTTCTTCAGCCTCAGGCAAACAGAAGAGCCTTCACCATCTCCACCTTCAAGGTTTTCTGTTCCTCAAGAAACACCACAGCTAACTGACGAGTCTGAAGAGAGCAAAGAAGAACTGGGTGTAGAAGTAAAACTGGTGGCTACAGAAGAGTGCTGGGTGCTCGTGAGGCAAGATGGTGAAGAGATTTTTTCTGGGATCATGCGCCCTGGAGAGACGAAAACTTTCCGGGCAGAGGAAACGATTTGGCTGAAACTCGGGAATGCTGGTGGTGTCGAAGTCTACTTCAATGGCAAAAAAGTGCCACCATTGGGGCATCATGGAGAAGTGGTAACAAAGGAGTTCACCAAACATTTTTTGTAAAGAAGGAGCAGAAAAATGCGTTTGGTGGGAATGATCAGTCTCGGCTGTCCTAAGAACACAGTTGACAGCGAAACCATGCTGGGAACTCTGGGAACTGCTGGCTACGAAATCACTTCTTCTCTAGAAGAAGCTGAAGTGATCATTATCAACACTTGCAGTTTCATCAAACCAGCAGTAGAGGAATCTATTGAGACCATTATTGAGTGCTTGCAACTGAAAAAACGGGGGAGTTGCCGCTGTTTGGTAGTGACTGGTTGTTTGCCCCAACGCTACGGTAAGGTTCTCTCTCAGCTTATCCCTGAAGTCGATGTCTGGTACGGTGTTAATGCTCCTCTGAAAATCGTCGAGGGAATCGAGAAAGCTTTCCAGGGAGAGAAGGTGGTAGCAGTTTCTCCAGTTGAAGAATACCACTTGAACGGCAATCTACCCAGACTCGTACTGACACCTCCTTATTCTGCGTATCTGAAGGTCGCTGAAGGATGCTCTCACTCTTGTTCTTTCTGCATCATCCCCAAACTCCGGGGGCGCTTACAGAGCAGAACGATCGAATCCCTCGTCAGTGAGGCTTCTCAATTAGCCGCTTCAGGAGCCAGGGAACTCGTTCTGGTTGCCCAAGATACTGGGGCTTATGGTAAGGACCTTTATGGGAGACCTGCGCTTCACCTGCTCCTAAAAAGGCTTGTAGGAGTTCCCGGGATTGACTGGATTCGTATCCTTTACCTACACCCTTGCTCCTTATCACCTGAGTTGATCGCCACAATCTCCGAAGAGCCCAAGATATGCAAATATCTCGACCTTCCCTTTCAGCACGCTAGCCGGAAAGTCTTGAGAAAGATGGGGAGAAAGGGGAGTGCTCAGGAGTACCTGGACAGAATTGAGGAACTGCGTTCCTTAATTCCTGGGATCGCCTTGCGGACGACGCTGATGGTGGGGTTTCCTGGTGAGGATGAAGAAGATTATCAGGAGCTTCTTGGTTTTGTAGAGAAGGCTCGTTTTGACAGGCTTGGTGTTTTCCCTTATTACCGAGAAGAAGGAACGAGGTCGTTTAGTTTTCCAGGACAAGTTTCCTACTTGAAGAAGAAGCAACGCTGTCGTCAACTTCTCCAGCTTCAGAGAGAGATCTCCAGGAGAAAAAACGAAGAATTGGTGGGGAAGCAGTTGTCCGTCCTCATCGAAAGTAAAGTCGGAGAAGGAGTTTACCTCGGAAGAAGTTATCGGGAAGCTCCGGAGATTGATCCAAAGGTGATTGTTGCTGGAAATAACCTCAAGGTCGGGGAGTTTGTTAGGGTGGAGATCACGAGGGCGGCTGCTTTCGATCTTATGGGTGTGGCCATCTGATTTTCCAGTGCTTTCATAGAAAAAAAGGAGAACCGGTATGGTATAATTTTTGCGGGACGAGAAGGGGGAAGATTCGTGTTTTTTCAGAATATTCGCCTCTCAACGGTTGTTGTGGCAATGATCATTACCCTTTTGGTGCTCTTTGGCGGGAAGTATCTTTACGAACTTTATGCTGATCAGGATCTTCTCCAGAAAATCAGCGAGGTTGCACCAATTGAAGAAGTGCAGATCGCCAGGAATGAGCAACCTCCTACAATTTATCTCCAGCTTTCTGAAGTTGATGATTTGGGAAAGGTTTATCGTCAGATTCGGAAAATTGTCGACACTTACCTGGGCCGAGAATACCAGGTGGTTCTTGTTGACCGCCGCACCGGGAAACTAGAGGAACTGTTCAATGAGTGTCAATTTTCCGTCTATGAAGCAATTTCTACGGGACAGTATCAGCAGATGTACAGAGTGGTCAGGGAAACAGCGAAGAACTCTGGTGTTGATGTGAGGATTTCGATGGACTCTTCGAACATTTATCTCCAGTTTAAAGATGGTAGTGGTTATCTCTACGAAGTAATCCCCCGGTGGCCGCAACTGGCTCAAGGAGAAGTTATCCTTCAAACAAAATAGTCAACTGAATGTTTGCAAGAGAAGGAGAAACTGGACGGTGAAAATGGTGATCAAAGAAATATGTTTGGGTTCAGCTATGGCTGTCGTGGTTTTTCTGTTTTTTGTTGGTTATAATGTCTTCCCCTTACTTGTGCTTGGGGGGCTTGGATGTCTTCTTTATTTTCTGGTTGAAAAAAAGAGTGGATGGTCTGGTTCTCAGCATTCTTTTTATAAGGGGAGCGACGATTTCTCCTTTGATGACATTGGAGGCCAGGCTCCGGCAAAGCAGGAGTTGCTAGAAGCCTTAAATTTCGCGCTTCACGCTGACAAGACAGCTAAGATGGGTATCCGCCCCCTCAAGGGAATTCTGTTGACTGGTCCTCCAGGGACAGGAAAAACTTTGCTGGCAAAAGCTGCCGCCAATTACATCGATTCTGTTTTCCTGTCAGCCTCTGGGAGTGAGTTTATCGAGGTCTTTGCCGGGGTTGGTGCTCAACGCATCAGGCAGCTTTTCCGGTCGGCTAGGGAACAAGCTCTTCGGGCAAAGAAGGCTGGTGCTGTCATTTTCATCGATGAGATCGATGTTTTGGGAAGCCGTCGGGGGACTCACGCCGGTCACATGGAGTACGAGCAGACATTAAACCAGTTGCTCGTGGAAATGGATGGCCTGAAGAGCGATGACCGGGTGAAAATCCTGGTAATTGGTGCCACCAACAGGGAGGATATGCTCGACCCTGCCCTTCTCCGCCCGGGGCGCTTTGACCGTATCGTCAGAGTAGATTTGCCGGACAAAGAAGCCAGGCTTCAGATTCTCAAGCTACACTGTCGCAATAAACCACTTGCTGAAGATGTCGACCTGGAGAAGATTGCCGGGGAAAGCTTCGGCTTTTCCGGAGCTCACCTGGAGAGTGTTGCCAATGAGGCTGCTATCCTCGCTCTCAGGGAAAATTCCTCAAAAATCCACCAGCGCCACTTTCAGGAAGCAGTGGACAAGGTGATGATGGGGGAAAAGCTTGACAAAAAGCCGGGGAAGGAAGAACTCTACCGGATTGCTGTTCACGAAACAGGTCACGCAGTTGTTGGGGAATTGTTGAGGCCTGGTTCTGTTTCTCACCTCACTGTTACTAGCAGGGGCAGAGCCCTTGGCTACATGAGACAGATCCCTGAAAATGATCTTTATCTTTATACCCTTGATTACCTGGAAAAACAAATTCAGGTCTTTCTTGCCGGAGCGGTGGCTGAGAAGATCATCCTCGGTTCTCAGAGTACGGGTGCTACCAGTGACTTCAGGCAGGCTGTCCATGTGGCACGGCAGATAATCAGTGCCGGCCTCTCTCCACTTGGTGTGGTTTGTGAAGATGTTCTTCCGGAAAAGCTCTTCCACGAGACTATCCAGGGGATCATCAAAAAACAGGAGCAGGAGGTCGAGGCAATACTTCTGCCGAGGGCAGAAGTGTTGGAGAAGGTTGCCCAGATCCTCCTTGACCGCGAATACATTTCAGGTGCTGAACTGAGAGCTTTCCTGGAAGAGGCTAACACCGTCCATTAAGTTAGGGGAGTGTGAACTTACGGGAATGGCGAAAGTGGAAATTATAGCCACAGGGAACGAACTCCTCAGTTGCCAGGTCGAAAATACCACGACTTCGTTTTTACAGAACCAGGTTCTCAGCATGGGTCATGAAATCACCAGGTTGGTGACCATCGGGGATGACAAGGAAAAGATCAAAGAGGTAATCCAGGAAGCGCTTACTCGTGCCGATGTTGTGCTGATTACTGGAGGGCTCGGTTCCACTCCCGATGACCTCACCAGGGAGGCATTGGCCGAAGCGATTAACCACCCTTTGGAGTTCCGCACCGAACTTTGGGCAAAGATCTGTGAATTCTTTGAATCACGGGGTCGCCAGAGCCCCCCGACGAGCATCAAGCAGGCTTATCTTCCTTATGGAGCCACTGCTATTCCCAATTCAGTAGGAACCGCTGCCGGGATCGTTCAGCCTTTGGGAAACCAGGTGATCATTGCTTTACCAGGACCACCCGAGGAACTTCGAGAGATGTTTCTCCAGTGGGTTAAACCTTTCCTGGAAAACCACTACTTTTCACCTCCTGCTTGGAAGAACTACACCTTGAAGGTCTTTGGGATTGGGGAGTCCACGGTTCAAGAGAGGCTGAGCAGCATTTTGGGAGAATGGGAAAGTTCAGGGGTTGGAATTAGTTTTATCCCTACGGCGGGAGAGGTTCACCTAGTGTTGCGGGTCCCAGAAAATGTTGACGATCAATCGGTTTTTGCCGAACTCCTGGATAAAGCCCAGCAACTGCTCGGCCCCGACCTTTATGGTGTTGGTGAAGAAACCCTTCCAGGGAAGGTCGGAGAGCTTCTTCAAACAAAGGGTTTGACTGTAGGGGTGGCTGAATCGTGTACAGGGGGATTGATTGGGAGCTACATCACCGATGTTTCTGGGAGTTCTGCCTACTTTCTGGGAGGAGTTGTTGCTTATTCCAATGATGTAAAGAAAACTTTGCTGGGTGTAGGCAACCAGACTCTAGCCTGTAAAGGAGCAGTGAGCCCGGAGACCGCCCTCGAAATGGCACGAGGGATCCGGAGACTCTTAAACTCTGATATCGGCCTGGCCACTACTGGGATCGCTGGGCCTACCGGAGCTGTTCCCGGAAAACCAGTAGGAACGGTTTATGTGGGTTTGGCTACACCTTCCCTTTCTGCTGTTAAGAAATTTTTCTTTCCAGGTCTGGGTAGATTGGCCGTAAAAAATCTGGCTGCAAAGAGCGCTTTGGACTTTTTGCGGCGCTACTTAATAAATTCGCTCGAGGCTGATCGAATTGAAGAAAAAGAATCGTAAAGAGAAGAAAATCAGGACTTTTGTGGCGGTATTGCTTCCTGATGCTGTGAAAGCCAAAATTTCTGAATTTGTCCGTCCACTCCGCAAGCTTCCTGCAGATGTTAAGTGGGTGGAAGAAGAGAATTTCCACCTTACCCTAAAGTTCCTGGGAGAGTTGACCGAGGCGGAGGTGGGTAAACTCGACTGTTTGCTTGCGGGTTTGTTTACGAGGGAAAACGCTTTCCTTCTGGACTACGGAGGGTGGGGAGTGTTTCCCAGCAGGGAAAACCCCCGCGTGCTTTGGATAGGGCTTGGCGGGGACATTGACTATCTTCAAGAGATTCAAGGAAAAGTCGAGGACATCTGTGCTGATGCAGGGTTTCCCAGGGATAGAAAGAAGTTTCACCCCCACATTACTTTGGGAAGAATTCGGTCCCGGGGAAATCTGGAGGTCCTCCTTCGAGAGGCGCAGAATACGCTGCCTTCGGAACTCCAGGGAAGTTTCCTCGTTGAAAGGATCTACCTCATGGAAAGCAAGTTATCCCGTTCCGGTCCCTTATATACTCCTCTCAACTTTTATCCTCTCTCCAGGGGAAAGTAAGATTTTGTTTGACAACCTTTCCCAAGTGAATTACAATTTAAAAGAACATTACAGGAGAACATGTGTTTCTCCAAAATGGGGGAGGACAATGACTGAGAAGTTCAAAGCTTTGGAACTGGCGATGAATCAGATCGAGAGGAATTTTGGGAAGGGCTCGATCATGCGCCTGGGGGATACCCCGGACCGCTTTAATGTGGAAGTTATCCCCACTGGGTGTTTAGCTCTCGACCTTGCGCTTGGTGTTGGTGGGGTTCCGCGCGGAAGGGTAGTCGAAATTTACGGGCCGGAGTCTTCAGGGAAAACTACAGTTGCCCTGCACATTATTGCTGAGGCCCAGAAGGCAGGAGGAATTGCCGCATTCATTGATGCTGAGCACGCCCTTGATCCTTACTATGCTCAGAAACTAGGGGTTGACATCGACAACCTTCTCGTGTCTCAGCCCGATACTGGTGAACAGGCTCTTGAGATTGCAGAGACTCTTGTCCGCAGCGGTGCGCTTGATGTGATTGTGATCGACTCTGTTGCCGCACTTGTCCCAAGAGCAGAACTCGAAGGAGAAATGGGTGACATACATGTTGGACTCCAGGCGCGGCTAATGTCCCAGGCCCTAAGAAAACTGACAGGGTCAATCAGCAAATCACAGGCAACTGCCATTTTTATCAACCAGATCAGGGAAAAAGTAGGAATTATGTTTGGCAACCCGGAAACGACACCTGGTGGCAGGGCTCTGAAGTTTTACGCTTCAGTGAGGCTGGAAGTGAGGAAAGTTGATAGCATCAAACAAGGCAACGAAGTTATAGGTAGTAGGACACGTGTCAAAGTAGTCAAGAACAAGGTGGCTCCTCCTTTCAAGCAAGCAGAATTTGACATTATGTATGGAGAAGGAATTTCTCGAGAGGGCAGCATTCTTGATGTTGGCCTCGACTTTGGGGTAATCTCCAAGTCAGGTTCGTGGTTCTCTTACGGTGAAGAACGGCTTGGTCAAGGAAGGGAAAATGCTAAAGCATTTCTCAAAGAACACCCTGAAATAGCTTCTGAGATTGAGCAGAAGCTTCGGGAAATGATCTGTGCCAGGCAGGAAAAAATGAGTTCAGGTGTCAAGGGTGAGGGAACTGATGCTGAAGAAATGTAGGAACTGAATGAGGGGTAATCCTTGACACGACAACCAATCAATAATAAAATCAGAGGAAGTGGAAACAGGGAATAGAACTTCTTCCACAGTTGACCATAGATTAACTGAATAGATGTTTTCTTGAAGGTCACACTTTTTATTTTTTAGTAAATGTGGGGAAGGTTCTATTGGAGACCGAGTTTCTACTCGGTTTTATTTTTGAGATCTTTCTTTAAGGGGGTGACAGGGATTAATTTTGCTCCTGCAGTTCTAATAATAATTGCTATAGTTGCTCTCTTGTTCGGAGTTTTGGCTGGTTACCTTATGAGAAAATATCTGGCAGAAGCAAAAATTACTTCTGCCGAGGAAGCTGCAAAGAAGATTATTGAAGAAGCGCAGAAAGAAGCAGAAGCCAGGAAAAGAGAGGCAGTTCTCGAGGCAAAAGAAGAAATTCACCAGATGCGGGTTGAGGCTGAGCGGGAAAACCGGGAACGTCGCAATGAACTTCAGCGTTTGGAACGCCGCCTGCTCCAGAAAGAAGAAACTCTTGACCGAAAACTCGAAAGCCTTGAGAAGAAGGAAGAAAACCTTGCCAAAAAAGAGCAGGAAGTAACTCAGATGAGGGTTCAATTGGAAGAGCTCGTGCGGCAGCAAGCACAGGAGTTGGAGCGGATTTCGGGAATGACAACTGACGAGGCTAGGGATAAACTGCTGGAAACTGTAAGGGAAGAAATTAAACACGAAACAGCTCTGATGATCAAAGAAGCAGAAGCCAGGGCTCGAGAAGAGGCCGAAAGAAAGGCTCGAGACATCGTTGCTCAAGCAATCCAGAAGTGTGCTCTTGATATCGTTGCTGAGACAACAGTTTCAGTTGTTGCTCTCCCGAACGATGAAATGAAGGGAAGGATCATTGGAAGAGAAGGGAGGAATATCAGAACTCTTGAGACTTTGACAGGTGTGGATCTAATTATTGATGATACACCTGAAGCCGTGGTCCTTTCAGGGTTTGATCCGATACGTCGAGAAATTGCCAGGATTGCTCTTGAAAAATTGATTGCCGATGGGAGAATCCACCCAGCGCGAATTGAGGAAATGGTAGAAAAAGCTCAGAAGGAAGTAGAACAAAAGATCTGGGAGGCAGGAGAACACGCAGCTTTCGAGGTTGGTGTTACAGACCTCCATCCAGAACTGATTAAACTTTTGGGAAGGTTGAAGTTCCGCACCAGCTACGGCCAAAATGTTCTCAAGCACTCACTTGAGGTAGCTTATCTTGCTGGGATCATGGCTGCTGAACTAGGAGCAGATGTCCAGTTAGCCAAACGTGCTGGACTGTTGCATGATATTGGGAAGGCAGTAGACCATGAGGTTGAAGGACCCCATGTTACTATTGGGGCGGAGCTTGCCCGAAAATACAAAGAGGATCCAGAAGTGATTCACTGCATTCTTGCGCACCATGGAGACCAAGAACCGGAGACCGTTGAAGCAGTTCTTGTTCAGGCAGCAGATGCTATCTCTGCTGCCAGACCGGGGGCAAGGAGAGAAACGCTAGAAACCTATTTGAAGCGGCTGGAGAAGTTAGAGAGGATTGCCGAATCTTTTCCAGGTGTTGAGAAGTCATACGCAATTCAGGCAGGTCGTGAGATACGGATCATGGTAAAACCCGAGCAGGTTGACGACCTCCAGGCAGCTCAACTCTCCCGCGAAATCGCCAAGAAGATCGAACAAGAACTTGAATATCCGGGTCAGATTAAGGTGGTTGTGATCCGAGAGACACGGACAATCGCTTATGCTAAATAGAAACTTGTCTTGAATACAAGGGCTCTTTTATGGCCCTTTTCTTTTTGACATTTCTGGTTCCGGCTGAACCAGTAGTGACAATAACAGGAAAAGTAGGGGAGCAGGAGTTGACATCCTGGTGACGAAATAAAGGTAAGAGCAAATGACTCCCTAAAATAAACTATGAACATCGCAACCAGGTAGCCAAGTTTTCGTTTTATTTGTTAAGTTCGGTAACCGAGGAACAACTGCGGGAATTCCTCATTGAGTTTCAGAGGAGATATCCAAACACTAACCAGGAAAGAAGTTGACCTGTTGATAAGTCTTCTCAAAGAAGAGTTGGCGCCCTACCTTTGTTGTTGCTTTGCGTGACGAAGGCAGGGTATTTGTCTTCGGCAAGTAAAAAGTTAAAGCATAGGGGGTAAGGTTTTTGCAAGTATTGTTTCTCGGAGATATCGTAGGAAGACCTGGAAGAAGGGCTGTCAGAGAAATCCTTCCTGAGTTGAAAGAAAAATACCAACCTGACCTGATCATTGCCAATGGAGAAAACGCCGCCGGGGGTAGAGGAATCACAGGAGAAATCGCCGAGGAACTCTATGAGGCAGGAATTGATATCCTGACGATGGGAAATCATGTGTGGGATCGAAAAGAGGTCTTTTCCTTTATCGACGAAGATCCGAGAATTATTCGCCCAGCCAATTATCCTCCAGATTCACCTGGACGTGGCTATGTCGTGGTTCCAGTTAACGAAGGTCTGAAAGTGGGGATCATCAACATTTCCGGGCGGGTTTTTCTTCCTCCTCTCGATTGTCCGTTCAGAACTGTGGATCAGATCCTTCCTGTGGTTAAGCAGGAGACACCTCTGGTGATTGTTGATTTTCATGCTGAAGCGACCTCAGAGAAGGTTTCATTTGGTTGGTATCTTGATGGCAGGGTGACTGCTGTGATCGGAACACACACTCATATCCAGACTGCAGATGAGAGGATTTTGCCGAATGGGACTGCATACATTACGGATGTGGGAATGACTGGTCCCCGGGATTCCGTTCTTGGAGTGAAGCTCGAGTGTGTTCTCAAGAAGTTTTTGACCCTCAGGCCAGTGAAGTTCGAGGTTGCAAGTGGCCCCATCCAGCTTAATGCGGTTATCCTAAAAATGGATCCGGAAATGGGGACTGCTAAATCAATTGAAAGGATCCAGGTTTTTAAAGAGTGAAGGAACAATACTGTCAAGCGTCAGTGAAAATGTCAGGGAAAACTCGTCAGTGAATTTGTCAGGGTAGGGGTGGTATAATTAGGTCTGCGGGGTTTCCATG
>LDZS01002380.1_pt1 | contig 17215 bp, 11 predicted proteins | sample 615471 | NCBI WGS metagenome assembly LDZS01 (sample SAMN03408295, study PRJNA278302) | terrestrial metagenome | isolation source: oil reservoir sample K3 | place: USA: Alaska, North Slope, Kuparuk formation | collected 2013
ACCCAATTTCCAGTTGTCAAGGAGCATTTTTGATCCAAGCCGGGCTTCTTTTAAGGGCTGGATCAATTGGTGTTACAAAAACTATCTTAACGAGGAGGTGAGATGGTAATGAACAGGAGGATCATCTTCACCCTGGCACTCATGCTGCTCCTGGCTTTTGCCCTCTCGAGCACGGCGGGCGCAGCAGTGTACGTGCGCGGCTACTTTAGAAAAGACGGCACTTATGTTGCCCCCCACTACCGGAGCTATCCTGACGGCAACTTCTGGAATAACTGGAGTACCTACGGAAACTACAACCCTTACACCGGCAAGGCGGGGACGAAAAGGTGGCCCAGCTCTTCCTACTACCGCAGCTACTCCTGGTTCTACTCTTCTTACTGGCCCAGCTATTCCTATTCAGCCTTTCCTTCGCTCGACAGCGGACTATACTCTGGGCGTTCCTACCTCCAAAGCTATCCCAGTTACACCTTTAATAGTTGGCTGGACTACTAAGATACAGGCACTGAAACCTGCTGCAGGTAGGTCCCTCCATAACACCTCGCTTAGCTTTGCCAACCCCCGCAACCTTGCAGTCCGATCGACGACCGGCCTTAAACAAAGAGAGCGCCTGCAACCAAGCCCCTGGAGGCAGCCGGTTAAACAGGCCCAGCCTTAGAAACCCCATGGGGTCTTAAAGTCTACGCAATCCCGTGGGGCAACATTTTTCCTTTGAATCCTGCCTTAGGAGGGATATTATGAGAAAGGCTTTTGTTTTAGTTGCACTGGTTGCCGTCCTAGCTACCAGCGGGTCAGCTCCTGCCAGTGCTTCAAACCCCATTCGCCTTTGTGTTAACGGTCAGGAAGTTCATTCCAGCGTGCCGCCGCAGATAATCAACGGGCGGACGGTGGTTCCCATCCGGTTTGTAGCAGAGGCGCTGGGCGCCGATGTGGCGTGGGATGGTGCGACAAAAACGGCGACCATAACAAAAGGCGAACTCCAACTCAAGCTGAAAGTAGGCGGCAAAGCCATGAAGAACAACCTGCCGGTAGCATTGGACGTGCCCTCCCAAATAGTAGGAGGGCGGTTGATGGTGCCGCTCCGCTTCGTTGCCGAAACCTTGAACTGCAGGGTTAAGTGGGACGAGGCTAGCCGAACGGTCGATATCGTCGACGTTGAAAGACTTAACGGATGGTTGTTACAGTTCGTAAAGGACAACAACGAAGTGATGGTAAGGGTATTTCTTGAAAGCGGGGCAGATCCAAATGCTCAAGTGCAAGGCATAACAGCTCTAATGCTTGCAGTCAGCAACAACAACACGAGCATAGTAAAACTTCTGCTTGAAAGCGGCGCCGACCCGAACATCAAAAGCGATTTTGGTGAAACCAGTGCTACCCCCCTTGCAGTGGCATCAGGAACGGGCAACATCGAAGTAGTTAATGCTCTCTTGAGTGCAGGGGCCGACCCTAACATTAGAGACGACAAATTCGGTGTAACGGCACTGATACTGGCCGCTGCCAACGGCCACAAGGCGGTGGTCGAAGCACTGCTGAAAGCAGGAGCAGACCCCAACATCCGGGACAAGAGCGGGTATACAGCACTGAGATACGCCGAAGGTAAGGAGAACACGGAAGTAATAAGGTTGCTCCAGCCGGTAACTGGCGTCCCCCGGCTGACTGCTAAGGAGAGAATGGAGCTGGAGAAGCTTAAAAGAGAGCTGGAACTTTCGATAAGTGACGTGGAGCAAAAGATCCAAAAAGTAAAGAGCGAGTACCAGTACCAGCGCAATTTAGTCGAAAGCGCATACAATGCATCTGTCGAGAACCTAAAGAGACAGGAAACAGCCGCTGTCAACGCCGCCGTCAAGTCCGCCCTCTCGCGCGGGCTGGGCTCTTCTCCCCTTGTTGAGTACGAAAGAAAGAAGATAGAAGAAGCCTACGCGCCGCTTTACGAGCAAATCGAATCAGAGAAGCAAATCCGTCTACAAAAAATAGATAACGATGAAAGGTTGGCCTTAGAGCCATTAGAGAGGTGCCTGAACGAACTGAGGAACCTGTACGCTGAAGTCACTTCGAGACTGGAACAGCAGTAGGACGAAGAGAAAAAGATAAAGGGCCGAAAAAACGCGGGATCGCCCACCCAGGAGCCCGGCGGGCCGCTTCCGGTCCACCGCTCCCAGCTGATGGGCAAATGTCGTAAAAAAATAGAGGTAAAAGAACTAGCCGGAAACTCCGGAGCTGAAGTCCCACGACCTTATGACTTGCGCCGACGAAGAAGTCCTCATCCTCTCCCTCGCCCGGCTTCTGGCCTGCACCGCCCCGGGCTCCGGGGGAACGAGCCGGCCCGCCCCGGGCGGCACCTCGAGCATCCCGCTCTTCCCGGTGGCTAGGTGAACCCCTTCAGGTGTTCAAAAAGAAAATCCGGTCGGAGGTGAGGGTGACGTTGGCGAAATAACAGGCGGAATTACCTTGACCCGCAATAAAAAAGATCTGCCCGGGCGGCGGGTGGGCAGGTGCGAGCCTGGGCAGGCCTCCCCCGGCGGAAGCAGATAATGCTGGCGGGTGGGCGGGGCGGCGCCTGCCGGTACCAGAAGATAAACTTTTCTTTTTGCAAAGAGGACTTTTCTTCCCGGCGGCGAAAAGAAGAAAATAAGAGCGGGCGATTTTCCACCTCCGGACCCGCTCCCGAGATCGGCCTGGGGTTAACCCCAGGCCTCTCTTACTTTACCGCCACCGCAAACCAGCCGTAATTGCCTTCCCGAAACTTGACGGTGATCTCCTGGCCGACCAGGGCGGCCAGCTTCCTGCCGGTGCCGTTTTTACCGTAGACCGCCCCCCTTTCGCCGTCGCCGGTCTCGCAGTAGGCCCTGATCACATTCTCGCTTTTGCCCGGCCGTGCCTCCAGGACAGTGACCCGTGCCTCCCGGTAATCGCCCTTCGCCTGCCTGGATCCCTTTTGCTGATCACTCTCGTGCGGGACCTCACCGGTCTGCAGGCAGTTGACGAAATTCTGCATCTTTTCTTCCCTGGCCGCATCCTGAGCAGCATCTGCGGCGCATACGCCCAACACCGCCTCGACCACCGCCTGGTTGCTGCCCTGGACTCCGCTGGCCACCAGGTACAGCAGGGTAGTAGCCGCCCTGTGCTCGTAGCGTGCCCGGTCGAGCTTGGCTTCCAGCTCGATGCACTCCTGGCGGATATCCCGCAGCATCTGCTCCGTCTCCTGATACTCCCGGTTTTCCTGGAGCCGCCTGGCGATCTCTGCCTTCCTCGATTCTTCGTTGGGGTAGCGCTTGCGGCCGGCCTCGTCCACTTCGCTCGCCACCTCACCAGCCAGGCTGGCCTCGATCTGAGCCTTCACCTGGACCAGGTCGTGCAGCGCCTGCTTCTTGTCGGCAAGCACCAGCACCATCCCCTCGATCTCCGCCGGCAGGCGGCGTGCCCTCTCCACTAACTCCCTGACAACACCCACAGCATCTGACATCTGAAAGCCCTCCTTTTGAGATTTTTTGCGAAGGCATGCATCCCTGCTGCAAGCCTCCCGCCCGTTATTCCCTTTCGGGCACCGGTAACCATTCAGCGGAGCAAGGGCGCTGTCAAGGGCGGAGCGCAGCGGAGAGGGCGCCGTCTGGCGGAGGGTACAGTACGGTATGGAGGGAGCCGGCGGCGCCCGGCCATTGACAGCAGGAGCCCGCCGCGCAGCGTAGAATGGTGGTGCCGAAAGGGATAAACTTTTCCAATGGGGCTGCAGTGCGGAAGCCCATCAGGGAAAAACCACTGGGGAGAGGCGACGCTCTGCAGCCCCTTCCGCTGCTTCTTTTGCTTCTGGGGAGCATGATGCCCGCACCCCAAAGGATGACTGGCACTGCCGGGCATGATGCTCCCCTTCTCCAACCCCCAGCGTCCAGCCAGCAGGAGAAGCTGACCTGGCGGCTGGGGTGGTAAGCATACACTGCTGCTTTGGGGTAGGCGCCCTGCAGCTGCGGATCTGCAGATAATTCCTGATGAGTGGGGTAGCCGCTGGATAAGCAGGGCTGGGTGGGGATGCGGCGGCCCTCCCCCTGCGGCTCTTTCTGGATGAGTAGGCTTGAAGAGGGATGATTGGGGAGGGCTGGAGGAGAAGGGTGCCCCAGGCCGCGGCAGTTGGGCGGGAGGGCAAGGGCTCGGCTGCCGGGTGGGCGGGCAGGGTTGGAAGGGCTGTGATGAGGAGACAGCACCGGGTGGGAAGCTGCTCACTTGGAGCCAGGCCGGAGCAGTCCTGCGGCACCCTGAGAAGGAAGGCTTTACCGCAGGTCTGCGGAGGCCTGGCGCTGCCGGTGGCCGGAGCAGTCTGTGCGGCGGGCTGCGAAACATGCTTACCCAGAATACCCACCCACAGTCTGCGGAGGCCGGAAACCGGCAGCCAGCAGGGATGGGTCAATCGCCTCAAGCTCCTCAACAGCACTGCTCTTCGGCAGAAGTCGCACCAACCGCCAGTTGGCCAGCTGAATGCCGCTGAAGACGGGTGGGCGGACGGGGCACGGAGCAAGGGCCTTGCGCCGTCTGATACACCCACGTTAGTTCAAAGCGCTGAAGCGCCGACCAAAAAAAAGCGGGGCTTACCCCGCCGCACGCCTCTTGCGGCTGCGCCGCTGCTCCAACTCGCTGGCCTGCGCTTCCGCTGCCCTGAGAGCGTCCTCCCGCATGAGCGAGAGAGCCAGCACCGCCATGTGCTTACACCTGTGGCCGCCAACGATGAAGTCCCGGCAGCTGCACCAGGCGAAGCCATCCGTCCCGAGTGTCCACGCAGTACTCAGTGGTGAACTGCCCGTCATTGAACGCCAGGACGTAGGCGGTGACGAGGCCGTGCTCCTCATCCACTTTCACCACCTGCACCCGGTAGTACCCCTGAGCGATGCCATCCACCGCACGGCCGATGCGCCGCCCGTCCACCGTAGCCAACAGACCAACCAGACTCTCCAACATGAGAAACGCCTCCTTTTTTGCTTCGGGGAACGGGGGGGTGCCCGGAGTCAAGGCTGAACCCGGCACCAATCATCAGCAGCCGCCTCTCTGCCCAAGTGCCGGCAAGAGCGGAAGCGGGCGGGCGGAGGTTACGGTACGGTATGGAGGGAGCCCGCCCGCTGGAGCGTGCCTTGACCACGGGCGGGGCTCCCCCCGTACAATGAGAGAGGAGGAGGCGGGTTGGCGGGTGCCATCCGAGCGCGGGCGCAGCGGCAGGCCTGACGGCGGCAGCCGTCACACCGCTTTCCACTCACTCAACTGATACAAGCCTGAGGAGGATAGTTCAGGGACAGATCAGCCGCAGGCGTTCGGGAGCCGGAGACAGCTCCTGCAGATTGCCGGAGAGAAAAGTATCCCTGCAGGTGCTGGATTCGGCGATAAATGTGGGTCGGCAGCCTAGTGGAGGAACTGGATGCAGAACGGCCGGAGTGAGCAAAACGAAGGAAATGACCGAGGTGAGCGGAAGACACGCCGGGAGTACCGGGCACGCCAGCTGCCGGATGCTCGTTGGGCGCGGCGCTGAACCACACGGATGCTGCGTCTAAAGAACAGCAGTGGCGGCCACCGACAGCCCTGCGGGGGCGGCATGGCGCGGCGCCAGCGCGCGAGGCCTGCGGCCCGCCCCAGAGGCATGCAATTGAGGAGCAGGCGTCACCCACCGCCATCCTGCCTGCTTGGCAGAATGCTATAGCATCTTTCTGGTGTTTACCATCCAGGGTATTTTTTCAACCATCTCTCGCTCTCTTCAAAGCCGATCTGCAGGTCATCCGCCACAGCGATAATCTCATCCCTCAGCTCAACATGCTCCCACCACACAGGGGGAATGCCTTCTACCCCCAAACAGACGCCGAGGATGTTGCCGGTAATTGCTCCGGTGCTGTCGCTGTCCCCATCGTGGTTTACGGCAAGGCAAACGGCCTTTTTGAAATCGTTCTTGTATACAAGCAAGCAGTAAACGGCTATGGCAATGGCCTCTTCCCCTACCCATCCTTCACCTAGCTGTTTCAGGGCATCTTCCGATGGATCGTTGTCTTGTGCAAGCTCAACCGCCTTATTGATTAGCCCCAGGCATTCCTCACTTCCGGGATATGCTGCAAGTTCCTGAATCGCTGCGCTCACGGCATCTTCCAGCTCCATACCCTCAATCAGGCAGCTGATGATGCAGGCGTGCAACCCTGCCGACAGGTAGCCGCCTGGATGCCCGTGGGTGATGGCGGCGAGTTCGCAGCCAATTTTAAAAGCATCCTTTTTCGTGAACATCAGGCCCACAGGTGCGACGCGGATCACTCCGCCACAGCCCTTGCTGTTGTTGATGTGCTTCTCGATCGTCCCCATTCTCCCATTTGAGAGGGCGCTCAGGCAGGTACTCCCCGGAGCGCGGCGGGCGTAAAGCGCCTTTATTTTTGACACCCAGCCGTCAAGATTTTTGACGATCTCTTCTCCACCTTTACATTTCACTCCCTGGGTATGAAGCCAGCGGAGATAGGCGTGGTAAACTACTGTTGGGAGGTGGCAGTTCCCCCTCAAATTACGCCGTGTAGAAGCACGCAGCAAGCCTTCGGCTGTGAAAAGGGTCAGCTGGGTGTCGTCGGTGATTTCGGCCTTTCCGTCAGCGTTTAAAACAAGGTTTTCGATTCCCCGTTCGCCGTACCTCTTTTTGATCTCAGCCAGCCTCATAAATTCAACCGGCCAGCCGAGGGCATCGCCCACCGCTCCCCCCAACAGACAGCCTCTAAAAAATTCCTTGCGTTTTCTATCCAAAAGCATCACGCCTTTTCAATTTCTACACTCAATTGAAACCAGCTTAGCACTCACAACTGGGGCTGAAATACTCGCACTTCCCTGGCGGCCACCATTTGATCCGGCGCGGCTTCCCGGCATCAGGCGCAGCCGTTGAACTGCATATACCTTTACAGGCACCACGATGTCATAGATATTACCTTTAAATTGGCCATACTTTAATTTGCACTATCAATAGAAAGCGTCGAATTCCTCTTCATACGGGATGTAAAGCAAAGTCATTACTATATTCAGGTTAGGAAATGCCATTGATTCCTCAAAAATCAATTCTTCTCTTGAAACTCCCTGGCACCAGGCCATAGCCTGTACCTTCTGCGGTGTTTCCGGAAGGCTTTTTCCCGCAGTGAAAAAGTCATAGGCATAGGTCCACTCGTGAAGAGGTCCTTTGTTAATCCAGTAGGGAAAGGATTCAGATTTGCGAAACCATTTGATTTCACCTGATTCGGAGAGAACAACCGCTATCTTTTCACACGTTAATTGAACAACTTTGACGGCTGTTGCAGTTAAAGACGTCCCATAAATCTTACTGAACTCTTTTATCATGTCCAGATTTGGAGGTTGCAATAAACGCTTTTCCAGTTCCTGAGCCGGTAACAAAAATTCTCCTGCAAACTCGTTCGCCTCATATTCCAATTTCCGATCACTGCAATAGGATTGAATATCTCTAGCCAGGCAGCGGAATATGCTTTCCTGGTGATGGGGCATATAAAAATGCCCGAGTTCATGTGCAATAGTAAAGCACTTCCTGGTTTCATAGCCAATGTTGTTGTTTATAATAATACGGGCCTCTTTACCCTTTTGTATCAGGTATCCCTCGGCATCAAGGGCTTCTTCGAAGATTTTGATATTCATCCGATCTGCCACCAGACTAAGATCCACAGCACCGGTTAATTTCAGTTCATGGCGCAGTTGCCGGGCATAAAAAACGGGAGATAATGACACTGCCATTACCCCCCTTGCTGCCCGCCCATTTCGGCCAGATGCCTCTGAATTACCTGTAAATCTCGCTCGGAGATACCATTATCGTCGGCTTTACGTGCCGCCATCTTCACCCCACTATCTTGCTTTTCCTCAGTTATTGCCTCCTCCTTAAAGGCTTCCCCACCCAGTACTTGCAGGATCTTTTCCCGGGAGAAGCGCCACTCCCGACCTACTTTCGTCGCAGGAAGCCGGCCGCTTTTAACCAGGTTATAAACTGTCTGGTTGCTCACACGGAGCAGTTCCGCTACCTCACTCACATTCATTATTTCCGGATATTCAGGCTGATTCAGGGTACCCCGGATCAGCCCCTGCATCAGGCGAACGTCATCAGGCTCATAGGCCTCTTCACCACAGGAGCTGCAGACCCAGGCATTCATCCCCCGAAAAGTAATTGTACGACCTTTCCAGGTGGCATCCACATCTTTTTTGATCTTTTTCATTTCGCCACCGCAGATATAACATTCCATTGTTAATCCTCCTTACGCCTTTTCTTAAAAGGCCCTAAATCTTCCCACGCTTCATCCTGGAAGCGGCAGACAGTAACAATGACCGGTCTGGGAAAACGCAAGGCCACTATCATGTAAAAGTCCTGGCCATCAGAATCGACACCCTGAACAAGAACTTTAATATCCCGGCCATGATCCTGTGTTTCCAACACTTTCCCTTCCAGGCCGCACTTCGTTATATCCTCTTCTGCTATTCCCCGTTCACCCATTCTTTGAAGGGCATGCCGGGAAATAATATAACCCTCTTCCAAATTTCCGGCATTTCGTTCTCTCGCGGCTTTACGGAGAAGAGCTATCCAGACAGTCAAGTTTATTATACCTCTTTTTATAAGATATTATAAGGTATTAATAGTTGTTATAAAATAAAACGAAATAACAAAATTTTTTTCTTCACCGGGTTACATCTCAGCTTTCTTCCCATTCTTCTATAACCGCTCCAACCTGTTGGAGGGTTTCCTTCACCTTGCTGTCGAGGGTGGTACGGTCAAAACCGCTTTCGGACTCGGCCTTAACTTCTATGATGATTTTCGGCTCATCGCCTGAGGCCTTCAAAGGACGGATCACGCCCGCCACAATCTGCGAGAGTTTATCCCAGGGAACAGCGGCCTTGATGCTGACTCGCTTGACTTTAACCGCTGCCGGCTGGCCGGGACCACCTGTACCACCTGAAACAATCTGCTCGTCACCTTGTCCCGCATCACTTCCCCCATCTTCCTGGACCACCGGCACACCCCCCTTGCCGTCGCCAGAACCCGCATAAACGCTGCCCCATCCGTGAGAACCGCTACCGCCGCCGGGAATTTCACCTCCGGCCTTCTTCTCTTCCTCCGCCTTTTCGGGACGGACAATGAGAGCATCCAGAGATAATTCCGGCGGAGTTTTGCCAAAATAGAGAGCATAACCGAGGCGTACCCCGAGCAGACCGGCCTTTGCGCCCTGGCTGGCTGCATCAAGCAACACCTTTTCACTCTCCAGGCAGGGCAGTCCGGGAGTTTTGAGGAAAACATCAAAGATCTCGTTGAGAGTCTTTTCTGTCTCTTCCTTGCCGAAAGCCCGGTCGAGGATCACTTTAGGCGTGAGGAAAGACAAAATGCGCTCCTCGTCTTTGAGATACCGCCAGACACGGATGCATACGGACGGGTTTTCCCCCGTTGTCATGATCCCCATATCCCGCCAGACCACATCTCCGTTGCCGCGCCAGCCGACGTGGCGGTAGGCAGAAACAATTGCACTAGGTAGATCCTTCCTTGACTGAGTGAGCTTAGTCTGGAGTTCCTCCCGGTCACCTGCAGTCAGGGAGATGGTGGTGTCGCCCGAGATCTCCTGCAACGCCAGGAAGCGCCTGAGCTGTCTCTCCAGCGCAGCGTATGAGCCAGCATCCATGGCTGCGGCAAATACCGTATTGCGGTAAATGCGAAAAGTAGAGCCGCTGTTATCCAAAATCTCCCGGATAAAGGTTGCGGTTTCGCTTTCCCCGTATTTCTGCTCTGGATCCAGCAGGATGAGCTTCAGGCGCCGGTTGTCGGGGATGTCCCCTGAAGCCTTCGGCCAAAGGTAGACGTCAAAAGAAGCTCCTCTGGCCAATCTGTTCAGATGCTCGTAAAGGCTCTCACGAACCTGTTCTGGGTCAATGGCCTCTTCTTTGTCCACAATGATGCGGTTCAGGTTGGGCTGGTTCTTGAAGCTGTAGAAGCGCTTTTCCGTATGGAAATACCAGAGCGAGTCTTCGAGCTTGCTGACGGCGTCACCGACAATGGTGGGAGGAACGCCCTCCCGCAAGAGGGCGACCCGCAGCCAGGGGAGATTTACTCCTCGACGCTCCCCACCGCTAAAGGAATAGAGAAAGACCGCTGTGGCAAGGCCTTTGGCGAGGCCGTACCTTTCGTATTCACTGCCCATCTCCTGATCGATTCGCCGGGCTTTGCCGAGGATGTCGGAGCAAATGATGCTGTCGAATTCATTGCCGATGTGGTTGATGAACTCCCTGCGCACAGGCACATCGGCCAGATCCACCAGGGAGGAGTGGATCAGAGGAGATGTAACTTTGCGCTCATAGAGGTCCTCGACGATCATGGCCAGGAACCGCAACACTCCCCGGGTGCGCTGAAAGGTGGGGAAGGAGCCCCAGCGTTCGTACAAAACATCGATAAATTCCGGGTGAAAGGGATAGGCCCGCTCGATCTTCTCTCGGTAGGCGGTCTCCCGCACCTCAGCAGGAGCATCGCTGCCGAGTTCTTGATAGAAGCGGAAATAAGCCTCGGCGATCTGGCGATGGACTTTGGAGTCACCCAGGTTTTCGAAAAGCCGCTTGCGGATGACTTCGTAGATCTCGACACCTTCCACCGGCACATAAATGCTCTCTACCCTGCCTGATACCTTCTGCAGCTGGGCGAGGGACTTCTCGGCCTCTTCATCGTACTGCTCCAGGATGCTGGCGGGGAGTGTCAGCACCAGAACGGCTTTCTCAGAGGTGGTGACCGCCTCCGACAGCTCCTGGAGGAAGGCCAGTGTCTGCCCCTGGGTGATCTTCTCAACTTTTTCAACCTGATTGGCCTTGACGATGTACTGCAATAACTCATCCATCAGGATTAAGGTGGGACCGCTTTTCTGCAAGACTTCCTTGATCCGCTCTTTCCCCGGCGCCACCCGCCTTAGATCATGCTCTTTGACGATCTCATAACAGCCGAGCTGGTAGGCGATCTCGCCCCAGGGCGTCCTGCCCTTTACGGGGTCGGCTGTCGTTCCGGCAAAGGCCGCCACCCTTGCCCCGGAAAAGCCCTGCCAGTCAGCCAGCAACTCCTGGAGCTGCTCCAGGTGGGTGAGCTGGCCGAAAGACTTCACCAGATGGTAGAGGGTCAAGAGGGCATGGGTCTTGCCACCGCCAAAGGGGGTCTGCAGCTGGATAACGGGGTCGCCTTTGCCGGTGCTGAGGCGGGAAAGGACGTTGCGCACCAGGTTTTTCAAACCTGCGGTCAGGTAGGTCTTTTCAAAGAAAAGACGCGGGTCTCTGTATTCCTCTGGCGCCGTGCCGCCTACCACATCACCCAGATCGGCGGCGAAGACCGCCTCGCTGAAGGACTTTTCCCGGATGTCTTTATGAGGTATCACTACCTGCCACCATGCCGGTAGAGCCATAGACGCGCCCTCCTTAAAATCAGATATTTATCCCCCTAACAGAGGTAAATTCAGAACAGGCATCAAAACTTTACTGGAACAGGCGGAGCTGTCCGTTGTCACCGCCGTTTGTCGCTTTCTGATAGCTTTCCCGCCCGTACAAGAAGCCCTGAAGCAGCTGCTTCTCCTTATCCCCCGGCGGCAGCACTTCGGAGAGGGCCTGTGCCACCTGCCAGAAGTCGTTGTTGTGCAGGTGCCCTGTAGCAGTAAGAATTTCGGTGATCTTCTGCCGCTGGTTTTTCTCCCAGAGGACGAGACACGCGTGGAGGACATCCACCATGTTGTCCAGCTTCCCCTTTTCCAGAAACTTTTTATCTCGCTCCTTCGGCCCCAGCACACCGATAAACTCCCTATCTTTCTTAACAAAGCCCCCGCTCCAGTACTGGTCAAGCTCGATCCCCACGGCGCTGGCCAGTTTCCTGGCCTCATCGAAAAGGACTTTGGCCCCGTTGTAGGCCCAGCGCCACAGCAGGTAAAAACGGGTCTCGGCGTCAATGCCGCCCAGATGGCTGTCTTTCAGGATCCTGGCGAGGGCGTATTCGCTCACCGTTTTGCGGATAAACTCCAGGAGGTCTGCCGCTTTGACTTCCTCACCCGAGTAGGTCTCCACCCGCTCGTATTGGCCGAAGACCTCCAGAGCGGGGCCGATGGCGGAGATGAAGAAGTCGCTGCCGCCGATCCCTTCGTTCCAGAACTGGTCGAGCTTTTGACGGATCCTTTCCTCCACCTGAGGCTTGATCTCATTGAAGTAAGCGGTTTCCTTTTTCGTGCGCTTGCGGCAGACCATGTAGATGGATGAGGCCAGGGCCGCCGATTCCTTAGCCCTCAGGCGTGCCTGCATCTCGGTATTCAGCGGCCAGGAGGCGGTGAGGTAGAGGCCGGAATTCAAAAGGGCGTTGATGATCGTCTCCCAGGCATCTGTGGTCTTATGGGCGAAGACGATGATCGCAACGCCTTCGGGATTCAGGACGCGAGCGATCTCCCGGAAGGCCCTGGTGATCATCTCCTCAAAAAACCTTTTACCCTCCTCAAAGCCGCCTTGCTCACGGGTGTAGGCGACGATTTCTTCGGACTTCGGAGTGAGTGGAGTAGCAAAGAGGTCAGGGTATAAATCCCCCACGGTGCGCTTGAGCCAGACGTAGAAGAAGTCCGAAAGATAAGAATAGGGCACGTTGTCGTAGTACGGCGGGTCGGTGACCACAGCGTCGAAGAAGTTATCGGGATAGGGTAGGGAGGTGGCGGAAGATTGAATTATACTAGGTGACATAATATTGGATATTGAGAGGTTGTCTAAAACTATCTTGATATAACTAAATTGTTTTCCCCATCCTTGAACCCCAATGGTATTAATTTCACAATAATCCCATAGAATGGGCAACGCCTGTCTGAGAAAAACTTGCTCAGCTTTTTCTGCAAAGACATTCCACACATTCTGCTGACTTGTTCTATTAACTAAACGATCCACCCCAAGTGCTAGATACGTCGCCACCGCCCTGGCGTGCTCCTCGTCATACCCCTCTGCCAGCATCAGCTCATGCGCCTGCCGCACCTTATCCGCAAAGGTGATCAGTGACAGCTTCTGACGGGGGTTGAAGAGGTCGCCCCACTTCAAAATACCATACCTTTGAACACGAAAGCCTAACGTATCCTTAGGAGGTAAATCTTCATCCGGCACCGGGTCGAAGCCCCACCTGTCCCACAGCTCCTCCCGCTTCTGTTCCAGATACCTCTCTGCTTCCCGGAAAATCTCCATGTCCTCTTCCGTGGCCAGCCGGTAGGCCTTGCCCTGCTGCTCAGGATGGTGGAGGACCACAGCCACCATGCGCTGGCCGGCCCTGCCCTCTCGGAACTGCTTGCGCATCTCTTTGTCGGTCAGGCCGCTGCGGCAGCAGAGGCAGATGGCCTTAGCACGCGCTATTGTGCCTTCCCCGGGGTCGAAATCGATCTCCTCGCCTTCTGCAATCTCAAACTCCACAGCATTCCCCCGCGGCACGATCCGCAGGGCGACCTTTTTCCTCTCTTTCTTGGCCAGCCAGGTCTGGCGCATCAAAGGGATCTCCGCACCGCAGGCCGGGTTCTGGCACCGCACCGTCCGCGCCCAGATATAGCCTACAGGGATGCTCCCGTCGGGGTCAGGAGGGTAAAAGCGCCCGATTTCCTTCCTGGCCTCCTCCAGCACCCACTCCCCCCAGCGCTTAACGTCCTCCAGGAGGGGATTGACCTCCCGCTCCACCTCTCCTACTGGAGTGCGCTCCTTCCGCTTTACCGACCTGCCGTATTTCTGGGGAAACTCCAGGGTAGCCTTTTCGATCAAGACGGCCACCGGGTTGAGGTCTGAGGCATAGGTCTCGCAGCCCAGGCGCAGGGCCTCCAGGGGGATGGAACCGCCTCCGCCAAAGGGGTCCAGCACCCGGAGCGGTGTTCCGCCATTGGCCGCCAGGATCTCCCTTCTCGCCCGTTCCATATAATAGGGATTCAAAGAATTTTCCCATCTGGAAAGCTCAGCGATGAACTCAGCCCGTCCTATCCGCTCTATTTCGTCCTTCGGCTCCGGGGTAAGGGCGGCATAGATGGTCGCCCGCGAGGCTGCCAGCGGCCGCCTCGCCCACCAGATGTGCAGGGTGGAGATGTGCCCGTGGCGGATGTTCTTCTCCCGGGCGGACTGCTCGCTTACGGCTTTGACCGGAAAAGTGGCCTCAATAAAAGTCCTTTTCACACTCACCTTCTGCCATCTCCCTTGCTACCAGTTTATACCTGTGCTATACATCAGCCCTTTGCGCTGCAGGTTGCCAGTTTTTCACCACATACCGCACAATTTCCACCTGCTCATCGGGCTTCAAACAGGCTGCCGGGTTCTGGATCAGGTAAAGCTGTGGAACTGTTGCCGCCTGCTCCACCACGTAGAGCCAGTAATCGTCTCCAAGGCGGTTGGCCATCACCCACTCGTTGGGGGTGAGAGCGATGGCTCCAGACCTCGCCCTGGCCTTAACCTCGATGTAGCGGTAGTTCCCGTCCCTGTCGACGGAGCGGATGTCATAACCGAGAGATTGGGCGGAGACATCTTCCGGCTGTCTGCCCTGTTCCACCTCATACCTCATGGCCACATCCATCCCCACCCTCTCTATCTCTTCATCGCTCGCCATCCCTTCCTGCAGAGAAACTCCCGGCACCACCCGGACCACGGCCAGGACAGACGGTTCGGAAGAATACAGGCTGGTCTGGGTGCGGATCTCGCCCAGAAGCCGCTCCTTTTTCCGGTCCAGGTCCTCCCGTCTCCGCTGTTCCTGGATGACCGTGACATCAGGGATGTTTTCTCCTTTAATCCTCCTAGTTTCATACTCCATGAGCTTGGTCTCCGATTCCAGGATCAGCAAATCGATGGATTTAAGGCCATATTTTTCCTTGATGGCGGCATCCCGCCTCCTCTGCTCCAGCAACTCTTCACGGTACGGAAGCACCAGCTGCTCTAAAGCAAAGGCGACAACTTTCTCCCGTGAGGCGGGCAAAACCTCTGCTTCCGGCTCAGGTGAGTCATCACCAGCCGGTTTCAGGTCCCAGAGCAGAGAGGGATTGACAGCAGTCATCCGGCCATCGGCAGGCTGGTAAATGCAAAAAAGCTTGCGGCCGGCTACCTCTCCTCTCCCGTCCTTGATCTCCCCGGTCATAAACCACAACAGCCCGTTCTTCCTGCCATCGGGATCGATAAAAATTGCGCCGCGGGAAGCATCATCCCGGTACTTCTTAAAGATGGCTTCCAAAACGGCCTCCATCAAGGGATGGCCCATCGTGACAAACTCGCATTGCCCATCAGAGGCCTGTTGCTTATCAAAAGCAACCTTCAGGTACTCCCGATATACCTCGCCGTACTTAATTTTGAATTCGTAGGGCTGATTTCGCACCTCAAAAGGAACTGCTGGCACCCGCCAGAAGCCATCCTGGCGTTTTTCTACTCTGATCCCGAGCGTTTGGGCCGCCCGCAGAAAAAACTTTTCAATATATTCCGGCACCAGGCGGTTCTCACGGGCGACCCGCTGCTCGCCAAGGATCCGGGAGAGGTCGATATGACGGGTGGCCAACGCCTCCATCGTCGCCTCCCTGACCCGCTGGGCTACCTCCTCATCAGGGATGCGTTCCATCTCTGCCACGATATCGTCCGTGCTCTGGGGATTGGCAATGGCCTCAAGAATCAGGTCTTTAAGGCTCGTCCCCGGCAGGATGTCGCCGATGACATCGAAAACACGGTCGGAGCCCAGGTGATCTTTCATGCGGTTCAGCTTCTCAAAGAGCTTTTCCAGGATCCTCCCTTCCCTGGTATCCACCGCCACCATGTTGTAAATATGCACATCGTGACGTTGACCGTAGCGGTGGACGCGCCCCATCCTTTGTTCCAGGCGGTTGGGGTTCCAGGGGATGTCGTAATTGATCAGCAACCAGCAGAACTGGAGGTTGATCCCCTCGCCTGCCGCTTCGGTCGCCACCATCACCTGGGCATTGTGCTTGAACTCATGCTCGGCCCTGATGCGGGCATCCATGTTCATTCCGCCATGGACGGTTGTCACCGCATATCCCCATTTCCTGAGCTTTTCTGCTAGATAGTCCAGCGTATCCTTGGACTCCGTGAAAATGAGGATTTTGGTGCCGCTTTCCCGCACCTTGATATCGTCAAGTACTTCCTTGAGCCGGCTGAGTTTGGTCTCGATCTCCTGCTTCTCCACTTCCCTGGCAAGAGCCACAAGCTCGTCCAGCTTGTTGATCTCTTCCCTCAGCTCCTCCAGCGTTTCCGCCGATGTGAGCTTCTCCAGCAGCTCTTCCTCTTTCTGCCAACGCTGGCTCTCCTCCAGGTCTTCCAGGTATTCTTCCGTATAACCCACTTCCTGAAGCAGCTGCCCCTTTTTATACAGGTCCTCCAGCCTGGCACGGCGGCGCTCTAAAGACTTGCGCACAGCCCTGACGCTGGATGCCAGCCTGCGCTGCAGGATGGTGAGGGCAAAAGCGACGTTGCGCTTCTCCTTTTGTAGGGCTTTGTTGAAATTTTTCTCCACATAATCGGTGACGGCATTGTAGAGGATCTTTTCGGCATCGCTCAGCCGATACTTCACCGTCTCTACCTTGCGTTGGGGGAACAGCGGCCTGCCGTCAAAACCTTTAAGGTCTTCTTTGAGCCGCCGCAAAAAAAGCGGGTTGTCCTTATTTTGAATGGAGTCAGCCAGCATTCTGGTGTTGGCGAAAAATCCGGGTTGCAGAAGATCCAGGAAAAGGCGGAAGTTTTCCGGATCGCCACGGTGCGGAGTTGCGGTGAGGAAAATAAGGTATTTGGTGATCCGGGAGATCAGCTCGCCGAATTGATAGCGAGCGGTTTTATTGATCTTTTCCCCGTACTTATAAGCGGACATCTTGTGGGCTTCGTCTACAATCACCAGGTCCCAGGAGGAGTCTTTCAGCGCAAACATGACGTCATCCTGTTTGGCGAAATCCAGGGAAGTAATGATTTGATGATTCTCTGTCCAGACGTTCTGCCCCCAACTGGCGTTGATGACACCGCGGTCGACGATCAAAAAGCGTTCCTGGAATTTTTCCTTCATTTCCCTAAGCCACTGCTCTTTGAGGTGCCCGGGTACAATAATCAGAACCCGATTGACCAGACCCCGGTATTTCAATTCCTTTAAAAGGAGCCCGGCCATAACGGTCTTGCCGGCACCCGGGTCATCAGCCAGCAAAAAGCGAATATTGGGGCTCTTGAGCATGTAATGGTAGACTGCCTCAATCTGGTGCGG
>LDZS01000028.1_pt1 | contig 17011 bp, 10 predicted proteins | sample 615471 | NCBI WGS metagenome assembly LDZS01 (sample SAMN03408295, study PRJNA278302) | terrestrial metagenome | isolation source: oil reservoir sample K3 | place: USA: Alaska, North Slope, Kuparuk formation | collected 2013
CTCTCAAGAACCCTTTTAACCATGAAAATGAATTATGGTTTAATCTTATTTAATTGTTGTCCAGGTGCAGAATAACCGTTTATTTAACCTCCAGACTTGCCGGACGGATCCGGGCGTTACACTTTTCCTTCTGATGGAACATAATATAATACAGTGTAGATGAGGGGGTGTAACTTTGAGGAGATATGTGGCTGTGGCCATCATCGTTGCCGTCCTGGTCCTGGCAGCGGCCCTGTTTTCATGGAACGAGACCCCTGTGGAGGGCCATGTGGCCCTCGTGGTCTTCGAGGACTACAATCAGCATGAATTTGAAACCCTACGCTCCACGGCCACCGATGTCACCGTGGTGGGTGCGGGTAACCTGACATCTGGCTACGATGTCCGCATTGAGGATGTGAAGCCATCCGATATCCTGGGCTACGATGCAGTCATATTCATAGGTGGAAGCGGCCTCTACAGGAGGGTGGAGTCTGGGCGGATGGACAGGGCCCTTGAGATGGCAGCCGGGCTCGCAGAATCAGCCAGCAGGAGTGGTAGGATCATAGGCGCCATATGCGCTGCGCCGGCCATACCAGCCATGGCCGGAATCCTGAGGGGCCAGAATGCGACCATATACCCTGGACTTGAGGGTGTGCTCTCAGAGAACGGAGCCAGATACGTGAAGGCCGACGTCGTGGTTTCAGGGAGGATTGTAACGGCAGCCACCCCTGAATCCGCCGGAAAACTTAGGGATACCCTCAGGGCTATTATCAGGAAGGGATATTCATGAAGAGGTATATTGTAATTGTGATGCTTGCCCTGATGGTTGCGGGCTGCGTCTCAGAGGATGGTAACTACACCAGCGAGGGTTTACAGGACAGTAATCCTGATATTTCTGTTAATGATGCCGGCGATTCCCAGGGTGAGGTTAACGGTACCGCTGAGAAGGAATCCAGCTATGAGGCATCAGGCTACTGCTACCACGTGGTTGACGGTGACACCATAGATGTTGAGGGTGTTGGGAGGATCCGGCTTGTGGGGGTTAACACCCCTGAGCGTGGGGAGCCAGGCTACAGGGAGGCCACGGATTTCGTGAAGTCCATGTGCCTTGGAAGAACCGTCCAGCTGGACATCGATGATGCTAAGAGAAATGATAAGTATGGGAGGGTGCTTGCAGTTGTCTATGTCGACGGGGTGAACCTCAACAGGGAGCTCCTCAGGCGTGGTTATGCGGAGGTCATGTACATACCTCCCTCTGAGTTTAACCCCTACGGGTGGACCTGAAAAAAAAACAGAAAAAATTAATGTGTTTAAGATAAAATCATCAAGGAAACCAATAAAGAGGCAGGTTCGGCGATGTCAGATGTCGTGTTGATTGACATATTTGCAGGTGCAGGAGGGCTTACTGAAGGTTTTTTGAGGAGCGGTTATACATTTGTTTCACATATTGAGATGGACAGGAACGCCATTCAAACACTGGAGACAAGGGGGCTCTACCATCACCTGCAGAGGAATGGTGACCCTGAAGATTACACTGAATACGTTAATGGTGAGATAGGCCGTGAAGAGTTATTTGGCAGATATCCCGACTTTGACAGCGAACTGTATATGAACATTGAACTCACAGAGGAAAACCGGGACATGGTCATAGAGACCATCAGGTCAAAGATGAATGATATGGGGGCCGTTTCTGTTGATGGTATAATAGGTGGGCCTCCATGCCAGGCCTATTCATATGCTGGCAGAAGCCGTAAGAACATGGAGAATGACAGGAGAAACTACCTCTACCTCCTTTACATTAAATTCCTGAAAGAATTTCAACCAGAATTTTTTGTATTCGAGAACGTACCCGGGATGAAATCAGCAAAGAGGGGCCTTATATTATCTGATTTCCAGAGAAAGGTAACAGAACTGGGATATAAACTTGACTTTGGGGTGCATGACGCATTCGATTTTGGTGTCCCCCAAAGAAGGAGGAGGATCATAGTCATCGGACATCGTATGGGAGATGAGATGATACAGTTTGATAAGGAGAGGTATGGGGGTACAGTGCATGACCTCTTATCTGATTTACCTGCCCTTGAACCGGGGGAGGGTACTGACGGTCCGCAGGAGTATAGATGTAAACCCTCCCCAATCCTTGAAGAAATGGGTATAAGAGGGGATAGGGATGTCCTCCGACACCACCGGGCACGAAGGCATAACCCGAGGGACCGTGAAATTTACAGGAGAACAATTGACGCATGGAACTCAGAGAGGAGAAGATTAAAATATACGGAACTTCCCCTGGAACTCAGGACACATAGGAACACCCGGAGCTTTCTTGATCGTTACAAGGTGGTTGCAGGGGACCTTCCTTTTTCGCACACGGTTGTCGCACACATATCAAAGGATGGGCACTATTACATCCACCCTGACAGAGAACAGGCCCGTTCTTTGACCGTAAGGGAAGCTGCAAGGATCCAGTCCTTCCCGGATAACTACATATTTGAAGGACCCATGACCTCGAAGTACAGGCAGATAGGAAACGCCGTGCCTCCATTAATGTCTGAGAAGATTGCCCTTAAACTTTATGAAATCTACATGGGGGGCTTCTGATTTCTGAAAAGGATCTGCTGCTTGATATTCATACCGGAATCTGCGAATGGGGAAAAAAGAATTTACGAAAATTTCCCTGGCGTGAAAGAAGAGATGACTATGGAATTCTGCTGGCTGAAATAATGCTTCACAGAACACGCGCAGAACAGGTACTTGAAGTTTATGAAAACTTTGTTGAAAAATTTCCTGATTTTAAATCGGTGTGTGAAGCGGGACAGGAAACAATAGAAAAAGAAATGGAGTCCCTTGGTCTCAGATGGAGAGCCAGAAGCCTTCATAAACTCGCATGTGAGATTGAAAGCAGACACGGGGGGGCTGTTCCAAAAAACAAAAATAGGCTCCTTGAACTTCCAGGCATTGGAAACTACATTTCCTCCGCGTTTTTATGTTTTTCAGAAAATATTCCAGAACCCCTTCTGGACACGAACACCGTTAGGATCATTGGTAGATTGTTTGATCTTGAAATCAGTGATTCATCTCGCAGAAAAAAAGATTTTGAAACCGTAATGAGGAAAATTCTTGAATTTGGCGACTGCAGACACCTTTCATTATCCATGATCGATTTCGGAGAGGCTGTGTGCAGAGCTAGCGATCCGCTCTGCCATGAATGTCCCCTGAAACTATCATGCAGCTTTTACAGGAGATGCCAGAATGAGAAAAACAATGATTGAAGAGGTAATAAAGGATGTGCTGGGACCACGCAGTGGCCCAGAGGAATCCATTAAAGGCGACCCCTACGATGAGTATATAACCGGTGTTATCATACCTGCAGGATGGAGTCCTCCCAGAGGAATGGGTACTGCTGATCCCGATTCTGAAAATGTGAATACAGGCATCGTTTCATCAGGAGAAGATGATTCTGATTATGAAAGGCCAGTATCATCAGAGCCCTTCATAAGGCCACGTTCGTTTGGTATTTCATTCATGGCACCCTTCGATGCAAAAGAAATTGATGTGTGTGTCACGTGGGGTCGATACACCAGATCCAACGATGAAAAAATGTGGAAGAGAGAAAGCCATTTCTGCATCAAAAAATTTTCACTTGATGAGGATAATACCCGTGAATGCATCTACAGTGAAGATGATGGCAGTATAACGATCAATGTTATGGTCAGGGAGAACGAAAACCGGAAAAAGAACGTTCGGGTGATTCTGGTAAATGAACTTAAGGTCGCTCGAAATGCTTACAGACCGGAAACAGCCTCCTGCATTTTTCAGCCATCCATTCGCATTAACGTAGAAGGCTGTTCGGAAACTTCAGATACCCCCGATGACTACAGAGATGAGATGAATTTCATTTACAGAAACAGAAAAATTGATGTGATGGGAATTCAATGCTCTGCAGTATCAAAATCCTGTGAATACTCACATAACCTCAATGAGTATATTTTATGGCCTGATGGTCTTAATCTTGCTGAAAAATTCCCTGAAATTGAAAATTTCAGGACTCCGGACTTCAGAACAGAATTTGTACCTCTCTATTCCATTCCAATGCCATCCTTCGATGTGGAAGGGGTTGATGAACTTTCTGCAGAGAAACTTTCAGAGGCATGGGATTCCAGTTCAATTTCAGAGATAGTGGACCCTCTCATAAATGCATTTGAAATGTGGATAGAATCCAATAAAGAAATCCAGAAGTCAATGGATGGCAAAAATAAAAAATTTGCATCCAGGATAATCAAAAAACAGGAAGAAGCTCTTAAAAGGCTCAAAAATGGATTGGAAATCCTCATGAACAATGAGAAAGCAAGGCTCGCATTCTGTTTTGCAAACAGGGTCATATCACTTCAACATCAGTGGACCGGGCAGGATGATGATTTCCTCTGGAGACCATTCCAGCTCGCATTTTTCCTCATGAACATCGAACCCATATTCAATCCTGATTCGGAATATCGTGATGTTCTGGATCTCCTCTGGATACCAACAGGGGGTGGGAAAACAGAAGCTTATCTTGCCATAATAGCATTTACGATGTCTCTTCGCCGCCTTAAAGGTTCTCTTGGTTCAGAAAGTATCCAGAGATACTATGGAACAGCAGTTATATCAAGATACACCCTGCGCCTCCTCACCGTGCAGCAGTTCAGAAGAACCCTGAGAATGATAACAGCGGCGGAGTATCTGAGAGTTTTCATATGCGACAGCGGCCTCAGGGGATGGAGACCCTCCGCCTGTGATATAAAAGAGGACTGGTTATATGGTTCTGTGAGGTTCTCCGCTGGCCTCTGGGTCGGTGGCGCCGTGTCTCCACTTCATCTGAGGGAAAATAAAGGGGCCATTGACATCATGACCTCCGCCAAGGAAGGTGAAAATGAAAGTGAGCCGGCCCAGGTCATCAGGTGCCCCGCATGCAATTCATGGTTGAGTCTGCCGGATTCTTCAGAGAGCTCACTGCCTGCCCATGATAACACGATAATCACCGTGGTCCAGAAAAAGAAGACGGACCTCAACTTTGAGCCTTCAGAACTCAAAAAAATGTTTCCTGAAATCAGAGAAATCAGAGTTTCCCGGGACAACCTCAGGGAGAACCATGAAACACTCATCATAAAATTTGATGAAAGAGATATTGACATCCCCCGGATATCAGAAATCATGAAAGAACTTGAGAATCACTTTGAGTTCTCATCACTGAGCTGGAGAAGACCCGGATACTTTGGAAGCTCCTTTGATAAAGAGAGGAGGAAAAAGAAATATTCGGACTTTGAAATCTGGTGTCCCAATCCGGACTGTCCTCTGAATAAAGATGTTGACTGGGTGGAGGGTGTTCCCTCAGGTGATGGATCAGAGTTTCCCGATGGAAATGCCAAAAGAAAGTTTGAGGGTCCTTTTATAGAAAACAGGAGAATTCCTGTTCCTGCCTACACCGTTGATGAACAGGTATACTCAAGGTGCCCCACAGTTATAATAAGCACTGCTGATAAGATTGCGAGACTCTCCTTTGAGCCAAGGGCAGCAGCCATCTTCGGAAATGTTGATAAATTCAACATATTTTACGGTTATCACAGGGATGGTCTGTATCCCAGAGACACGACAAAAAGAAGTGAAGCCCATGACACTGACGTGGAAGGTTTTCTGCCTCCTGAGCTGATAATACAGGACGAACTCCACCTCCTTGACGGTCCCCTCGGAAGCATGTTTGGAATCTATGAGGCATCCGTGGAATCTCTCATATTGCGTGGAGGGCTGAGGCCAAAATATCTTGCATCCACGGCAACGATAAACAACGCACATGATCAGGTCCGACTTCTCTTTGGAAGGGATCTGTTTCAGTTTCCGCCACACGGCCTTGAAATAACCGACTCATTTTTTGTTAAGGAAGAGGATTCAGGTGATGCATGGGATGAACGGATGAGCGGAAGAATTTACATGGGAATCGCGGCGCCCGGAAGAGGTCCGATAACTCCCCAGATAAGGCTATGGTCCCGTGTTCTCAAAACATCTTCAGAAAACACCGGTGACGAAGCCATCAGATATTACTGGACCATTGTCGGATACTATAATTCCCTGAGGGAACTTGGAGGTGGAATTGCATTTTACAGGGAGGACGTTGTGGAGAGGTTGAAGGAGATTTCCGGGGATGATCCCCGTGATATAGATCCTGACCCGCTGGAACTTTCAAGCAGGATTGACTCAACTGTCCTGCCCCTTGTACTTGACAGAATAGAACGCGATGGAGAACAGCCAGAAGTCCCGGCATATGATGCCATTTTCACAACATCAATGTTCGGTACCGGTGTGGATGTGCCTCACCTTTCACTCATGATTGTCAGCGGTCAGCCAAAGACAACAGGATCCTACATCCAGGCCACAGGGAGGATCGGGCGAAAACGGGGGGGTCTTGTCCTGACATTTCTGAATGCTTCAAGACCCCGGGACATGAATCACTATGAAATGTTCATGAAGTATCATGCGAGAATTCATGAAAGCGTTGAACCGGTTTCAGTTTCACCGTATTCAGATGGGGCATTAAATAGAGCCCTTGGACCAGCAACCGTCGCATTTCTCAGAAACATGCCACTGGCCCGTGCTGACTGGACAGAAGAAGATGGTAAGGTCATATTATCCGGAGAATCCTCTGAAGATATTCATTATCTGCAGGAATTCCTCGCAAACAGGGTTGGGAAAATATTTAACAGAGAAGAAGATGTGGAAATAATTGAAAATTTCCTTGAAGAGTGCATCAAACAATGGAAATCTGTTGCAGAAGAAGTCGATGAACTCCGATTTTCAGAGTACGTGCTATATAGACCCGAACAACATAACGTGGTCCTTGGCACTCCGGCGCATGAATATAAAAACCTTAAGACAGTTTTCAGAAATGCTCCAAATTCACTGAGGGATATTGAGGAAACAACAGGTTTCAGGGTGTGAATATGATGAATGATGTGCAGCATCTTAGAAGATCCCAGTTCATATTCACCTATGGACCGGGGGCCATACTGGAGGGAAAGAACGGGCCCGTGATGATCCTTTCACTCAACGAGGGTCTGGGAAGGTATTTTACAGGAGAATGGCTTGAGAAATTTGAGATTAAAGACAGCAGACTTTCCGAGTTTCTCCGGAAAAATAAAGAGATTGATGGAACCATACGGCTATTTTCACTGCCCACCAATGCTGCCCTCTCCCATGATGAAAACAGTTACATCTACAACACATACCGGTTTCCCCGGTGGAAAATATGCTATGGAAGAAGAGAAGGCGGACACCAGAATCCTGTCCTTTATGAACATAAAGGTGAAGGGGAAGGCTGCCCCCTGTGCGGGTCGAAGAATGCCTCAGCCACTCGATTTGTAGCTGCGTGTCCTGACGGACATCTTGATGATCTGCCATGGAAATATCTCGTTCACAGTAAAGAAACAGGATGCAATCCAGAATACTTTCACTGGAAAATTGAGGGACCATCAATTGCGGATATAATAATTGAATGTCCGGAATGCGGACAATCATCTTCCATGAGAGATATTTACAGGAAAAAATTCCGTTGCACAGGCAGATTTCCTGAAAACAGATCAGGACACCGTTCAGAGGAATCATGTGAACTTGAAATGAAGATTCTTCAGAGACAGTCAACATCCCTCAGAATACCCGTAACACTGACCCTTGTGAAAATTCCCTATAAAACAGAACTCGATGAAATACTGGAGAGCGATCCAGAATTCAGAGGTAATCTGCGCGGTATTATAAACCATGCAAATAAAGAAAATCTGCTTTCAGACGTTAAGCAGAATAAAATAAAATATTATGACACCGTTAAATGGAGTATTGAGGAGATGGGTTACAGAAAATTCTGTGAACATGTAATGGAATTCAGTGACAGAATAACAGAAAATCCCCTTGGAGACGAATTCCGGGTCCTCAGAGAAATGCGAACATCTGAAACACTATCAGTGGGAGAACCTGTGAAATTTTCTGTTGATTCTCAGATTATCCTCAAAATTGTTCCTGTTGAAAAATTGAAACTTACAACTGCTCAGATTGGATACTACAGGAGCCCCTATCTTAAAAAGGACGAAAATTCAGAGATAATTCCTTCAAATATCGTGAGTACCGGTGCAAGGGACGCAATTTCAGGTTCATGGTGGTATCCTGCATTTGAGAGTGTGGGTGAGGGCCTGTTCATAACAGCGGACAGAATACCCCCTGAATCTTTATCCTCAAATGCGACGGAGGAGTGGAATGAAAGAAAACTGATTCATGACGAAATTCTGAGACAGAACACACAGGTGAGTTCAGAATTTGTGTGGTGGCATACAATTTCACATTCCATTATACGGGCCCTCTCTTTATATGCAGGCTATTCCTCACCATCAATAAGAGAAAGAATTTACACAGAATCCGGAGGCGCCGGTGGCATTCTCATTTATTCATCATCGGTTGGAGATGATTGCAGTATGGGAGGTCTCTCAGGATGTGCTTCGGAATCAAAATTTGAGGAGATATGGAAAATAGCAATGAAGAATATTGAATTCTGCTCCAGCGATCCAATATGCAATCAGAACAGGATTTCAAATGGAAATTACAATGGATCCGCATGCCACAGCTGCCTGCTGCTATCAGAAACATCCTGTGAACACAGGAACAGATGGCTGGATAGGCATCTTGTTCTTGGAGATTGAGGATCTGAACTGCTCAGAAATGGTGGTGAATATATGGGACCTGCATACTACTATCATGATTATCCTGTATGTCCAAACTGCAATGAACCCGTGATTACAGGAGCTCCCCTCCTGATTGAGGATGACAGAACATTGAGGTGTTCCTCCTGCGACGCATTTTTCAGTCCTGCGGTGAATCTTCCGGAAAATGAAGGGGCGCATGAATTCCTTACGAATTTGAAAGAATTTGCCGGTAATGAACTACCCCTTCTCTGGTCCATAAAAAATAACGTGATTGAAAAATCATATCTCAGCTGGCTTCCCAGTATCAGTGAAGGAAAGTACCTGATAACATGGCCCTGGAGGGATGTCAGATTCATTCCACTTATAATCTGCGAGTACCTGAGGGTTAAAACAGATGCCAGGATAATTGTGATCGGTGAGATTAATACCAGTGAAAGTAAAAATGAGCTGGGTTTTCCTGACCCCTTTTCAGCGCTTGGAAGCCTACACTACATTGAAGATATCTCTTTTAAGAAGAATTCAAGTGATCTTAGAAATCTTAGAAGATTAATAAACGGAAAAAATGTATTTAAAAAGAAAAAAAAGATCCATTACAGAATAAAGGATTCAAAGAACAGACATACGACAGAAATATCAGTATACAGGCCAGAAATGACCATTATAAAATGCAGAAACCGCATTTTAAAGTACTATAAGAATTTATATGGAATGAACGCTGTAAGGAGTATAACCTGGAAGGATGGGAAGGGTGATAAAAGAATTAAAAAACTGAAGGATGAAGGAATAATCGCCATAAGCATTGAAGAAAGGGAAGAATGGACGGGCAAAAAACTCAATTTTCCGGTATCTGACCTTTTTCATGTAATACTGAATTATGATAACTTAACACGTTTTAAAGATCACTTTAAGTATGATTGCATAACAGATGTCAGGGATACAGATACTTCAGACAGTTCCGTGGTTTTTATCTCACAGACCCTGGAACCAGAAAAACTCTTTGGCATCGTTGAAGAATGCAACCCAGATATTGTATTTTTCACAGATTCAGATTATTTCGTCAATGAAAGGCTTTTCAACGGTAGGAGGTGGCAAAAATTCAGAGAATTTCTTCGTTCAACAGAGTGTACTGTTCTGATGTTTTCACTCAGACCCGACAGCAGACACCTGTACAGAGACCTTCAGGACAGCTTCACATGGCACACCTGGGATTGCATACCCATTCTTGACATACTGACCGGAGATGAAGATCATTCAAGACCATCCCCATTTTCATCATCATTCAGTGAAATATCTGTCCCGGGGATTAATGCTGAGATAGAGTACATCCATCTCGAGGAGATTGATAGAATAGAAGAAATCTCCGAAAAGATCCTGAAAATAGATAACGGTAAAAATGTGCGCCGTTATCTAAAATATCTTCCTCAGACACCTCTCAAGCTCCGCGGCCCACACAATTATTCAAATGGTGGCTGGGTCATTGATAACATTCTGAATCAGATCCTGGATACACCAATCTTTGACGAGGTGAAAAACACATTCGAAGAGGTTTATTCAATTTCATCGGGCCCCCAGAGAAACCCCATACTGAACTCCGTGAAAGAAATCATTGAAGCGGAACTTTCAGAGGATGACAGAAAATCTATATTCATAGCTTTAAGATCATCGCGGGAAACAAAGAGCCTGAAAAAAACTTTTGAAATTGATGAAGAGAATCCTGATGTGCTTGATGCTGTTGATATATGCACCTGGAATGATCTCCCCACCCACCATGGGGAAGGTCCCTCAGTGGTAATAGCAACTTCATATCCACCCATCGGATACTCTCTGAATGATACAGATATAGATAAATTTTACTTCATAGGAGGATCAACAGCCATTGAAAAAATAAAATCAGTAGTTAACAACAGAATCACAGAGCAGATTACAAAACCTCTTCACATTCCATCAAGAAAAGAAAGAGCGCCCGAACTTCTCTTTGAGATTACAGGAAAAATTCATGTTCCTGAAACCGTTAAAGAAGATATCCTAGAGTTTGAAAGATCCATTGAATCAGGATCATATTCAAAGATATCGAATTCGTATGGGAAAACCTATAAAAAGCGTGCGAGAACAATAAGAGCAGGCACTGAATGTGTGCTTGTGATCAATGAAATGAATTGTGGAATGTTCATACCATCCCACAGGCTTCTTTTCTTTAAGGATGAAACTGTCGACAGGATCGAACACATCAGAGCCGGTGATAAACCTGAAAATCTTCAGAACAGGACTCTTTTACTGGATGAACATGGATTCTATACATCATTCAAAGTCCTTTTCACCAGATTCATGATAGAAATTGCCCCAAACCTGAAAATAAAACGTTCCTACTACACCTGGAACGGCTTCAAAGAACTTGTGGATGACTCATATGAATGGTTAAGGAACATCCGAAATGCCATGAAGAAGCTTATGGATGCCCGTGACTGGAATGAAAACAGGGCAAAGGATTACCTATCAGAATATCTTGTTAAATATGATCTCAACGCCAGAAACCCCGAGTATATAAGAGATCACTGGCTGTCGGATCCAGATATCATACTGACGTCGGAGGGTCATGTTCCAGTTTTTGATGTCGAGCACCCCAAGGGAATTTCAGATGTTGAAAAAATATACAGGGCTCTGGATGAACTATTTCCTGAAATGTGTCTTGATGATGAAAAAGCAAGAAGATCATACATTGCATCACGGACTCTTCAGAAACTGAGAAGAAAATTTTTAACTGATGAAAAGCAATCGCTGCATCAACGGTACCACAGATTCCATGACGAGCTCTGGAAAGAAATAAATTACGTCCTTAAACGTTCCGATAAATTTAAAATAAAGGATGCCAGAATTGTTAAGGTCAAGATAGATTCGCCATCCATGAAAATACTTCAAGATTATAAGAGGTATATAACATGAGAGTACGAAGTCACTTCCACCCCTCAATGATCCTCTGTTTCAGTATGCGGAACTCCTCATCCTCAAGCAACCTTCCATTCTTTACTATATGCCCCCTGAGGGTCCTCAGAATGAATGATACCACAGCATGACCTATCATGTCACCCTTAAGACCATATGGGGGCATGGAGAGGAATTTCATCTCATCCACCGGATCAAAGTCGCCCCTTGAAAATTTTTCAACTGTCACATCCACCATGGTCTTAACTGGGTGGTAGACATCTGGAAGGAGGTTAAGGTTCTCATCAACTATCCAGTCACCCCCGGGGCCCCTGAGGATGTGGGCGATGAACCATAATAATCCACTCCCTGTTTTCTTTTTGAACTCTTCAAGATTCTCAGAGAAGAATATTTCAAAGACCTTCGGGTAATTTCCAGTCTTCCAGAGGTTTCTGTTTCCACGTATCACAGGGAGGTTCTCAGGGCCAGAGTGGAAGATCCTCCTTGAAAGCTCACTGTTTATCAGCTCGCTGAGACCATAAAGCCTATCCCCCCTCCCTGATTCACCATTGAGGTACCACTGGAAACCTGATGCCATCAGATCCCCGACCCACGCCGACACCATCCTCCCTGCAGCATCACTGTGCTCAGGGTCATCTGAACTCAGCGCAAGGGTCATGTGGTCGAGGAGGATCTCATAGTCCTCAGCAGCCATTGAGGCGTCAGGGAATACCATGAGAACGTTATCAGGTCCTTGGAGGGTCGGGGCGGGCATCCCCTCATGGGTTCTAAGTATGAGGGCCACAAGGATATCTGATCCTCTGCCATGGAAGTCATCAGCTGAGACCTCAGGATTCAGTGTGGAAGCATACCCTATTCGGAGCTCCCTGAGTGAGGAACCCCTCAGGAACCCCTCAAGGTCATCCCTTCTTTCACCAAAAAGTTTATCAGGTTCATTTATTATTAATTCTCCCAGTCTATCCCTGAATTCCAGATCTTCAGAGCCCAAGTGAGGCCTTTCATCGATCTTAACCCTGAATGAGGAGATATAGCTGTCAAGTATCTCATCCGAGGATGTATCATCAAGATGGATGACACCGTCGTCCAGGGTGATTGATGGGGACTCCTGCAGTTTAACTGCGATTGATTCCATGGTGGTCCCGAAAAGTCTGAGGGGGCCCCCCGGGCATTCATCACCGTAAAGGTATTCCAGTCCAATCTCCCGGGAACCGATATCCTCTGCAAGCCTGTAGAGGGAGTAGGCCACCACATGGTGGTCCAGGTCATCCAGATGTATCCTTTTAACCAATGAGCTCCGTCCCCTCTTCCTCATGGATACGATGGCACCCAGACGCGAGTTATCAAACATGTTGATGAGGGCTGAGACAGGATTTTCCACTGTGGAGTCCTTAATATCACCGAGATCCGGCCTTATGGCCTCCATGATCCCCTTCTTATCGAGGTACTCATCGAATCCCACATTGTCACAGAAGAGATTAACGATGGGGGATCCATGGTACATGCTGACCCAGAGGATCTGCCATGCTGCCACGGGTTCCATGAAGTAGAGGTCCCTGATCCTGCCAAAGAGTGGGGTTACTTTTTCCTTAACAATGAGGCCTGCATCGGCCAGCCAGGACCCGACGGCCTTCACCTGTACCGGACCCAGATTGTTCCTTTCATGCCATCTTTCCTCATGGGTGAAGATTAATGGCATCCATTCATCCCTGAGGCCAAAGGTGGAGTACCTGTCAATTCCATTTAACTTTCTGGCTCTCATCATAAACTAAATATTGAGATGGGGATAAATAAGGCTGTGGGGTGTGAACTTGATCAGATACGTTAATCTCAGAATAATATCAGACAGGGATGAGATAGAATCTCAGCAGAAAAGGCTGGAAAATATTCTGAAGGAGAGAGCAGATAAGGTCGTTGAGGGGGGTGCCGGTTTTCAGGGGGGTGAGGAGAAGGGTAAGGTATACTGGATGTCTGACCTTGGCATATGGTACATGACCCGATTCATAGAGGGGAGCAGGTACTGGAATGGCTTCGGGACAGAGGAGCCAGAGGAGGGAGGTAACAGGACAATCGTGTGTGAGATAAACTTTCCCCCGGAGGGTATAAACCGTAGGGTTGGGGCTGCTATAGCGCGTGATCCCACAGGAAACTACTATGTGGTGCACAGGGGCAAACTAGGTGGGAATTACAGTAAAAGAATATTTGAGGAGAACTACCACGGTGAATGGACAACAGTCATTGACGGTGATCGGCAAGAAAAGGTTGTGGTCATAGGAAAAATTGATGAGACAATCCCTGAGAAAATAAGGAACTTTGTATATGAGGTCCAGAGGATAAAGGGCATGAAAGCCGATTCTAATCTTGAAGAAAATTTTAAGAAAGAAAGTGGGACAGACATTTACCAGCATCTTGACAAAGGAACAGGAACAGACTTTTACCAGTACCTGCAGATTCATGGTTATCACTTCAGACCGGAACTCGTTGAGAACTTCCTCCTCTCCCTCAAGGTCAAGCCCTTCGTGATACTGACCGGTAACTCGGGTACAGGTAAGACGAAGCTTGCACAGCTCTACGGCAGTTACATATCCACAGAGAATGACAAAAGGTACCTGGTCGTCCCGGTGGGTGCCAACTGGACCGAGACGAGGCACATCTTCGGCTACCTCAACATAATGACGGGGGAATACCAGAGCACCCCGGCCCTGGACTTCATCATGAGGGCCTCCAGGGACCCTGACAACCCCTACATCCTGATACTCGATGAGATGAACCTATCACACGTTGAACGCTACTTCTCTGACTTCCTCTCAGCCATGGAGAGCGGCGAACCAGTACCACTCCATGATGACCCCAACTCTGAGTTCCCATCCATGATAGAGATACCCGAGAACCTCAGGGTCGTGGGAACAGTCAACGTGGATGAGACCACCTACATGTTCTCACCGAAGGTCCTTGACCGGGCAAACACCATAGAATTCGAAACCCTCAGGCCAGGGGAGTATCTTAACGGCACCCCCCACGACCAGGGCCCAGCAGGGGACACAGAATTCCTTGAAGACATCATGGAATACAGCAATGATAACATGAAGGACGACCTCCACATGGTATGGGATGAACTTGTGGCTGAACTTGACTTCTTCCATGAAACCCTCACAACCCCAGGATTCGACTTCGGCTTCAGGGTGACAGATGAGATCCTCAGATTCATGCATGCAGCCTGGATCTACGAGAAAAGACCCCGGGAATGGGAAAACTGGGAGCGCTACCTTGACGCCCAGATCAAACAGAAGATCCTCCCCAAGATCCACGGCCCCGAAAGACTCCTCAGGGACACACTCGATAAACTCAAAGAACACTGCCAGGGCAGATTCCCTGAATCAGAGAAGAAGCTTGAGGAGATGCAGAACACCCTGAAAACCCAGCGCTACGCCTCCTTCATCAGGTAGTGATCACCGATGGACCAGGAGATAATCATAGAATTCAGGGCAGGGAGACTGAGGATAAATGGGGGTCCAGCGCCCATTGAAGTACCTCCCAGGATGGTGAGGGTCAGCGGCCACCCCTTAACACTCATAAACGTCCCCCTGGTTGACAGGCCCGGACTTAACCCCATCGAACACTGCCCCTACTACGACAACCTCAGTGAAATAATGCTCCTGGAGGAGACAGAATACCAGGTCCTCTTCGAAACTGAAGGATCCCTCAAGGATGTGAAGGTCCTCCCCCATGCAGATGAACTCTTCAGGAGGATACGATTCAAATTCAGGGACAGAGTGGCGGGTATACTCAACTTCAGGAGCTACGCCGGCAAATCCTTCCTCGACATCGAGACACCCGGGGGCCATGAATCCATACCCATCGAGGTGAGGTCAAAGAAGATAGACTACCATGAACAGTACCCTGCAATGCTGGCAGACCTCTCAGAGGAGATCACATCCATCATCCTCGAGGCTGACTCCTCCATATTCCAGACCTTCACCCCCTCAGGTGAGGATGACAGGACACTCTACGAGGACTTTCTTTTACTGGAGTACCTCTTCAGACCCGAGAACCTCCCGGCTGCAGCTGAACGCATAAATCACAGCTTCTATTCCGGACTTAAACGTGAGGTCCAGGTTGTACCCGCAGGCCTGGCCTCAGTGGTGGACCCCAACGGACTGGTGGGTGTGCTGTCAGACCCGGCCAGCATGGATGCAGATGGGAACATAAGGAACCTCCCGCAGCTGAACCTGCGGGAGACGCCTGACACTCCAGAGAACCGCTTCTACAGGTACTTCCTGGAATCACTGGAGGACAGGATACTCTCGCTCCATGAATCAGCCCCCGAGGGTTACATCAGGGACTCCCTGGAGGGATTCCTGGATGAGGTGAACCTCCTCCTCTCTGCAGGGTGGCTGATGGATGTTGGTGAACTCCAGGTCCTCCCCCTGAACTCACAGGTACTCCAGAAGAGGGAGGGCTACAGGGACGTTCTCAGGTACTTCTTCATCCTTGACCTCGCACTCAGGTTCACCTGGGAGGGGCTTGAGGACAGTATCAGGGGATTTGAGAGGAGGCTCAGTGAACTCTATGAGTACTGGTGCTACTTCAGGATCCTCAGGATCCTGGAGGACATAACCGGGGATAGAGTTAACCCCCGGGACATATTCGTCAGGGATGGCTGGAGGGTCCGTCTGAGGACCGGGAACTCCATACTCAGGTTCAGCATGGATGACACCGAGATAGCCCTCTCCTACAATGGAAGGTTCGCCGGGGACACCCCCTGCAGGTCCTATTCACTCCCCTTCAAACCTGACTACTCCATACTCGTGGCTGTGGATGAGTGCACCTGCTTCATACACCTGGATGCAAAGTACCGGTCCACTGTGAGGCCAGATGACCTCTATGAGAGTATCGACATGAGGGACTCTGAGGAGGAACTTGAGAGGAGGTTCAGGGATGGTGATGTTTACAAGATGCACAGCTACAAGGATGCCATACTGCGCAGTGTGGGGGCCTACATACTCTACCCCGGGGATGAGGATGTTTTATTCAGTGAGGGAGGCGGTGAGGTGCCATCGGTTGGTGCATTTCCACTGAGGCCCGGCGAATCCCATGTGGATGAGAGGAGACTGCGTGACTTTATAGAGAGGGCTATTCTGAATATAATCGAAGGGTAATAACCTTTTATACATGGAATCCCCCCAGAGAACTCACCGGGAGATCAGGAATTTAGAAGAAAGAATCAGCGCAGAACTTCTCCACATCAAAAAAAGAATTTACCCGAGAAGGTCACTGACCCTCTCGGAGCTCCTCTTCATCTCTATCCTTATCATACCCAGGTTCACATCAACATCCGTTATGACAACGAGGATCCCCTCCCCTGCATCTATCATGAGGGT
>LDZS01002684.1_pt1 | contig 16978 bp, 18 predicted proteins | sample 615471 | NCBI WGS metagenome assembly LDZS01 (sample SAMN03408295, study PRJNA278302) | terrestrial metagenome | isolation source: oil reservoir sample K3 | place: USA: Alaska, North Slope, Kuparuk formation | collected 2013
GCCGTACGGGTAAAACTCCATGAAATAAGCGGCGCTTTCCTCGTTGATGGCCATCTGCTGCACCGTTCGTATGTCCGCCGCCATCTGTCCGGCCAGGGCATCCAGGCGAACGACGGCAAGTTTCTTCCCAAGTTCGGGCACGGCGATGGCCAGCACCGTAGAAACTATCAACATCACTATGATAACTTCGAGCAACGTGTGGGCTTTCGTGCCCGTACAACCGTTTCTCAAGCCTTCTCGCCTGCGCTCGACCTTCCCCTGATTACTTTACAGGAGAAAAACTTGCCGGTACCAGCCAATGATGTACGCGCCCCAAAGGATGGCGGTAAGCGTGCCTGCCGCGATGAAGGGGGCAAATGGAACGGGGTCTTTCCGCCCCTTAATCCCGAGAAGCAGGAAAATAGCCGCCGCCAAACCACCCGTAACTATGGCCAGAAACAGAGCTAAAGCCGCCAGCGGCCAGCCGAGAAAAAGCCCCGTTACCGCGGCCAGCTTTACGTCACCGCCACCCATACCACCTTTGCTAATTACGGCAATAACAGACAAAAATCCTGCTCCCGCGGCGCATCCCGCCAAAGCTGACCAGATTCCTACGTCCCGGGCCGCGAAACCCATGATAACGGCGCCCGCTAGCCCGGCCAACACAAGGCGGTCCGGGATCAGGTAGTGCTCCAGGTCGATGAAGGAGGCCGCTATCAAGACGGCACCGAGGAAAAGGTACTTGGCCAGCACCGGTGTCGGCCCGAAACGGTAAAACAGCGCGGCAAACACCGCGCCGGTCAACAATTCCACCAGGGGATACCGCGGGGAAATGGGCGTCCCGCAGTAGCGGCACCTCCCCCGCAGGGCGAGGTAGCTCAGCACCGGGACGAGATCGTACCAGGCCAGCGCCCGCCCGCAGGCGGGGCACCGCGACCTGCCCGTGACCACCGATTTCCCCCGCGGCATGCGGTAAATGATCACGTTCAGGAAACTGCCGATAAAAAGACCAACTAAGAAGAAAAACAAGAACATGACCTTTCTCTTTAAATATGCAAAATACCGTTCACCAATACAAGCAATCTTACGCCACGACCAAGCACCTTACCGGTGCTTGAAATCAAAATAGTCTCGGTAAACTTGACAACATCTTCTTCCAAATTTTAACTAATTCCACTCACTTACCACATACTGCAAGGAGTCTACGTTGGCCGGGTCGCCCCAGGACCTTATCTTCCCTTTTGTCCAGCCATCGCCGCCGTCGACAATCTTGTCGATCTGCTGAAAAATATCTTTCGGCACGCCACGCAACTCGGCGGCACAGCAATAAGCCGGCCCTTCCCAGCTGGGATGCTTTGCCCCCAAATGCCAGCCATAGGCACCATCTCCGGGCAGGGGACCCACTCCACCCAGAGGGCTTCGTAGGGGCCATTTTTCCAGGTATGGACCGTTCCAGTTACTGAGATCAGTTGTGTACCCGAAGTTCCCCCCGTCCCCACGCCCGGCATCAGCTGGCTTGGTAACAAGGCCGGGATCAGCACCTTCAGCATCACTGGGCCAGGTTCCCACATCGGCATAAAACTGCATTGCCGCCGCAGCAATAGCTTTTAAATCATTGACGGCCCTGGTAATTTTTGCCTTATGAACCGCCCTGAAGGCATTGGGGGTGATGATTGCCGCCAGCACACCAATGATGGCAATGACCACCAGGAGTTCCACCAGAGTGAAGCCTTTTTCATTCTTAGAAACTCGTTTAGTCAATCCAGGTCCCTCCGCCTTATGACAAGCCCAACCACACGCCAGGCGCCGGATACTCAAGCGACAAGCGCGCCGGCTCTACAACCCCTCCATCCAGATGATCACCGAGATGTAGTACGTGCCGTTTTCCTCCCCCACATAGGAGTAACCGACACTCTCCCGGATGCGCCGATCCACGGCGTCACGGATACCCCGGTCGGGAAAGCCGCCGATGGTGACCACGGCGCATTTGGTGTTGTTAACTGCAATCGGATTACCCGCGGCGTCATAGACGGTACCGCTAATTTTGCCTTTCCAGTAGCGGTAGTGGCCGCCCCAGGGCGTGGCGCCGGGCGGCTTCTCCAGGTACGGCCCGTTCCAGCCATTGCTGCCGTCTGCCTGCATAAAGTACAGAAAACCATAGTCGTCATCGGAGCCGGGGTCGTAGGACTCCTGCCCCGCCTTCGGCCAGTCACCGGTATCGGCGTAATAGGCGTAACCGGCCGCCTTTATGGCCCGCACGTCAGCAACCACCCGCGATATCTTCGCCTTTTCCACCGCCCGGAAGGTACTGGGAACGATGATAGCCGCCAGAACACCGATAATGGCTATGACCACCAGGAGCTCCACCAGCGTAAAGCCGCGGTTGCCCCGGCCAAGGCTTAGAAATCTAAGCAATATTGTCACCCGCTTTTAAAAAGCGCTTCCCCCGTACGCCAAATGAAATAGTTCGGCTGAAAACCTGCCGGCATGATTTGCAAAAACGCCTTGCCTTGATCACTGCTGCACATCCGCCACCAATACAATGACCAGTTCTCCCTTAGCCGCTGCATACCCTTCTCCGTCGCCCTGAACAAAACCTGTAGCCAAATTCCCATCATCAAGGGTGCGGTCAATTTCCTCCATTGAACGACGCGGAATCTTACCCTGGTTATCATTGGGATCCTGTGTATGGTCATCGTCGAAAACAATAATTGCGTCCTCAGCAGGTCCACCGGTCACGTTTATGCTCGTGTCCCAGCGCAGCCGGCCGTTCCAGGGGCTGAACTTCCATTTCTCCAGGTATGGCCCGTTCCACCCGGGCGTTCCGTCATCTTCTAGGAACCCGTTGATGTCGCTGTAGTTGTCAGTCATTGCGGGCCAGCGCCCCGTATCCGCGTAATACTGCAGCGCAGCCGACTTTATCGCCTTGGCGGTCTCATATGCTTGGGCGATTTTGGCTTTCTCGGTTGACTGAAATGCATTCGGAAGCACTATTGCGGCAAGGATGCCGACAATGGCGATAACCACCAGAAGCTCCACCAGGGTAAAGCCTTTTTCCAGGCACATCTGTTTAGTCAGGTTATCATCTTTCAAGACCAGTACCTCACCCCCTGCATACTAAACCGACAGGCCGTCCAATAATTTTCAGCTATAGATCCCACACGCAAACCACCGCCTGAGCTACGCAGGGCTTTGCTTTCAGCAACAACGGCCAGCGCTACCGGCAGTATGCGTATGCCAATTTGAGAACCGCTAGATTTCAATTCTGGTCGTTACCGGTGCGCCCAACAAATAGAGCAACAAGCGCCCCATTTTCTCCACTTAAATTAAGGACATTCACCATTCCCGAACTGCCGACTTTCCCTTCACCATCAAAAATTTGATCAATCCTCAAAGCATCCGCCAGAGAAAGGCCATATAGACAAGCACTTATACCATCTTTTACTTCAACTGTACCATCGTTATCCAGATCAAACCAGCAACAATATTCACCGCTAGTAGATTTGGTCTTCCATATGTAGTACCATCCCGGATGAGGGAGTCCTGGAGCCGGATTTCTTACGAGTGGGCTCTTTCCGTAGCGCTCAAGGTACGGTCCATTCCAACCCTCAACCCCGCTTGGATCCTTAAACAAGGGACCGTTACCGTCCAGAATATAGTGATCAGGCGGCCATTGCCCCGTATCCGCATAATAACTTTGAACGGCGGACTTGACTGCCTTTAAGTCTGAGACTGTCTTGCTGATCTGAGATTTGTTCACCGCTTTGAAGGCATTTGGCACAATGATGGCTGCCAGGATGCCGATGACGGCGATGACCACCAAAAGCTCTACCAGGGTGAAGCCGCGATTGTTGCGGCGCAAGTTTGACAAACGAAACACTACTTGCTCACCTCCTTACCAGACAAAGGGATCTGGTTTACTACTCCACCCCTGCCGGAACAGGGGGCACGGCGGGTTCCGGCACAGGGCGGGAAGCGTGCTGCCCGCGCCGGAGGGCGCCGGCAGCACGTGTCAAGCAGACCCGGCTGCCCCACTGTTGCCGATCGAGGACTGATTTCGGCCATACAATACTCTCTTTGTATCACGAAAGCGTTGCTAGGCACCTACCGTAGCCGTAACCGCAGGTCCGGTGGTCTCTTTAGCACATCTCAATCTTAGTCTTTAGAGATGAGGATGTTAATCTTGTTCTCATCCGTATTCTTTTGTACAACGTCGCTCCCAAGGTCGCTCTCCAACTTGCTTATGGCGCTGGACGGAACCTCATCCAACTGTAGGAACCTGTAACCTGAATCATCTCCATTATCAAAATCCCAGTTGCCATCTTTGATGTAATAATACTTTCCGCCCCACGGGTTCTTGCTCGGCCAGCGCTCCAGGTAGGGGCCGTTCCAGCCGTCCACGCCGGCGGGTTCAGTCACAAAACCGGGATCCCCAGTTGCTGTTGCTGGCCATGTGCCGGTATCCGTGTAAAAATTCAGCGCCGCCGCTTTAATCGCCTTATAATCCGCCTCGGCCGCCGCCACCTTGCTCTTTTCAATGGCCTTGAAAGCGTTGGGCGCGATGACGGCGGCCAGGATGCCGATGATGGCGATGACGACCAGGAGTTCCACCAGGGTGAAGCCCCGCTCACAGCGGAACGACTTATTCAGGCGCCTTAACACAAATACCACTCCTTTGCCTTGCTAATGCTTTCTTGATTCCAGGTGCTACCCCAGGCTCCTCAACCTCATTCCCACCCCCCACGCGTAATCCACACGAATTCTCAGCAACTACCGCGCCAGAAGCCAGCTTAAAAGCAGCAGGCAGGCAACTCAACAGTCGCCTGCCTGGTATTCGGCAGCCCGGCCGCCTGCGCGGGGCAGGCCCGTGGCTTTGCGCCTCCGCCTCGCGGCGGGTTCACCTTTTCGGTACCAGACAACTGGTCAGATAATCAGGTGATATATTTTGGTAACTTGCATGTTTTATTAATTTCGTACCACGATCGGCGAAGACTGTCAACCCAAATTCAACCAGCTTTAGATCGAAAGTTACCGGGGGCGCCCTTACCTAATACTCCCCAGCATTTGGAAATAAGGCAACAAAATAGAAATCACGATAAAGCCCACTATTCCGCCCAGTCCGACGATCAGAACCGGCTCGATCAGCGAGGCCAGGCGGGCCACAATGGCCTCCACCTCCCCTTCGTAAAAGGCCGCCACCCGCTCCAGCATAGCGTCCAGGGCGCCGGTTTCTTCTCCGGTGGCCACCATCTGGATGACCATAGGCGGAAAGACGCCACTGCGCGCGAGCGGCCCCGCGAGGCCCGCCCCCTCCCGGACACTGACCGCCGCTCCCTCGACGGCTCGCACTACCATCGTGTTGCCCGCCACATTCCGAACAACATCCAGGGCCCGCAGGATCGGCACCCCGCCGCGCAGGAGCGTGCCCAGGGTGCGGCTGAAGCGGGCTATGATTATCTTGTGGACCAATCTCCCGAAGACCGGCAGCCGCAGAACCAGACGGTCCCATCGCTCCCGCCCGCGCGGCGAATTGATCGCCACCCGCAGGGCAGCAAAAAGAGCCATTACTACAAGCGGAAGCAGGTACCAGCACGTGCGCAAACCGTTACTTAGGCCGATCACCAGCCGGGTAGGCAGGGGTAAAGGGACCTCAAGCGTGTACAGCATGTTTACGAAGGTAGGAAGGACGAAGGTAACCAGAACCAGCAGGGCCAGAACGGCAACGGAGACCACCACCGCCGGGTAGGTAATGGCGGACTTGATCTTGTCTCGCATCTCGTGTTCCTTTTCAAAGTGCAGCGCCAGGCGCTCCAGCACGCGGTCGAGCACGCCCCCGACCTCGCCGGCTTCAACCATGTTGGTCATCAACGCCGGAAAAGCGCGCGGGTAAAACCTTAGCGCCTCGGCCAGGCTGCGCCCTCCCTGCAAATGTTCCGCCACGCCTGCCACTGCCCGGCGCAGAACCCGGTCCTCCGTCTGCTCCCCCAGCACCGCCAGAGCGTTCAAGAGCGGCACGCCCGCTTCGACCAGCGTCGCCAGCTGGCGGCAAAAAACCGCCAGACTGCGGGCGCCTACCGGCCGCTCCAGCAGGGCCCGCCAGTCGAACACGATTTTTGCCCCTGCCGGTGCCGCCTTAAGATCTACTACAAGATAGTTTCGCTCCCGCAAGAGCGCCACCGCATTGGCTTCGCTTTCCGCCTCGAGCAGTCCCCGGACCAGACGACCGGATATGTCGCGGGCCCGGTAGGCAAAAGTTTCAGGCACGCTCCACCCGCCACCAAAAGAGTCAACAATTGCTGGTACTGACTTATTCGGTAACTTCCCTTCACTTCCTGCCTAAAAACCGGTATCCCTGACACGCGTTCAGAGAAGACGTTCAAAGTTCGGGTCGCTGCTTCTCATTATTGCTTCTTCCCGACTTACGACGCCCGCCCTGTAAAGGTCGCGTAGGGCCATGTCGAAGGTCTGCATGCCGTAACGGCCTCCGGTCTGCAGCTGTGAGGGAATCTGGTGGGTCTTTCCTTCCCTGATGAGGTTGCGGATCGCGTACGTCGCCACCATAACCTCCACGGCCGCCACCCGTCCCGGGCGGTCGATACGGGGCAGGAGGAGTTGCGAAATTACGCCTTCGACGACGTTGGCCAGCTGAACCTTGATCTGCTCTTGCTGGTGCGGCGGGAAAACGTCGATAATGCGGTCAATCGTCTGCGCGGCACCGGGAGTGTGCAGGGTGGCCAGAACCAGGTGCCCCGTTTCCGCCGCCGTAATCGCCGTGGCGATGGTCTCCAGGTCCCGCATCTCCCCGACCAGGATGACGTCGGGGTCCTCCCGCAGGGCCGCCCTGAGGGCAGCGGCAAAGGAGAGCGAGTCCTGGCCGATCTCCCGCTGGTTGACCAGGCTCTTTTTGTGCCGGTGGACGTACTCAATGGGATCTTCGAGTGTGATGATGTGACAGCGCTTCGTTTCGTTTATGAGGTCCACCATTGCCGCTAACGTCGTGGTCTTGCCGCTCCCCGTTGGGCCGGTAACCAGCACCAGGCCGCGGGGCTTTTGGGCAAGCTCGCCGACCACTGGGGGCAGACCCAGTTCCGCCAGCGTCGGAATGCGCGCGGGGATAAGCCGGAGCGCCAGGGCCGTCGTGCCCCGCTGGCGGTAAGCGTTAACGCGGAAACGGCCCACTTCCGGCAGGGCATAGGCGAAGTCTATTTCACCTGTTTGCAGGAATTTATCGTGGCGATACTGCCCCATAATCTCCCTGGCCAACGCGTCCGTATCCTCAGGTGTTAGCGGACGTTTTTTCTCCGGTAGTAGTTCTAACAAGTTGTCCCATTCCGGTGCACTTAACGGCAGAAGCTCGCCGTGCACTCTCAGGGCAGGAGGACTATCCGCGGAAATGTGCACGTCAGAAGCATTCACGCGTGCAGCCAGGGATAAAAGCTCTGCAATGCGCCAGTTCACGCTTTCATTCCTCCGCGTAGGCCACACGGATAACCTCGTCTACCGTTGTGACGCCCTGCAGTGCCTTCCGGATACCGTCTTCTTTTAAGGGCACCATCCCATCCCGGACAGCCTGCCGTTTGATCTCGCCTGCCGGCGCCCTGGCGTTAACCAAACTTTTGATCTCGCGGGTAGCAGGCAACACTTCCTGGATGCTCGTTCGTCCCCGGTAACCGGTATGCCCGCACGCGCCACACCCGCGACCGCGGTAGAGAGTGAGAGGCTGCTCGTCGGGCACGCTTAGAAAAGCGCGCTCCGGCGCACCGGGCTCCACCGTGTAGGCCGTGCGGCAGCGAGAACAGATGACGCGCACCAGCCGCTGCGCCACTACACCCAGCACCGAGGAAGCAACCAGGAAGGGCTCGATCCCCATGTCGATCAGGCGGGTGAAGGCACCGGCGGCATCGTTGGTGTGCAAGGTAGAAAGGACAAGGTGGCCCGTATTGGCCGCACGGACGGCGATTTCGGCCGTTTCCCGGTCCCGGATCTCCCCCACCATCACGATATCGGGGTCCTGGCGTAGCATGGCCCGCAAACCTACCGCAAACGTTAAACCGGCTTTAGGGTTTACGCCTGTTTGGTTAATGCCCGGAAGTGAATACTCAACCGGATCCTCGATGGTGATAATGTTTTTTTCCGGCCCGTTCAACTCGTTTAAGACGGCATAAAGCGTGGTCGTCTTGCCGCTACCCGTAGGTCCCGTCAGCAGGAGCATGCCATAAGCGCTCTTGATAAGATTGCGGAACCGGGCCAGGTTATCTGGCGAAAAGCCTAACTGATCGAGTTTTAAAAGGGCGACGCTTTTGTCCAGCAAGCGAAGAACAGCCTTTTCGCCGAAGACGGTAGGCATGGTAGAAATCCGGATGTCGATTTCCCTATCGGCATATTTCATCTGAACACGACCGTCTTGGGGAATTCTTTTTTCGGCGATATCCATACCCGCCATAATTTTAATTCTGGAAATGACAGCTGACTGGATGCGCGTTGGTAAACTCATCGCCTCGCGCAAAACGCCGTCGATCCGGTAACGAACCCGCACCCGGTTTTCCTGCGGCTCTATGTGAATATCACTCGCCTTCTGGTTAATCGCTCCCTCGATAAGCGAATTAACCAGGCGCACCACAGGCGCGTCTACAGCTGCCGCTTCTTCGGCACGCGCACGTTGCTCTTCCTCCGCCGGCATCCCGACGGCGACCTCCTGCACCGCCCTTTGCACGCCTGCGGGGCCGAAAAACCGCTCTATAGCTTCCTCTATCTCCCGCTCCGTGGCCATCACGGGGTATACATCGTAGCCGGTCGCCACGCGCAGGTCGTCAATCGCCACCACATTTAGCGGGTCCGCCAGCGCCACCATCACACGGTTGCCCTCTATTTTAACGGGCACGACCTTGTGGCGCCGTACCAGCGGTTCGGGAAATTGTTCGACGAGTTCAGTATCCGGCGTTATGTCCGCGAGGCTTACCCGGGGGATGCCCAGTTGATATTCCAGGACTTCCAGGATGACGTCCTCGGTAACGTATCCCAGTTCCACCAGAACCTTTCCCAGCCGCTGACCGGTCTGGCGTTGCACGCGCAAAGCCTCTTCTAGTTGCTCCCGCGTGATGAGCCCGTTTTCGATAAGGATATCGCCAAGAGGTCGATGGTAAGCACTAACCGCCATCGCGCACCCCACCCCGTACCAGAACCGACTTTATGACCTGGACGTCAACACGTGGCACGATCCGTACTCTGCCAATTGCCTCCGGCAGCACCAGGGTGAGCCGGCCGCCGCGCGTCTTCTTGTCGAGGCGCATTGCCCGGACAAGCTCACCGGCGGAAAACTGTCCCGGTACCTCGGTCGGCAGGCCTGCGCGCCTGATAAGGGATATGATCCTGGTTGCCCGGTCTTCGGCCAGAAGTCCCAGCTCCACGGCCAGGCGCGCTGCCACCGCCATGCCGATGGCCACCGCCTCACCATGATGGTAATCGCGGTAGTCGGTGAGAGCCTCTAGGGCGTGGCCCACCGTATGGCCGTAGTTGAGAATCTGCCGCAGGCCGGCCTCCGTTTCGTCCTCCTCCACCACCGCCGCCTTGATGCGGCACGAGGTCGCCACCGCGTGCGCCAGCGCGTCCCGCTCGAGCCGCAGGAGGCGCTCGATATTCTCCTCGAGCCAGGCGAAAAAGATCGCTTCTTTGATAACGCCGTACTTGATAACCTCCGCCAGCCCGGCCCTTATTTCCCGCAGGGGAAGAGTAGCCAGCGTGTCGAGATCGGCCACCACCAGCCGGGGCTGGTAAAACGCGCCGATCATGTTCTTCCCGCAGGGGTGATTCACCCCCACTTTGCCGCCCACACTGGCATCTACCTGCGCCAGCAACGTTGTCGGCACCTGAACCAGGGGTACGCCGCGCTGGTAGGTAGCGGCGAAGAATCCGCCCGTGTCCCCCACCACCCCGCCGCCGAGCGCGATCACCGGGCACGCCCGGTCCAGCTCCGTTGCCAGCGCCAGGTCGTAAAAGCCCTGTACGGTGGCCAGGGTCTTGTATTCTTCACCGTCCGGCATCTCCGCCCACACAGTATCCCACCCCGCGCGACGCAGGCCGCCCTCGACCACGTCTCCGTAAAGGCACCGCACCGTGTGGTTGGTGACGACCATAATCCTGTGCGCGGTGAACCTGGCGCGCAGGAACTCGCCCAACCGCGTGAGTAACCCCGTACCGATAAGGATTGGATAACTGCGTCCGCCGAGATTAACCGTTACTTCTTCTAAAATCAAGACATCCCTTTCCTTCCAGGTAACCGATTATGGCGTACACCACTTCCTCCACCGGCCGCCCGGTGGTATCGACCGTCCACTCGGCAACATCGTATGCTCCGGCGCGCGCGCGCAAAAGTTCCTGGATTCTTGCCCGCATATCGCCCTGCAAAAGGGGCCGCGGGCTGGCCGCCGGGTGCCGGCTGCCGGCCGCCTGAGAAGCGGGAGCGGCCAGGCGGCGGTAGATTTCCTCCGGCGAAGCGGCAAGGGCAATGAGGATGCCGTTTTCTCGCAAGCAGCGGACGTTCTCGGGGTTAAGCACAATGCCCCCACCGGTGGCAATTATCAGGCCCCGGCGTCCGGCCAGGCGCCGGCACACCGCTGCTTCCTCCGCCCTGAACCGCCGTTCCCCGTTCTCGGCAAAGATGCGTGCCACGGGTTTCCCCAGGGCGCGCTCAATTTCATCGTCGGTATCTACGAATTCCCGGCCGAGAATTTCTGCCAGACGCCTGCCCACCACCGTCTTCCCGGTGCCCATAAAGCCGATCAGGACAATATTCTTCTCCCTCACGCCTCTCTGACGGCCTCCAGGTACGCCCGAAAATTCCGTTGCAACTCGTCCATGCTGTCTCCGCCGAATTTTTCAAGACAGGCTGCCGCCAGTTCCCAGGCCACCGCGGCCTCGCCGATAACGCAGGCGGCGGGCACCGCACAGATGTCCGAACGCTCCACCGCGGCCACCGAGCTTTCCCTGGTAATGAGATCGACGCTGTGCAGGGGCTGCCGCAACGTCGGAATGGGTTTCATCGCCGCCCGGATGACGACCGTCTCGCCGTTGGTCACGCCGCCCTCGAGGCCGCCGGCACGGTTGGTGGGACGAAAGAATCCCCGGCCCGGCTCGTAAAAAATCTCATCGTGCACCTCGGAGCCGAGCTTCGCCGATCCTGCAAACCCGATGCCGATTTCCACACCTTTGATTGCCGGGATACTCATCAAAGCGGCCGCCAGGCGGCCGTCCAGCCGCCGGTCCCAGTGAACGTAACTCCCCAGCCCCGGGGGAACGCCGTAAGCGCGTATTTCGAATACGCCGCCGAGGGAATCGCCCCGATCTCGGGCCCGGTCGATTTCCTTCATCATCTGCTGTGCAGCGTCCGGATCGGCGCACATTACAGGGGAGGCGTCAAGGAGCGCGCGCAATTGAACTGCGGGAAGATCCGGCATCGCCGCCGCTACACCGCCGATGCGGACCACACCTCCCAAGATTTCTATACCCAGTTCCTCCAGCAACCGGCGCGCAAGCGTCCCTGCCGCCACCCGGGCAGCGGTTTCCCGCGCGCTGGCCCTTTCCAGGACGTTGCGTATGTCCCGGTGCCCGTACTTGAGGGCCCCTGCCAGGTCGGCGTGCCCGGGCCGCGGACGGGTAATCACCCGCTCGTCGAGGTGCGCTTCCTTTCCCTGGGCCATCACCCCGGCCCAGTTCCGCCAGTCCTTATTCTCGATCATCATGGCCACCGGGGAACCGAGGGTTTTACCGCCGCGGATCCCGGCGAGAAACCCGACCTGGTCGCTTTCAATGGCCATGCGGCCTCCGCGGCCATAGCCACCCTGCCGGCGGCGAAGCTGCCGGTTTATGTACGCCTCGCTGACGTCAAGACCCGCCGGAAGGCCCTCAATAACCGCTACCAGGGCCGGCCCGTGCGACTCTCCGGCCGTAAGGTACCTCAATACCGGCACGGTGACTCACTCCTTTCCGCCGGCCAACTGTCTCTCCAAGGCCGCCCGCATTACCTCGACCGGGGCCGGCCGCCCTGTCCAGGCTTCCAGCGCCAGTGCCCCCTGATGCAGGAGCATGCCCAAACCGTTGAGTACCCTGGCCCCTGCCGCCTCTGCCCCCTCGAGAAAACGGGTGCGTGGCGGATTGTAGACCAGATCGCAGACCAGTTGGTTACGATGAAACAGCGCTGGGGCGATAGGTACGGATATATTTGCGGCGGGATGCATACCTAGGCTGGTCGTCTGTACCACGATCCCTGCTTCTTCGAAAAGCGCCGCAAGCGCGGCCGAGGGCCTTGGGAGTTCCGACCAGGGAAAGACGCGTACCTCCGGACCGAGCGACGCCAGCAGGTCGCCCAGCGCCCGTGCGCGTTCGATGGTCCGGTTAATAAGGACAAACCGCGCCACACCTGCGCCTGCGAGCGCCGTCCCGACCGCGCGCGCCGCCCCGCCGGCCCCGATGATCACCACCGTTTTACCGTGCGGGTCGAAACCAGCCTCGGCAACGGCGCGCAAAAACCCGCGCCCGTCGGTATTGTCCCCGAAAAGCACGCCGTCCCGGAGGACGATGGTATTCACGGCCCCGGCAAGCCGGGCGGCGTCGGAAACCTCGTCCACAAGAGGCAGGACCGCCTCCTTGTGAGGGATGGTGACATTGGCACCGGGCATGTCAAGGGCACGGACGGCGGCCACCGCCGCCGGAAGATGGGCGGGCCGCACCGCAAACGCGACGTACAGCCAGTTGATGCCGAGGGCGCGCAGAGCGGCATTATGCATGGCCGGCGAAAAAGAATGCCCCACCGGATAACCGAAAAGCCCGCAAACCCTGGTAGCAGCGTCAACCTGCACTCCGGCGTTACCCCCCGAAACGCCTTTTTATGCGCGGCAGCAAAAGCCTTTCCAGCGGCCGCGATATAAACCTGGTCCCGATGAACTCCTTGCCCCCGAGCGGATCGACGAGAATGGTATACAATCCGAGGCGATTACCTCCCAGAACATCGGTGAAGATCTGATCCCCGACGACCGCCGTCTCTCTGCCGGTCGCGTCCATCAATTCGAGGGCCCGTACAAACGGCTTCCGGCGCGGCTTAACCGCGCGGATGATTACCGGAATCTCCAGACGTTGGGTTAACTCCGGCACGCTCCTGTCCCGGTTATTGGTCACGATACACAGGCGAAAGCCCTTTTCCCGGACACGTCGGAGCCACGCCTCCACTTCCTGCTCAATGCGCCGCGCCCCGCGGGGCATGATGGTATTGTCCAGATCGAGAATCAAGCTGTTGATTCCTTTCTTCTGCAGGGCTCCAAGGTCGATATCGAAAAGCGAGGGGACATAAAGCCGCGGATAGAGAAGATCGAGCAAGCCTAGGCCTCCTTGCGCCGGCCGAGAAGGGTCTCTTCGATAAAGTCGGCCATCCCGGCGTAGTCGTCGGGGGCAAAGACCGGTAGGCCGGCAGGCGCCTCATACCCCACGACCGCCAGCACCCCGTGTAACTCGTCGAGCAACGCAGCATCGCCGCCGACCACAAACTTAGGGTAACTTTCTCTTTTATACCCCTCCGCGAGCACGAGATCGACGCCGCTCATATGGCCGACAACATCGGACAGGGTCATTTCGTACTCAACGGCGCGAAAAACGGCCAGCCTGCCCGGAGCATCGACCGCGGCGACCGTCGCACCGGCCTCAGCGTGTCGCCACGAGTCTTTGCCGGGAGCGTCAAGGGTGATATCATGGGGGCAGTGCTTAACCGTTCCGACGCGGTAACCGCGGGCTACAAGCTCGCGTATCAAACCCTCGACCAGGGTAGTTTTTCCCGTCTTCGACGTCCCGGTAATGCAAAGAACCGGTGGCCTGCCTCCGCCGTTTTTGGCGGCTGCCATCTGGCGGGCACGGGCCAGATCTTCAGGATAGTTCACGTTGAAGAAAACCTCCTCGGGCAACGCGATACTTTGAAACAAGGTTTCTGGTACATACTTTACCCTCACATAAGGGTGGAAATCAACCGCACGCAACCGGCCTTCTTGCAGACACCTTTCCACGGGTTCCAGGCAGTTTTTGTGATATACGGCAAACAGGGGTTCGGGCCGACTGCGGAACAAAGGAATGACCGCATCGTATCCCTCGGCCTCACTTAAGAGGAGCCTCGCCAAATTGCGGCTGACAAAAGGCATGTCGCAGGCCACGACCATCGCATAGGGGTAACGGGCATAAGAGAGGGCCGCATGAATACCACTGAGCGGGCCACGCCCGGGAATCAAATCTGCGACCAATCGTGCGGGAAACCCGTCGTAGCGCCGCTTACCGCGCGTGACAATCAGCACCTCGGCGAAGCATCCGTCCAGTTCCTCGATGACGCGCGCGAGCAGCTTGCGCCCGGCAATGTCCAGGAGCGCTTTATCCTTTCCCATGCGTACACTCTGCCCGCCGGCAAGAACGGCCAGTGAAGCCAGCATTTTTCCTACGTCCTCAGCTCCATAAGTAGTCCTGCGCAATGCGAGGTAATTCGGTACGGGGCAAAACTTTTCCTGCCATGTGCGCTGTGCGTGTTGTATCAAATGGTTGCGCGCAGGGCAAACTATGGCAAAATACGTCACAGGAGGCGGTAAAGTGGCGGAAGAAGAACGCGATCGCGATACCAAGATTAACAACAGCCCGCCGGCTTTTTTGGACCTTGCCGAGTTTCGAGCACGTCTCGCCCGCGCGTGGCGGCGGTTGATAAATCGCGAAGAACTGGAAGACAAGGACCAACGTTAGGCTCGCCCCCGGATTTACCGGGGGTCATTGCTTCAGCCCCTTAGATCCAGGCTGCCGTTTGCTCTGGAATTATTCCCGGACACGCAAAAAGTTTGCCTCCAGACAAGCACGCAGAAGGACTCCTTCCCATATCATTAATATGCAGTGCTTCGGCCGGGAGGTGTTCTATGCTGCTGCCCGCCATTTTGAGCTTTGGCGCCGTTTCCATTCTCAACGGTATCCTTTTACTCCTGTCCTATATTGTAAACAATACGTTTCCCCAGCCGCTTTCGGAAGAAGAAGAAAACAAATATGTCGCGTTGATGTTACAGGGCGACGAGAACGCCCGCAACATCCTTACCGAACACAACCTGCGCCTTGTCGCCCACATAATCAAAAAGTACGATAACACGGGCGAGGAAATAGACGATCTCATTTCTATCGGTACCATCGGCCTCATTAAGGCCATAAATACCTTTAATCCGAACAAGGGAGCCCGGTTGGCTACCTATGCGGCCCGCTGTATAGAAAACGAGATCCTCATGTACTTCCGCAGCCTGAAGCGGACGCGGGCGGAGGTTTCGATCCACGAACCTATCGGCGTGGACAAAGAAGGAAACGAGATCAGTCTTATCGACGTGCTGGGTACAGAACCGGAAGAAGTGGCGGAAAAGGTGGAGACATCCCTGGAACAGGCACGCCTGCGGAAAAAACTAAAAGCTCTCACGGGACGGGAAAAGAAAGTGCTCGCGCTGCGCTTCGGCCTGGGAAACGGCATCCGCAAGACACAGCAAGAGATTGCCCGAAACCTCGGTATTTCCCGGAGCTACGTTTCCCGCATCGAGAAGCGGGCCATAAACAAACTTATGAAAGAGCTTTCCGCGGAGAGCTGCCCTTAACGGGCGGCTCTTTTTGCGAATTAAGCGCGTCCGCCGGCAACAACTATCCTGTGCTTACCGGACGACTTCGCAGCGTAAAGAGCCGTGCCGGCGCAAGTCAGGATGTCGTCCAGGGTGTGGCCGCGCCGTCCCGCCTCCGCCAGACCGCCGCTGAAGGTTATACGGATCTCGCGCCCGCCGCGCGGCTCGATCAAAGGAGACGATACAGGTCAATGGCCCGAGTTAGACTGACCGCCCCACAACCCTTTCTGGGCGGCGCGTGCTTCCCTCTGCAACCTCACAAACATATCCGCGTAGCGGACATTGGGCGGTATGGTAAGGACCTGGGCGTACCCGTTTAAAAGCAATTCCGCATTGAACATCTTTTGCCGTACCTCTGCTTCGGTACGGCTTTCGGGAGGCGACAGCCACACGTACACCAGAAGGCGCCCGTACTTGTCGCGCTCCTGTACGTCCATTTCAAGGTAGACGCGCTTCCCAAGGAGACGCGACCTGGTGTAGGCGGCCGCTTCCCGGCCGAACGGTTCCGCGCCCTTTTCCGGGTGACGGAGTTCCGGGGTGTTGATGCCGATGAAACGCACCTTTTCGGTCCGGCCGGCAAGCGTAACGTACACGGTGTCACCGTCGACGCACCTGGTGACCACCGCCGGGAGGAAATCTCCGGACGCCTCCGGACCCGCAGGGCTACAACCGGGTAAGAGCGCCAGAGCAATCAGGGCCCCCACAAGAAATGGCAAAACGCTGCGCTTTCGGCGGAGCTGCATACGCGCCTCCTTTCTATTCCCCGCCCCGCTTGCGTTCGAGTACGGCAAGAACCGGCAGGTGGTCGGAAGCTTCACTGGCGATGACGCGCACGTCGCGGACTGCCCAGTGACGCGATACGAAAATGTAGTCGATTCTTGCCCGCGGTTCACCGGCAGGATAGGTGGGTTCCGGTTCGGCAAACCCCGCCGCGGCATCCCAAACGAAGGAGAGAAGCGGGTTCAATTCTTCCGCGTCTGGCTTACAGTTAAAGTCACCGGCCAGGACAAACGGCACCGTCGTCTCCAGCAAAACATCCTTAATTCTCCCTACCTGCGCCCTTCGCGCCTCCACACTGAGGCCCAGATGGGTTGCAAGAAAGCTTACTTGTTCGGCGCCACCGTCGACCGTAACCCGGAGCAGACCGCGGGGCTCTCCCCTCCCGGGCAGGCGATAACGGTTAATCGCAGCAATTGGCAACCTGCTCAAGACGGCATTGCCGAAAAACGAAAGCGTCGCCAATCGGAAGGTAGGACCGAAGGCGTACGACATCCCGAGAAGGCGGGCCAGTGCGCGGGCCTGGTGCCGAAAGCGGGAACGGGGCAGGAATGCGTCTACCT
>LDZS01000029.1_pt1 | contig 16822 bp, 17 predicted proteins | sample 615471 | NCBI WGS metagenome assembly LDZS01 (sample SAMN03408295, study PRJNA278302) | terrestrial metagenome | isolation source: oil reservoir sample K3 | place: USA: Alaska, North Slope, Kuparuk formation | collected 2013
CGACTGTGGCGCCGGCGGTTTCGCGTCGGCGGTGGGTGAGATGGCCGCCCACACCGGGGCCCGCATCGCCTTGGACCGCGCCCCGCTGAAATATACCGGGCTTGCACCTTGGGAGATACTTCTCTCCGAGAGCCAGGAGCGTATGGTGGTAGCCATAGCACCAGCCAATCTGGACCGCTTTCTCGAGATCTGCCGCAGGCACAACGTGGAGGCAACGGTCCTAGGCGAATTCACGGACGACGGGCGCTTCACGGCTACCTTTCACAATGAAAAGGTTCTCGACCTTCCCATGGAGTTTTTGCACAGGGGTATACCGCAACGCCAACTGCAGGCTGCCTGGCATGAACCGCCCCGCATAGACCACGATTGTGATCTTCCGGACAACTGGCCTGAAACATGCAAAAGGGTTATGAGACATCTTAACGTCTGCTCAAAGGAACCGATCGTCCGGGTTTACGACCATGGTGTGCAGGGTTCCAACGTCCTTGCCCCTTATGCGGGCGTCAAAGGCAACGGCCCCAACGACGCCGTCGTCCTGACCCCGCTCCTGGGCAAGCCCTACGGGCTGATCATCGGCCACGGGTTGAACCCGGTTCTTAATCTGGTCGATTCTTACTGGGGAGGGCTCTGGGCCGCCACCGAAGCGGTGGCCAACGTCGTGGCCGTGGGCGGTAACCCCGATGAGACGGCCCTCATCGACAATTTTATCTGGCCGGTACCTGAGCCGGACACCCTGGCCCAATTGAGCCGCGCTGTGGATGCATGCGTCGACTTCTCGCTGGCCCTTGGTATGCCGTTCATTTCGGGCAAGGACAGCCTCTCCAGCACGTACCGCGGCGCCGACGGAACGGTTATCAGGATCCCGCCGGTGTTATGTATTTCGGCTTTCGGCCGCATCCCGGACGTCAGGCGCACCGTTTCTGCAGATTTTAAGAAAACCTCGTCCGCCATCTACCTGGTAGGAGCACGACGTGAAAACGAACTCGGAGGGTCGGTTTACTACGAGATCAGAGGTGTACCCAACACAAGGATACCAAGGGTAAACCTCGAATTGCTGCCGGCCGTCTTCCGCGCCATTTACAGGGCCATCGGGGCGGGTTCTGTTCTCGCCTGTCACGATATAAGCGAGGGCGGGCTTGTCGCCGCGCTGGCAGAAATGTGTTTCGGCGGCCAGATGGGCGCGGTAATCGATATCCCGGCCGCCTCGCGCCCCGACGCTTTTTTGTTTAACGAGACTCCGGGATGCTTCCTGGTGGAAGTGGAAGATGAGGCCGCCTTCCGGCACGTACTTGGAGACGCGCCTGCGGTCAGGATAGGTCGGACGCAGGGGGAGCAGGTTATTCGTGTCCGCTGGCGCGATGAGGTTCTTTTTGCCATCGACTTGGCCGTTCTGGAAACCGCTTGGGAAGAGCCGATGAAAGAGGTGTTCGGGTGCTGAAACCCCGGGTCTGCGTATTGCGCGCCGACGGCACCAATTGCGACGAGGAAACGGCCTTTGCTTTTACCGAGGCGGGGGCCGAAGCCGAACTCGTTCACGTCAACCAGCTGCGCTGGGGCGAAAGACGCCTGCGGGACTACCATGTTCTCGTAATTCCCGGGGGTTTTTCGTATGGGGACGATATTCGTTCGGGTAAGATCCTGGCAGTCGAATTGACTTCGTATCTAAAAGAGGAGCTTTTTGCTTTTGTCGAACGCCGCCGGCCGGTTCTGGGTATCTGCAACGGCTTTCAGGTACTGGTCCATACGGGCCTGTTGCCTTACGGTGAACCGCACATCCGGCGGGCAAGCCTGGTGGGAAACGATAGCGGCCGGTTTGAGTGTCGTTGGGTCAATCTGGTGGTCGGGAAGTCGCCTTGTGTTTTTACCGCAGGTCTCGAAGGCCGGGTTCTTACGCTGCAAGTGGCCCACGCAGAAGGCAAGTTTTACGCACCGACGGACGAACTGGAAACTATGGAAGCCCGGCAACTGGTGGTGGTCCGGTATGCGGATGCCGGAGGCCGTCCAACGGAAGCGTACCCGGCCAACCCTAATGGTTCGTTGCGCGGCATCGCCGGTATCTGTAATCCGTCCGGTACTATACTCGGCTTGATGCCGCACCCGGAACGGTATGTAAAGAACTGGCAATACGCCAACTGGCGGCGGGGATGCCCGGGCGAACCCCACGGGCTGGCAATCTTCCGGAACGCGGTAGCCTATGCCCGCCAGATGTAAGGAGTAAATGCCAATGGGGAACAGGTTGGCTATCCTGGGGGCCGGGAGCTGGGGTACGGCGCTGGCCGTAGCACTGGCGCAAAAAGGGCATACCGTATCCCTCTGGAGCAGACGGCGCGAACTCGCAGAGGCTATTAAATTGCACGGTGAAAACGTCCGTTACCTCCCCGGCGTGGCCGTACCGGCGGTCATCGATATAACCGAGGATCTGGAGAAAGCGGTGTTTCGAGCAGAGGTTGTCGTATTTGCCGTGCCGTCCCACGCTTTCCGCGAAGTATTGAGACTGGTCCGGCCGTCATTGAGTAAAACAATCGTCGTCGTTAACGCTGCCAAGGGGCTCGAAGAGGATTCCCTCTACCGCCTGTCGCAGGTTTTCGCAGAAGAAATGGGCGGAGCACTTGAGCGATACGTTGTGCTTTCCGGTCCGAGCCATGCCGAAGAAGTGGGGCGGAACCTGCCGACCGCTGTGGTTGTGGCTTCGGTAAAAAAGGAAACCGCTGAATACGTACAGGAAACCTTCATGCTGCCCACATTGCGCGTTTATACCAATCAGGATGTCACCGGCGTCGAACTGGGCGGCGCACTGAAAAACATCATCGCCCTTGGAACCGGGATCGCCGAAGGTCTTGGTTTCGGCGACAACACCCGCGCCGCACTCATGACACGCGGGTTGGCGGAGATAACCAGATTGGGTGTGCGGCTGGGAGCCGATCCCCTTACCTTTAGCGGTCTGGCGGGTATAGGGGACCTGATTGTGACCTGCACGAGCGTGCACTCCCGCAACCGGAGGTGTGGCATAGAAATCGGGCAAGGCAAATCGCTGGCAGAAGCCCTTGCGGCGGTAAACATGGTTGTGGAAGGCGTCAGGACCACCCGGGCTGCATACCGCCTGGCCCTGGCCCATAGCGTGGACATGCCGATTACCGAACAAACCCACCGCGTACTGTTCGAAAACCTGGCTCCGGCCCAGGCCGTAAAGAACCTGCTGCAGCGGGAGCGAACCAGTGAAATCCGGATGTAAGGTATTGATTTGCGTGCCGGAATACATGCTTAGAGAATGACGAATAAAGGAGGGGTGGCCGTGACCCTTGATATAATGCAGGTTATCAAAAAGCGTGTTTCGGTGCGCAGGTTCAGGCCGGACCCCGTACCGCGGGAACTGATCATGCAACTGCTGGAGGCAGCGATATGGGCGCCAAATGCCGGAAACATCCAACCCTGGCAGTTTTACGTGGTCACACGCGAAGATTGCCGACGTTGCCTGGCTACGGCGGCCCTCCGGCAGGAGTTTATCGCCAGTGCCCCGCTTACCATCGTGGTCTGTGCTGAACCCGAGCGGTCGGCAAGGCACTACGGGGATAGGGGGCGGTACCTGTATTGCCTGCAAGATACGGCGGCAGCCGCCCAAAACATCCTCCTTGCAGCAACCGCTCTTGGATTGGGTACCTGCTGGGTTGGCGCCTTTGACGAAGAACAGGTTCGCGGTTGCCTCAACCTGCCGGCCCATCTGAGGCCGGTGGCCATTATTCCGGTAGGATATCCGGCAGACGAAACAACCCGGCGGACGCAGCGCCGTTCTGTGGAACAAGTCTGCCACTTTGTATAGAGGGGTGGCAAGGAAACGTGCTGTTTGACATTTTGTTGCCCGGGAGAATTCTTTTCGGTCCCGGCAGCACCTACCGCCTGGGCGAAGAGGCAAGACGGTTCGGCAACCGTGGTCTTCTGGTCACCGGAAAGAAAAGTTTAAAGGAAAGCGGTAACTTCGAGCGGGTGACCCGTCCTCTCACCGACGCCAAGATAGAATTGGTTTTCTACACGGAAGTTGACCCCGAGCCGTCGGTGGACACCGTCGAAGAGGTGCGCCGGCTGCTGCGGGAAAGCAACTGCTCCTTTGTGATCGGGGTGGGCGGCGGCAGCGTCCTCGATGTGGCCAAGGCCGCAGCGGGGCTTTTCCGGGAAGACGAGCCAGTGCGGACTTATTTTGAAAAGCCCGTCACGCGCCCCGGTCTCCCCTGGATCGCGGTACCGACCACGGCAGGAAGCGGAAGCGAGGCCACCATGAACGCCGTGCTCATCGACCGCGAAACCGGGCGCAAGCAGAGCATCCGCTGCGAGTTCTGGCACCCGGCGGTGGCCGTCGTCGATCCGATCCTCACCATGTCGATGTCCCGCCACCTCACGGCGGCCACCGGCATGGATGCCCTGACCCACGCCATCGAAGCGTTTACTTCCCGCTGGTCGAACGCATTCACACAGGCTCTGGCCAGGGAGGCGGTGGCCCTGATCTGCCGGCACTTTTACACAGCCTGGAAGGTCGGACGCCTGCGCGAGGCCAGGGAAAACATGATGTTGGCAAGTCTTCTGGCGGGCATGGCCCTGAACAACGCGCGGGCCGGCATAGTGCACGCCCTCGCGCACCCGCTGGGCGTTCGTCTGGGGCAGGGCCACGGCACCATCTGCGCGGCGCTGCTGCCCGCCGCCATGCAATTCAACCGTCCGCTCTGCGAAGACCGCTACGCCGAACTCGCGCACGCTGCGGGGATTATACCGCGCACCGCACCGGCCGAAGAGGCCGCCTCCAAGCTTATAGTTTTTGTCGAAAACCTCCTGTCCAAACTGGAACTGCCTACAAGTCTGGGTTCACTGGGCTTAAGAGAAGAAGACATACCGGACGTGGTCAACGACGCGCTTCCCTCCGGCTCGCTGGCTGCCAATCCGCGCAAAGCCACCCGGCAGGACCTGGGAGAGATCCTCAGGCGCTTGCTCTAAACCGGACACCCCCCTTACCTCCGGCACGTTGCCCCTCAACTCAAGCATTCTGCAAGGTGGCAAGCCGGCGGAAGGCGGCCATTTTTTCGGTGCGCCCGAGTTTGGCCTGCCGCAGGGCGCTTTCTAGGAAGGCGATGGAGTGATCATACACCTTGCGGTCCACCGGGAATGGATGCCCGTCCTTACCCCCGTGGGCAAAGGCGTATCGCGCCGGGTCCCGGTAACTGGGCGCCGCTCCGTAGACGATTTCTGCCAGCAGACTCAAGGCGCGTATCGCCTTGGCTCCCACACCCGGTGTGGCCAGTAACTCTTGAAAATTGCCGGGCTGGACGGCATAACTGTTAAGTAGCACCCGTTCCAGGTTGGCAGGGTTCAGGTCACGCAGCAGAATGCGGTGCCGGAGGGGGAGACGTAAGAATTTTTCCTGCAGGAGTCGTAAGTCGCGGATAATGGCCTGGGGGTTTTCCCGCGCCAGGGAGGCCACCACCGACCGCGTATCCTCGCTTTCTGCGGCCACCAGGTTCAATGTCTGGCCCCTTACGTCGCAACAAATGCCGAGATGCGGTTCGCAGACCGGGTCGGCGACCGCCGTGCTCAGCCAGTGGTAACGCCGGGCATAACCGTTGTCTTCATTCATTCCCTGTTGAATCACCGCCCAGTCACCCTGTGCCGTGAAAAAAAAGACGTGGTGATAAAGCTGGTAGCCGTCCTGCACCGCCGCCGTGTCCACCTTGGCGACCAGTTTGCTTGTCTTCACCAGGCATTCAGGGTCGGCCGTAACGGTAATCCGGTCGGCCCAGGCAAGAATCTCCGCCGGCGTACGTCGGGATGCCGCCCCTTTGCCACCGCAAATAAAGATGCCCCACTCACCGGCACGTTCGCGAACCGCCTCTTTTAGCGCCCCGCATACGGTGGTTGTCAGGCCGGAAGAATGCCAGTCAAAGCCGAGGACGCATCCCAATGCCTGAAACCAGAACGGGTCCGCCAGGCGCTTTAATACCGCTTGCGGGCCTATTTCCATAACCATAACCTCGAGCAGCGCGCGCGCCAGGTCGGTCATCCTTTGAAAAAGCCACGCCGGACATTTTCCCCCGTGAAGGGGAAGATCAGCGGTACCGGAACGCCTTCCGTTGATCGGCAGTGTCTCCACCTCCCTAAACATAATTCTAGCAGAACACCGGCTAGGGGCGATAGTTATTGGAGATTTCAAAATTTTTTATACCCTTTGGGAGGGTGGATAAGCTCGCCGTCGAATATACAATATGGAATATACATGGTTTTTCTTCCTCGCCGTACCCGCCCTGGTTGTATTTGCGCGGCGAGGCAATCAATCCTGCTTGCAGAGGGGGTGGGGCTCCGTCCGCGGCAACCCTTGTTTGGTCCAGCGCGAGGAACTTGTGCAACAACAGGGGGGAAGGAGAGAAGATGAAAAAAAGGTATCTGGCTCTGGTAAGTATTCTCCTGGTCTTGGCACTGATAAGTAGCGCGGCTGTCGCCGGTTGTGGGGGAGGAGCGCAGGAAACTGGAGAGAAGGCCGCAAAAGAACCGATCAATATAGGCGTTATTCTCCCCTTAACCGGAAGCAAGGCCATGTTCGGCGAAATGGAAAAGAACTCTTTCGAGATGGCATATGAAGAGCTTAAGGAAGAAGGAAAAACGGTTATAAACGGCAGGGAAATCAAGCTTCTCTACGAGGACGGCCAGGGTAAACAGGATGTCGCCAAGGCGGCGGCAGAAAAGCTGGTCAACCAGGACAAGGTCGTCATGCTCACCGGAGGGTACAGCAGCAGTTGTACCAAGGTTATTGCCGGAACGGCCCAGGCGATGGGCATACCTTTCCTGATCGTCACCGGTTCCGCCGACGACATTACAAAGCAGGGATGGCAGTGGGTGTTCAGAGGAACGGCGGCCCCCGCGAGCAAGTACACCGGCGCTCTGTGGGATATGATGGACAAAGTAATCAAGCCCAAACGGGTAGCCTTGATCTACGAGAATACCGACTTTGGCACAAGCTCCGCGAAGGGGTTCCGCGCCGCCTGCCAGGAGAGGGGAATCAATATCGTCTTCGACGAGGCGTACGAACAAGGCGCCCTTGATTTCAAACCGATGCTGGCGAACATGAAAAACGCCAACCCGGACGTTGTGTTCGCCGTGTCGTACGTTATGGACGCCGCTTTGATTACCAAGCAAATGAAGGAGCTGGATTTCGACGTCAACCTGTTTATCGGCGGTGGCGCAGGTTACACAATGCCCGAGTTCCAGCAGAACGCGGGGGATGCTGCCGAGTACGTTGCCTCGACCACGCTGTGGGTTCCTAACGTTAGCTGGCCCGGCGCAAGTGACTACTTTACGAAATACAAGGAAAAGTATGGCAAGGAACCTGATTACCACGGGGCCCAGGCATACGCCACCATGTACATAATCGCCGATGTCCTGAACAGAGCCAAGGATTTCACTCCGGCCGAAATACAGAAGGCGCTCAAGGAAACCGATCTGATGACCATCATGGGCCCGATCAAGTTTGAAGACTGGGAGGGTTACACGAACCAGGATAAACCCGACACATACGTGGTTCAGTGGCTGAACGGTAAACTGGAGGTAGTCTGGCCCGAGAACGCAGCCTCGGCCCAATACGTTTACCCTGTTCCCAAGTGGAAAGAGCGGAAATAGAAGTCCGGGGGGAGGGACTTTCCCCCTCCCCCTTTTTTAGCGACGGGAGGTAAAGGTAATGGACCTTGCCTTGTTGGGGCAAACGCTCATATGTGGGTTGCTTTTGGGAGGAATGTACGCCCTCATTGCCATCGGCATGACCCTCATCATGGGCGTAATGAAGATCATTAACCTGGCACACGGTGCGCTGGTAATGGTCGCAATGTATGTCACTTTTGTCTGTTACAAATACCTGGGGCTCGACCCATACATTGGGATGTTCATCGCCATGCCCGTTTTGTTTCTCCTGGGTTGCTTGATCCAAAGATGCCTAATCAACCGGTTGGTGGAAGTTGAATCAATACTGCCCGAGAACCAGGTATTGCTCACGGTGGGCATAATGCTCGTTTTAACGGAAACCATTCGCCTCATCTTTAAATCAGATTACCAGTCGGTAACCACCGGCTATTCCAATAAAGCCTTCTTGATTGGCGATATGTCAATCAGTATTCCCATGGCTGTTGGCTTTCTTATTGCCATGGCCTTTACCTACCTGTTACATCTCTTCCTGACGCGCACGGACCTGGGCCGTTCGATCCGTGCGACATCCCAGGACAGGGACGCCGCGGTTTTCATGGGTGTAAATGCGTCGCGGGTAACTGTAATAACATTCGGTTTGGGCTCCGCCCTGGCTGCCGCCGGAGGCTCACTTCTGCTTCCCATTTTCTATCTGTGGCCGGATGTTGGTCACTTATTCACCGCCAAATCGTTTATCATAACCATCCTCGGAGGAATGGGCAGCACCGTGGGCGCCATCTTCGGTGGCGTCACCCTGGGCGTTGCCGAATCTCTCGGGGCCACATATATCTCCATGGGTTATAAGGATGTTGTCGGCCTGGTTATTTTCCTACTTGTACTCTTATTCCTGCCCGGCGGGTTGAAGAGTCTTACCAAGAGGTGATTCCTGTGACCAAAAAAGGTTGGGTCTTGCCAGCACTCGTTGCCGCAATAGCGGTAGTCCTTCCCCTGGCCTTTCATGCTCCCTATCATCTGCACATCATGATTTTAGTCTTGATCTGGGTAACTCTCGGGGCGGCCTGGAATCTTCTGGCAGGGTATTGCGGGCAGGTATCTTTCGGCCAAGCCGCATTTTTCGGCCTGGGCGCTTACACAGCCGGGCTGTTGGCTTTTCACCTCGAAATCTCGCCGTGGTGGGGAATGCTCCTGGGGCCTGTAGTGGCCGCCTTGATAAGCATTCCCATCGGCTTAATATGTTTCCGTCTTCGGGGGCCGTACTTTGCCCTGGCCACACTGGCGCTTGGTGAGATCTTCCGTCTCCTATTCACCAACTGGGAGCACTTTACCAACGGCGCCAGGGGCATTCTCATCATGCCGACTTTCACTGCGAAACTCCCATATTACTATATCGCCCTGTTTTTAGCCGCGGTTTCAATGTACGCGGTCTACCGACTTGTAAACAGCAAATTGGGCTTCTACTTCGTCTCCATTCGGGAGGATCAGGACGCAGCTGCATCGCTGGGTATTCCGGCCACGAAGTACAAAATGTACGCCCTGCTCCCCAGTGCCTTTTTAACCGGGTTGGCGGGCGCTTTCTACATGAATTATACGCAGTTCATCGACCCCGAAGTGGTTTTTTCCCTTCCCGATATCTCCATAATGGTCATCCTTGTGGTTATGATGGGCGGTGTAGCCACCATGTGGGGACCGGCTGTAGGGGCCACGGTTTACATTGCTTTAAACGAACTCTTTCGTACGCAGTTGGGGGCGGCGAGCGTCCTGGCTTTTGGGGTTCTCGTATGCCTTGTCATCCTCTTTTTGCCTAACGGCATCGTAGGCGAGTTACAGACTAGAACAAAGCGCTTCGCTCCCAAAACGGTCCAACCCGTGGGAGGTGATAACGGTGAGCTTCTTCGAGGTTAGGGATGTCGTCAAGAACTTCGGCGGTTTAAGGGCCGTTGACCATTTGAGTTTTTCCGTTGAACAGGGGGAGATTTTTGGGCTTATCGGTCCCAACGGGTCGGGCAAAACCACGATCTTTAACCTTATTAATGGCTTTTACCCCTTGACTGCAGGAGAGATTTACTTTAAGGGGCAACGGATCGATAAATTGCCGACCCACAAAATCTGCGAACTGGGTATCGGCCGGACGTTTCAGGTGGTCAAACCACTCAAGCGGATGACAGTGCTCGAAAATGTTATGGCCGGGGCATTTTTGCGCACCAACAGCATGGTACGCGCACGTACCAAAGCTCTGGAGGTTCTTGATTTTTGCGGCCTGATGCACCGCAAGGATGTCGAGGCCAAAAGTCTTACGATTGCAGACAGAAAACGTCTGGAAATTGCTCGCGCCCTGGCTACCGAGCCCACTTTGTTACTGCTCGACGAAACGGCAGCCGGGCTTAACCCTAAAGAAACCGAGGAAGCAATATCGCTTATCCAAAAGATCCGTGATGCGGGGATAACGATTATCATCGTCGAGCACGTGATGAAGGTTATTATGGGAATTTCCGACCGGGTGCTGGCCATTAACTTCGGCCGTGAGATAGCCACGGGCACGCCCCGGGAAGTAGCCGGCCACCCCGAAGTAATCAAAGCATATTTGGGTGAGACATATGCTTAAAGTCAACAGCATTAACGTTGGCTACGGAGACGTACAAGTCTTATGGGATGTTTCCTTCGTGGTAGAACAGGGCGAGCTGGTTGCCCTCCTTGGAGGAAACGGCGCAGGCAAGACCACCGTTCTCAATACCATTTCCGGTTTGTTGAAACCGCGTAGCGGGTCAATCGAGTTTATGGGTAGCGATATTACCAGCATACCGGGTTATAAGATAGCCGATTTGGGTATTGCCCACGTACCCGAAGGCCGGCGCCTGTTTCCAGAAATGACGGTCAAAGAAAACCTGGAAATGGGCTCGCTGCGAAAAGAAGCACGGCTGAAAAGGAAAGAAACCCTGGAATGGGTTTTTACCCTGTTCCCCATTCTCAAGGAAAAGCAAAACCAACCGGCGGGAACCTTGAGTGGTGGACAGCAGCAGATGCTGGCCATCGGCAGGGGCCTGATGTCTTTGCCGAAACTGCTGATGCTCGACGAGCCTTCCTTGGGGCTGGCGCCGGTTCTGGTGCAGCAGGTGTTCGAAATAGTAAAAGACATTAACAAGCGGGGAATTACCGTCCTGCTCGTGGAGCAAAACGTAATGCACGCTCTGAATATGTGCACCCGGGCTTATGTCCTGGAAAACGGCAGGATCACCCTGCACGGCACGGGCCCCGAACTGCTCAACAACTCGCATATCAAAGAAGCGTACCTGGGTATCTAGCACCTGGGCTGGATCGCTTCTCCGCGCCGAACTGGGCCCGGATAGCCGGGCCCAGTTATTGCACATCGACGGCCAATTTTCCCACACTTTCCGGAAACACAATCCCCCGCAAACGGAGACCGAATTCGTATTTTAGGGTAAAGGGAATATGATCGTGGCGGGCGAAGGTTATTTGTATTATGCGTATGGCCGAATTGTTGCATCGGGCACGCTCGGGCGATCCCGCCGCCCGCGAAGAATTCATCGCCTGCAACAGCGAATTTATCCGCCAGACGGCGTCAAGGGTTTGCGGCCGCCATCTTGACCGGCACCAGGACGAAACAAGTATCGCTCTTATCGCCTTCAACGAAGCCATAGATACCTATAATGAAACTAAAGGTGTGCCCTTTCTCGTCTACGCCCGCCTGGTAATTAGAAGTCGCCTTACCGATCACTTTCGCCGGGAAGCGCGGTTTGCGCACACGCTGACGGAAGACGAGGCATCGATTAACGCCGCGGCGATTGCCGGCGAGTCCGTTACGCACCGCTTGCTACAAGAAGAGAAGCGCCGGGAAATGATCGCCTACCGCGAGCATCTGGCAGAGTTCGGGTTAACGCTTGGCGACCTTGTTGCGGTATCGCCAAAACACCGGGACACCCGTCGTAACCTGTTGCAGGCGGCCAGAAAACTGGCCTCGGAGAAAGAACTGTTCGCTGCCCTTCTTGCGAGAAAAAAGATACCATTAAGCGATCTGGCTGCGGCCAGCGGCGTATCCGCAAAGATCCTGGCAAGAGGGCGCAAGTATATAATCGCCGTAAGCCTGATCTTTGGCTTTCCGGATAGATACCCGTATTTGTACTCCTACCTTACCGAATGTTAAAGGAGGACTCCGTAATGTCCCCGCGGGGTATTATTCTCGAGAAAACCGGCACAGAATGCATAGTGTTAACACCCGATGGGGAGTTTTGCCGCAGCCGTTGCCGGGCTGACGCCCGGCCCGGAGACGAAATCGAAGTGGTAAAACCCCGACCCCTTGCGCGCTATTTGTTGCTGGTTGCGTCCTTTCTTCTAATGGTAATGGGCTGGCAGATGTACCGGACGGTGTTGCCGCCTGTCGCGGCCTACGTATCTCTGGACATCAATCCGGGCCTCGAACTCGCTCTTGATAAGTCGGCGGTCGTAATCAGGCTGGCGCCGTTGGACCCCGAAGGAGAACGCCTAGCCGAAAATCTTGACCTTAGAGGATTGCCGGTTGACCGGGCATTGGGTCGGCTCCTTGAGAAGGCGGCACGGCTCGGGTTCTTAGACCAGAAACAGGGTAATGCGATTCTTGTCACCGTCACACCGGTGGGTGTGGAAAAACCACCGGTCACTACCACCGAAATCGCCCGGATGGTGGAAGAGGAAATCCGGGCAAGAAACATACCGGCCAAAATAGTTGCTTCGCGCGCCACTGTGCAGGAGAGGCAACAAGCTCGCAAGGCCGGTATTTCCCCGGGGAGATATAAAGTGCAAGTCGGAGCAGAAACAAGGGGTAAACAGGTCCCCTCGCAGGCCATCAAGAAGGAGAACCTTCACCAGCTTGAAGAAAGAGTTGCCATCCCGCTGGAAGATCTTCTCGGTGGGGAAAATAGTGGTGTGGTTATCAGATATGCGCCATCAAGACAGCCAGTTCCAACAAAAGGTCACAAGCGCAACCTTCTCCTGAAAGACAATGCACAGCAAATCCAGGCGGATAACCGCAACCGCCGCGGGGGCGAAACGGCAGAGGGGCGACCGCAAAAGGACGGTAGCGAAAAGCTAGACAGTTCTTCCACCAATTGCTATGATGAAAGGGAAAAACCGGATGCTGCACCACTTGAAATTGAGAAGAAGGCCCTGGATCTGCTGTCCAATTGCCGTGATAATAGGGGAATTGCGGGTGCTGCACCCGGCGGGAGGCAAACCCAGTAGTGATTCCTATTAAAGATACCATTCGCTCACGACGTTTTCCCTGGATAAACACGGCCATTATTGCAGCCAATGTCGTTATTTTTCTCTACGAGATTAGTCTGGGTAGCCAGACGGCGCTTGCTCAACTTGCTCAGGTATATGGGTTTATCCCTGCCGCCCAGGTCCATCTTATCCAGGAGGCGCCCTTAAGCCTTAATACCTGGGTTCCTGCTATCACGGCGATCTTTCTGCACGGCGGCTGGTTCCACCTGCTCGGCAATATGCTGTATTTGTGGGTTTTTGGAGATAACGTCGAAGACACCCTGGGACATGTCAAGTACTTATTTTTTTATCTTCTGGCGGGTATCGCCGGTAATCTGGCGCACATGTTCATGAATCCGTCTTCCACCATACCCACAATCGGTGCAAGCGGCGCAATTGCGGGTGTTCTCGGTGCGTATTTCGTTACCTTTCCCCGTTCCCGTATCCTGTCACTGGTGCCCATATTTGTTTTTGTTACCTTTATGGAACTTCCGGCAGTTCTCTTTTTATTCCTGTGGTTTGCCATGCAGATTCTAAACGGGCTCGCCGCGGTGGGCATCCCGGGGAACGTGGTGGCCTGGTGGGCGCACATCGGGGGTTTTCTGGCAGGGATGGTTCTCATAAAGGTCTTAAGAAAGGTTTAAGAGGCCAGGAGGACACGCCTGCGCATGTCCTCCAAAAACTCCTGTTTATCGCCAAATTGTTCTAGTACCTGATGTCGCTCGACCAGTTCCACCCGCTGTTATTGTCCCAGTTATTTGCGCTATCCTTGAAACAAAAGTTGAGCTCACTGGTACCGTGCACTGGAAGGGATATGGCAAAAGAACCATCTGGCTCGCGCCGCATTTCGGCCGTCGATAGGTTCTTCCAACCGTCAAAGCCGTAGTGAATGAATACACGATCGGCGCCCGATTTGGCGAGAAGGCCACTATATTTGATCGTGGTATCCCGGCCTTTCACGCTTGGCGAAGGGAAAACGTCGACGCGGTCGTCTAGATAGTTTTTGCCCTTAGAAACGTACATTTTCAAACCTCCTCTTCTTAATTGTACGTTTTGTTTATTAAGATGGCCCCCTGCTTGGGAATTCAAACGGAGTAGATCCTGGGATGTAAACCTTTTTCTCCCTGCCCGTAAAGTCAATGGTGAAAATCGTTAATTTTGGCGCAAAAATTACTTGTCTTGCCGGTTTTACCCGTGCTTATGGCTCCAGAGACGAAAACAGGATGTTGCCTGGTGACCCCGTTTCTATTTAGAATTTTCGCAAAGTGTACGCAATATTCTGGATGCACTGCTTGGAATATTTGGAGGTTTGAAGTTGCGCAAACTTAGCTGTCGTCAAATCGAAGCTACGGTTGCCCGCCTCTGCCAGGAGGCTAATTATTTTTTAGGCGAAGATGTTGTACGGGCCCTGGAGCGGGCTTACGAGCAAGAAATTTCCCCTGCCGGCAAAAACGTGCTGGCCCAATTGCTGGAAAACGCGCGCATTGCATCCCGTGAACGAATTCCCCTCTGCCAGGATACAGGTATAACCGTAGTCTTCCTCGAAATTGGACAGGAACTTCAAATAACGGATGGAGATCTCGGCGAGGCCATAAACAACGGCGTGCGAAGAGGTTACCAGGAGGGTTTTCTGCGCAAGTCGGTGGTAAACGATCCGCTGTCCCGGCAAAACACGATGGACAATACGCCGGCCATCGTTCATTGTAAGCTGGTACCCGGCGACGCGTTGCGTCTGACGGTAATGCCAAAGGGGGCCGGGAGTGAAAACACCAGCGCCGTGCGGATGCTGAAGCCGGCCGACGGCGTAGACGGTGTGAAGCGATTCGTTATCGATACCGTCAGCGCGGCCGGTCCCAACGCGTGCCCGCCCCTGGTGGTCGGCGTCGGCATTGGAGGCACAATGGAACTGGCCGCCCTGCTTGCCAAAGAGGCTTTGTTGCGCCCACTGGGCGCCAGACACCCCGATCCTCAAGTTGCCCAACTGGAAAGAGAGCTTCTCGAGGCCGTCAATGTCCTTGGTATCGGGCCAATGGGATTCGGTGGGCGCATAACGGCCCTTGACGTATCCGTTAACGTGGGTGCCACCCACATCGCATCTCTTCCTGTAGCCGTCAACTTAAGTTGCCACGCCATACGCCACAAGACGGCAGTTCTTTAACGGGGAGGGTTGGAACTGGAGGCCGTTCGTATACATACGCCTTTAGAAGACGCCACGATCGGGATCCTTCGTGCCGGGCAACCCGTGCTCATTAACGGTACGGTGTTCACAGCTCGGGACGCCGCCCATAAGAGGTTTATGGAGCTTATCCTCCGCGGCGAACCCCTGCCCATCGATTTAACCGGGGCCGTTATTTATTATGTAGGTCCCAGCCCGGCACCGCCTGGACGGATAGTTGGGGCTGCCGGACCGACGACATCTGCCAGAATGGATGGCTACACACCGGCACTGCTGGCCCTGGGGCTAAAAGGAATGATAGGTAAGGGGTTCAGAACACCGGAAGTGTGCAAGGCCTTACGCGAGTATCGTGCCGTATACTTTGCGGCCACAGGCGGTGCAGGTGCATTATTGAGTCAGGCGATAAAGAGCGCACGTATCGTTGCCTATCCCGAACTCGGGCCGGAAGCCGTATACGAATTTGTCCTTGAAGACTTCCCCGCGGTAGTGGCTAACGATATCTACGGGGGAGATGTTTACCGCGAAGGACGCCGGCTTTACGCCCTTTCGCCGGATTAATCCTGACTGTGGCGAGAAATGGGGGAGGATTTGTGCTGGATGAGAAAGCCCTTGGAAGAGCGATAAGAACAGATCTGTATCTGGACCTGGCGGAACTTTTCAGTGGATTACTTCTGGTCGGTTTTCTGTGGACCCACATGCTTTTTGAGGGGGCCATCTTATTTGGGGAAATGTCGTACAACACCCTGGCAGCCTTCCTTGATCGCTATTATCTGCCATATGCCGGCATCCCGCTACTCGGTCTTATCGCCGCCATCCACGTATTTGCAGTAACCCGCAGGTTTCCCCACCAGTACAGGATATTCTGGCGCCACCTTAGAACCGTAAACCACCTCGACACGTGGACGTGGTTCTTCCAGTTGCTAACCGCCTTTGTGGTCACCGTCCTGGTTTTAATACATGTCTGGCTGGTACTGTCAGATTGGCCGATTAGCGCCGCGAAAAGCGCAGAGCGCATAGCATCTTACAGGTGGCTTTACGTCGCTCTCTTGTGTTTCACCGGATACCACGCCGCCTTCGGGTTGTACCGGCAGTTCGTCAAATGGGGCTGGATCAATCGCCATCGCATAGGCCCGGTGCTAAAGTTTATGCACCTTGTTATTGTGGGCCTAGGTCTTGTTACGATATGGGTTTTTGCTGGAATAGGGGGCGTAAGATAACGTGCACCATACTCTGGTAACGGACGTGCTGGTTATCGGTGCGGGCCTCGCAGGCGAGAGAACGGCTATAGAGGTAGCGGCCCGCGGTCTCGACGTAATAATCCTCAGTCTCGTGCCCCCCAGGCGGTCCCATAGTACAGCAGCCCAGGGAGGGATGCAGGCCGCCCTGGGTAATTGCGCCATGGGACGGGGCGACTCCCCGGACATCCACTTTGTAGATACCGTGAAGGGGTCGGACTGGGGCTGCGACCAAGACGTCGCGCGGCTCTTCGTCAATACGGCTCCGATTGCCGTCCGGCAGATGGCATACTGGGGCGTCCCGTGGAACCGTGTTGTCGCCGGGGAGAAGCGCCTGCCGGACGGCCGCGTGATTTTCGACCCCGAAGAGTATGCCGGGCTGATAACCGCCCGCGACTTCGGCGGCACCGCAAAATGGCGCACCTGCTACACTGCCGACGGGACCGGCCACACCCTCCAGTACACCATGGACAGCGTGGTGATCAAGATG
>LDZS01003208.1_pt1 | contig 16571 bp, 14 predicted proteins | sample 615471 | NCBI WGS metagenome assembly LDZS01 (sample SAMN03408295, study PRJNA278302) | terrestrial metagenome | isolation source: oil reservoir sample K3 | place: USA: Alaska, North Slope, Kuparuk formation | collected 2013
AAATGGACTGGAGTGAATGTGAATGGCAGATATCATAGGATTGCAATGTTCTGAGTGCAAGCGGCGCAATTATACGACTACCATCAACAAGAAAAAAAGTAAAAAACTTGAGAAGAAAAAGTATTGCCCTTGGTGCGGGCATCACACCTTGCACAAGGATACGAAATAGAGTAAAATAAACGCGCGCAGGTCCGTAGCTCGAACGGCTAGAGCACCGGACTCCAAATCCGGGGGTTGCAGGTTCGAATCCTGCCGGGCCTGCCAGGCTTAATTAAAGGTCAGTATTCGCTGCTACTCGTCGTTGTTTAGGCGTGCCTAAAAATTGAAAGCTCTCCCTTTGCCCGAAGTAAGGGCGAAGGGAGAGCTTTTTCATGGCCGTAATTCCGTTCCGCGTAGGTTATCATCGGCGGCGACGGAGGGATGTGCAAAAACATCAGCGTTGAAGGTTAAAGAAGGGTGTGGATTGACATCTGTAGCAAACGGACGATATACTCCTGCAGGGTAAATCGGCATTTGGAGGTGGCACATCGTGGACAAAATTGTCTTAGGACGGACGGGCCTTGAGGTTTCGAGAGTAGGTTTCGGCTGCATACCGATCATGCGCTTAGAAAAGAAAGAAGCGGTGGCTCTGCTTCACTATGCTTATGAGCATGGCGTAACGCTTTTCGACACGGCCAATGCGTATGCCGACAGCGAGGAGAAGGTGGGGGAGGCATTTCATGGCATGCGCGACAAGGTGGTTATAGCCACGAAAACTGCAAAGCGGGATGGGGCGGGGGCCATGGAGCATTTGGAGCTGTCTCTGCGGAAGTTACGCACCGACTACATCGATGTATACCAGCTTCACCAGGTATCCAAAGAGAGCGAATGGGAGGAAATAACCGGACCGAACGGGGCGATGGAGGCAATATTGAAGGCTCGGGACGAGGGCAAGGTCCGCCACATCGGGTTTACGTCTCATAACCTGAATGTTGCGATCAAGATCGCAAAGACGGGGCAGTTTGCCACGGTTCAATTCCCCTTCAACTTTATAGAGAGCGATCCGGAGAAGGAGCTCTTTCCGCTCGCAAGAGAAATCGGCATGGGGATCCTCGCCATGAAGCCTTTCGGCGGAGGGGCTTTGGACGACGGAAAACTGGCCCTCAAGTTCATATTGCAGAGTAAGGGTGTCGTTCCGCTTCCCGGTTTCGATGCCACTTGGCAGGTCGATCAGGCAATTTCGACCCTGCAAGAAAATCCTGGTGAGATTACCGGAGAAGAGCTCGCCGCTATGGAGCGCTATCGAGAGGAACTGGGCAAGGAGTTCTGTCGCCGCTGCGAATACTGCCAGCCGTGCCCTCAAGGAGTTGAGATAACCTCTGCTATGCAATACGAGCTCGTGTCCAGGAAGATGCCGTTGGAGACGCTCCTTTCCTTCTCTGGCCCGGCTATGGAGACGGTGCAGAATTGCATAGAATGCGGCACGTGCGTAGAGCGCTGTCCCTATAGCCTATCCATACCTCAGGTCATAAAGAGAAACTACGATCTCTATAAGAGACACCTTGAGGAAGCCAAACGCAAATAGCAAGATATTAGTGCAATTGGCGCGAAGAGACAGAAAGGCAAGATAATACAAAAATTCAGGGGTGAGAAATAAAACACATCCTCACCCCTGAGTTTGCTTTTTAACCCAATATGTTTTCTTTTAACAAATCAGCGAGGCTAAAGCTCTATTCTTCGCCGCAGCAGCCGGGGCAACCTGCACATCCGTCCAGCTGCCTAAAAAGCTCCTCCATCAATCTCTCTTTTTCCTCTTGAGTCAGTTCGGCTTTCTTTTCTGTCTCTGCCTGAATTTTATCTTTCTCCTGAGACACCGCTACGACCTCCCTTTCGCTCATGCGAGCGGATAACCGGCCTTTTTCCAGGCGTTTACGCCTCCGGCCATCACTTCGATATTGGAAAAGCCCAGCTTTTCATAATTTTCTGCCACACGGGCAGAAGTGGCTTCGTTCCTTCAGGCGCAGTAGAAGACAATCTCCTGGTCCTTCTTCAATTCGGCTTCTTTGGCGCGCAACTCCTTAAGAGACATGGCACCCTCGAGGCGCATGCTCTTGTACCGCTCTTCGTCGCTATAAGCACAAACCAATAGTGCCTTGCCGGATTGCGCGTCTTTCCTTGCCGTTTGAGGGTCGATCTTTTCTGCCATTGTTTGACACCTCCCTTAAAACTCTTTTAAATTATATCAAATTCAGATCGTTTTGGCTACTTGTCTTTTAAAGCTCCAAGGACAGCTTTGGGCGTGATTGGCAAACAGCGCACTCGCGCCCCGGAGGCAGCGAATACCGCGTTAGCTACAGCCGGGGCTACGGGCGGCACGCCGGGTTCTCCAAGTCCGCCCATAGGGTCATCGCTCTCCACAAAGTGCACGTTAACCTCGGGCGCCTCGTGGATCCTCAAGAGGTCGTAGTTATCGAAGTTGGAAGTGGCTACTCTGCCTTCGCTGAATGAGACAGCCTCTTTGAGCGCTGCGGAGAGTCCCATGAGCACGCCTCCCTCTATCTGAGCCCTTGCAGTATCGGGATGAACCACCTTGCCGCAATCCACTGCACAGAAGATGCGGTTAACTTTCACCGTTCCATTTTCCTTATCGACTGAAACCTCCGCGACTTGCGCCACGTGAGTGCCGAAGCAGAAGTGATACGCAAGCCCGCGCCCCATGCCTTCGGGCAAAGGTTTACCCCAATCGCAATCTTCCGCCACCGCCTTGAGAAGCCTCTGGACTCGGGAATTTCCCTCCAAAAGCTCGAGACGAAATTCCAACGGATCTTTGCCTGATATATGAGCCAGTTCGTCGACGAAGCACTCCACAGTGAAAGCGTTGTGGGAACTGCCCACCGAACGCCAGAAACCCACCGGTACAGGTGCTTCAAAGGGTACATAGCGCACCCTGAAGTTGGGTACACGGTAGTCCATATTGACGAGCCCTTCGATGGCCGGTGGGTCGATTTCGCCTGCCATCTCCTGTGGGCGAACGCGGGCATAAATGGAGGGCGCGACTATTTTGTGGTCCCAGGCGACGAGCTTTCCATTGGCATCAAAAGCGCCGACGGCGGAAGTCGCGTTGACCGGGCGGTAGAAGTCGTTTTTGAAATCTTCCTCTCGTGTCCATATGAGTTTAATCGGCTTTCCGAGGAGTTTTGAAATTTCTACCGCCTCACGGACGAAATCGGCCTCAAGCCTCCTGCCAAAACCTCCTCCGAGGTAGGTCGTGTGGATAAAAACCTGATCCATTTTGAGCCCTGCGGCTTCGGCAGCTACGATGTGAGATAGGCTCTGTGCCTGGGTTGGTGCCCAGACGTCGCACCTGTCCTCTTTGACATAGGCCAAGGCGTTCATCGGTTCGAGAGGCACATGCGAGAGATAGGGAAGGATATACGTGGCTTCCATTTTTTTGTGCGCACCGGAGATAGCTTCATCGACAGAACCTTCGTTCTTAGCGATGACTCCACCGGCCTCAAGATGCTTCATGAGTGCATCGTTTAGGTAATCATCGTTCCACTGGGGCCAGTTGCCATCGCTCCACTTGACCTCCAAGGCCTTGCGCCCTCTCCACGCTGCCTCGATGGAATCGGCGCATACCGCGATTCCGCTCATTATCGGCACAACCGACCGCACACCTGGAATGTCGGTGGCCTTCTTGGAATCGTAAGATATGAGCTTGGCGCCGTAAGCCGGCGGACGCGCCACCGAAGCGTATAGCATCCCGTCGTAGAAGGAATCTATGCCGAAGCGTATCCTGCCGTTTACCTTGTCGGGTATGTCTATGCGAGGAACACCTTTGCCTATAAGGATAAACTCTCTCTCGCTTTTGAAGGTTAGGTCCTGAGGCACATCGAGGTTCGAAGCCCTCAAGGCGAGTTCACCAAAAGAGAGCGCACGTCCCGTTGGCTTGTGAATAACTTTACCGCCAAATGCGTGACATTCTCCTTCTGGCACTCCCCACAACTGTGCTGCGGCCTCAATAAGCATAGTTCTCGCCGCCGCCGCGAGTTTCCTCAAAGGGACAAATAGATTTCGAACAGACGTGCTGCCGCCAGTTATCTGCACGCCTCGAACTGGATCTTTGTAGTTGTCTCCGGCAAGGGCGAACTCTACTCTCACCTTTCCCCACTCGGCGCCCAACTCGTCAGTTGCTATCATGGGAAGGGAAGTTGTAACGCCTTGTCCCATTTCTGATTTTGGTACGACTATCGTTACGTTGCCGTCGGGTGAGACTTTTATCCACGGATCTTTTGTCTTTGCCAGCGCAAGCGTGCTGCCCGGAGGAGTCGACAAAAGCCCTATGGAAAGGCCGTCCGTCTCGATGGGTTTGCTCGAAAGAACGCCCTCAGAGAGAGGCAAATCGCCCTCCGCTGCCCGATGGATCGCTCGCTTTATGCGCTGGTAAGTGCCGCAGCGGCAGAGTACCCCCCGCATGGACCGCTCTATGTCGGCATCGCTCGGGTTCGGGTTTTCCGAAAGGAGAGCCACGGCTTGGATGATCTGCCCTGGTTGACAATATCCGCACTGAGGCACTTGCTCGGCCACCCATGCCCTTTTTATAGGATGATCCTCGGGGATGCCTTCGATCGTGACGATCTTCTTTCCCTGGGCCTGTTCCGCCGGCATCTGGCACGAGCGCCTGGCCTTGCCGTCTACGAGCACCGTACACGTCCCGCATCTGCCTATGCCGCAGCCGTATTTGGTCCCGGTGAGCCCAAGATGTTCCCTTATGACCCATAAAAGCGGAGTGTCTGGCTCGACGTCCACCTCATAGATATCTCCGTTTATCTCTAAACTAACGTTGGCCATAACGACACCTCCTCTTTTTTTCTAAAAACGTTTCCTTATGAAAATCATATCACTTTTCGTCTCGCTGGGCGACCTTTTAGCTTCGAAGTTAATTTGATGCTGAGAGAGAAGCCTCGCCCGCCTTGCCATTCCGGGACCGAACTTTTATAATTGCCCAAATCGGTTGCGAAGGGATGCTTATGGATTAAATGTTCAGGCGATGGTGCACTGACTATGTTATCTCCGTTTTATGTTTGATGAAGGAGGGATAAGAGTGAGGTTTTCTAAGTGGCTGTGTGCCATTGGCATCGCTTTTATTTGTGTTGTCTATGGTGCTGGGACGGCTTTGGCGCAGGGCGGGGTGCTTCGAATACCGTACCTGGAAGACCCGAAGACTGCGGATTGTCAGACCCAAACGATATCGTATCTCTTGCCATTAAACTGTTTCGATAGGCTGGTAGAGTGCATTACCGTGGGGCCTGGGGAGTCGAAGATCGTCCCCGGTTTGGCAGAGAGGTGGGAGATCTCAGACGACGGCAGGGTCTATACTTTTTATTTAAGGAAAGGGGTCTTCTTCCATCACGGTACGGAGCTCACCGCGGATGATGTAGTTTATACCTTTGATCGCATGCTCGATCCCAATACCAGGGCTTTGAACACAGACATCCTCGACTGGGTCGAGGGGGCCAGGGAGAGGATGGACGGCAAGGCGATATACACCAAGGGGCTGGAGGCCTTAGATCGTTACACTGTCCAGATAACATTGAGAGGGCCATATGCGCCCTTTTTGGCCGTCATGGCAAGCCCTCAAGCGAGCATTTACAACAGGGAGTTTACCATCAAGTCGGGCAACAGGTTCGGCCTCACTCCCGAAACGACGTCCGGCACGGGTCCCTTCGTCATGAAAGAGTATGTGTTGAACGATCATCTGCTCCTCGTGGCCAACGAGGATTATTACAGAGGCAGACCTCAGGTGGATGAGATCCTGGTGAGGATAACCCCCGATCCGGAGACGCTTAGAATGCTCTTTGAAGCCGGCGAGATCGACATATTCGACTGCGATTACGCCGTCTCTCAGATACCCTATTTTACTAACCATCCTAAGTGGAAGGATTATGTGGCAAGCAGCCCGAGGGTGGGCATTTATTACTACAGCATAAATCAGAGGATAAAGCCCTTCGACGACGTGCGCGTTCGCAAGGCGCTTCAGATGGCCATTGACAGAAAGCTCATATTGGACGAGCTGTTTTATGGGAAAGGGCATTTGGAAAACGGCATCATGCCGAGGGGGTTGATTTGCCATAATCCGGATCTGCCCGTTATAGAGTATGATCCCGAAAAGGCTAAGGCATTATTGGCTCAAGCGGGTTACCCCGATGGGGTGGAGATGGAGATAGCCCAGGTGAGCGGCGCCAGGCAGTGGCTGAGGATAAACGAAGTGGTCCAGGCGATGCTCAGAGAAGCGGGCTTCAAGGCGCGTATTCGGCAGATGGACGAAGCCGCCTTTTACGCCACGCGCAGCACCGGTGATCTGCCGTCTTATGTCCAGGTATGGTCTGCTGACTTCAACGACCCCGATAATTTCTTCTATACCTTCTTCGCTCCAAAAAACACCGTCGCTCGCTCGTTTAACTACGAGAGCCAGGAGGTATTCGATGCGCTCGAAAAGGGGCGTTCCCTTTCAGATCAAGGAGAGCGTTGCGAGCTTTACAGAAAGTTGGAGCAGGTGATCGTTCAAAGAGACGCGGCGTGGGTGCCGCTCTTCTCCCTGGAACACGTTTACGTCCTCCAGCCGAGGGTCAAAAATTTTGTGGCGCCGTGGAACGGCTGGAGCGATATGTCTTACTATGGTATACGTTTGGAGGATTAAAGCATAAAGGACGATGGAATATGTAGCGAGGAGGCTGTTGGCGACCGTTCCAGTCCTGATAGGCGTTTCGATCCTCATTTTCGTAATGCTCAACATCATACCTGGCGATCCTGTAGCCGTGATGATGAAGGAGCGCATAAGCCCGGATGTCGTGGAGAAAGTGAAGGCCCAAATGGGCCTCGATGATCCTTTGATAGTGCGTTACTTCCGCTTCATCGGAGGTGCTCTTCGCGGCGACTTCGGCATGTCGTATAAGCTCAACAGGCCGGTGAGTCGGTTGATCATGCAGGCTTTTCCCAACACGCTCGCCCTTGCCCTCGCGGCTGCCCTCGTCTCTTGGCTCATCGGTATTCCAGCGGGGGTCCTTTCGGCTTTGAAGCCGAACACGATTATAGACCGAGCCTTCATGGGTTTTTCTGTGGCAGGCATCTCTATGCCGATATTTTGGTCTGCTCTGCTCATGCAGTATCTCTTCGCCTTGAAGCTTGGATGGCTTCCGGTGTCCGGCTTTTACGGCGCCAAATATCTATTGATGCCGGCCGTGGCGCTCGGCTGGAGCGCTGCCGGGACCATAGCGCGGCTCTCGCGGTCGAGCCTCTTGGATGTGATGCAGAAAGACTATATCAGAACCGCGAGGGCGAAGGGTTTGAGCGAAGTGCGGGTAGTCGTCTATCACGCCCTGAAAAACGCCCTTCTGCCGGTGGTTACCGTAATGGCCATCCAGGTGGCGAGCTTCCTCTCCGGCGCGGTTATAACAGAGAGCGTCTTCGGCATACCAGGTTTGGGGAGGCTCGCCGTCGACGCGATAAGGACGCGGGACATGCCGCTTCTTGAGGGTTCGGTCTTGTTCGCCACGTTCCTCGTCGTGATGGGTAATGCAATGGCAGATATTTTGTATTCCACCCTGGATCCACGGATACGCTATGGCAGGTAAGGGCAGAAATTGCGTTCCCCGTGCTTTGAGGCAAAAGGTCCGCGCGGGCCTGTGGCAAGAGACTATATCGCGTTTCGGGGAAAATTCGATGGCGATGGTCGGTTTCTATGTGATCGCAGCCGTTGCCATCGTAGCTATATTTGCGCCGCTGATTTCCTTTCATGACCCATACGAGATAAATTTGCGCCAGCGGCTGCTCCTTCCGTCGGGAGCTCACATCCTCGGCACGGACGCTTTTGGTCGGGATATGCTTTCGCGCATAATATACGGCGCAAGGATATCGCTCCTCGTTGGCCTCATACCGAGCTTCATATCCATAGGCATAGGCTCCGCAGTCGGTGTAACGAGCGGCTATCTCGGGGGCAAGATCGATTTTATCCTCATGAGGGTCGCAGACATCGTGATAGCCTTTCCGTCCCTCCTGTTGGCGATGGTTATAATGTATACCCTCGGGGCTGGGCTTTCTAACATATTCATAGCCCTTAGCTTCGTTGGGTGGGCAGAGGCTGCGAGAGTGGTGCGATCGCAGGTGCTGTCGCTCAGAGAACAGGGGTTCGTCGAGGCCGCCAAGGCGATGGGCGTGAGGAGGCGCGCTATCATGGCAAGGCACATATTCCCCAATTGCCTGCCCTCGCTGGTTGTGCTTTTCACGCTCAAGGTGCCCGAGTTTATATTAGCGGAGGCCAGCCTTTCGTTCTTGGGAGTTGGGGCACAGCCGCCAGTCCCGAGCTGGGGGCTGCTCGTGTCGCAGGGGAAAGAGTTCATCTTCTCTGCGCCGTGGGTTGTCGCCTTCCCTGGAGGGGCGATCTTTTTGGTCGCACTGGCTTTTAATTTCGTCGGTGACGGCCTCAGAGAGGCCTTGGACCCTTACCTAAAGCGATGATGCAAAAGTTGATATCTGTCGAAGGGCTTGCAGTTCGTTTCTTCACGAGAAAAGGCACGGTGCGCGCCGTAGACGGCGTTTCTTTCGACGTCGACGACGGGGGCATCGTCGGCCTGGTCGGCGAGTCCGGCTGCGGCAAGAGTGCCACGGCCCTCTCAATCATGGGCCTTTTAGGCCCAGCAGGAGAAACCACAAGCGGCAGCATTCGCTTCAAAGGCGAGGATCTCTTGAGGCTCTCGCCTAAGGAGATGCGCCAAATCAGGGGCAAGGAGATATCTATGGTCTTTCAGGAGCCCATGAACGCCTTGAATCCGGTACGGTCGGTAGGTGAGCAGGTGGCAGAGCCGCTCAAAATCCATCTCGGCTTGTCCGGCGGCGAGGCGAGACTGCGTGCCATTGAGATGCTCGAAGAAGTGGGTATACCCGATGCGGCGTCCAGGTATGATCAATATCCCCATCAGTTTTCCGGAGGCATGGGGCAGCGGGCGATGATAGCCATGGCGCTCATCTGCGAGCCGAAACTCCTCATAGCCGATGAACCCACAACTGCCCTGGATGTCACGATACAGGCCCAGATCATAAGCTTGTTACATTCATTGAGGGAACGTTTGCACATGGCGGTGCTTTTGATAACCCATGACTTCGGCGTAGTCGCAGAACTTTGTGACGTGGTGAACGTTATGTATGCCGGGGTCATTGTAGAGTGGGGAAATGTCGTAGATGTTTTTGATGACCCACTCCATCCATATACGCGAGGTCTTCTCCGTTCCATGCCCAGGGCAAAGAGAAGGCAAAGAAAGCTTGAGGTCATCGGCGGCGCTGTGCCAAGCTTAATTGAGCTTCCTCAGGGGTGTCGCTTTCACCCTCGGTGCGAGTATGTGACGAAAAGGTGCTTTAGCGAAGAACCTCCCGTCTTTCAATTGAATGATGATAGACTTGTGCGTTGCTGGCTCTTCGAAGGCCGGATGAAGTTATGAATGACCTCCCGCTCTTAAGGGTGCGCAACTTGAGGAAGAGCTTCCTTAGCAAATCAGGGATTTTTAAACGGCGGCGCATAACCGTCTACGCCGTCGACGGAATTGACTTGGATATATATAAAGGTAAGACATATGCCTTAGTCGGAGAGTCCGGCTGCGGCAAGAGCACGCTCGCCAGGCTTATCATGCGCCTGGTCGAGCCGACGGGCGGTAGTATCTCCTACAGGGGCAAGAACTTGCTCTCCGTTTCGGCAAAAGAAATGAGCGCGATTCGCAAAAGCATGCAAATCATCTTCCAAAACCCATATGCGTCTTTAGATCCGCGCATGTCGGTGAGGGAAGCCCTCGCAGAGCCCCTTAAGGCACATGGCCTGTGGAACGAGGACGAAGAGTCAGAAAAAGAGCTTCTTCATTTGCTCGGCCTGGTTGGTTTGGATGAGGAGGCCCTCGACAGATACCCTCACCAATTCAGTGGCGGTCAGCGTCAGCGGATTTGCATAGCGAGAGCTTTGGCCTTAAGGCCTGAGTTTTTGGTTTGCGATGAGCCATTATCAGCCCTCGACCTATCTATTCAGGCCCAAATCCTCAACCTATTGATGGAGCTTCAGGAGCGCTTCGGTTTTACCTATCTTTTTATCACTCATGATCTGAGCGTCGTGAGGCATATCGCCGATCGAGTTTTCGTGATGCTGCTCGGCAAGATTGTAGAGGCTGGCGGCGCAGAGGAAATATTCGATTCGCCGCATCACCCTTATACACATCTCCTCCTTTCCGCGGTACCGGTTCTCGACCCGCGCGCAAGGGGCAGAAGTCGTCTCTTGCCCGTGGGCGAAATCCCAAGTCCGCTCGAAATTCCTCCGGGTTGCCGCTTTCAGACGCGGTGCCCCTTTGTGAAAGATCTTTGCAAAGTCGAAGAACCGCTCCTCGATGGCAATGTCCATGCTGTGGCGTGCCACTTTCCCCTGAACCAAAAGCGCCGAACGGCGTCAAAGCGAAATGAGTAAAATTGACGATACTCCTTTCTGAACCTTCGCTATACTTGGAGCTACAAAGAGACGTTACGGAGGTGACTGTGGATGAAGAGGGCAGTGGCAATAGTTGCAACGATAGCCGTTTTGGCGCTGGCTGGTTCGGCATTGGCTTACGCGGGTCCAGGTTGGGGCGGTTACGGCTGCGGTGGTCTTGGTGCTGGTTACGGTTACAGGATGCCTTTTGGCTATGGTGGAGGGTTTGGTTATATGCCCCGCTGGATGGGACGAGGCGCTGGACCTCATGGAAGGGGTTTCGACAAGATCTCTCCGGAGTTCAGAAGCCAGATGAACGAGCTCTATAGGGCACGACTCGAGCTTCAGTTGGCCTTGACCGAAGAGAATGTCGATACCAATAAGGTAAAACAACTTCACGAGAGGGTGCTTTCGCTCCATGACGAACTGGCCAGAAAGCAGTTCGAGCGCTTCTTGGAGTGGCGTTCCAGCCAACTTGAGGAGCAAAAAGACCAACAATGAAGCGCCACTAAATAGTTTTTGTTGGCCATCTTTAAAAAGGGGCAGGAGGAACTCCTGCCCCTTTTTAATTTAAGATCCATTTCATGGAAAAGTTGGACGTATTCGCTGTCAAATGAGGTCAGGAGGGGCGCTTCAGAGCGTGTTATACTTCATGGACAATCCCTCCCGTGCCATATAACCCGAGATGGCGTTTGCCTAAAGAGGGCCGATGTGTAACAATAATGTTAAAAATGCTGCCGAAGGCGCGAAGGAGGGGGCGAAGTGGAGACAGAAAGTTTTGTTCGCATCGATGGCAACCTGCACTTCATCCAAGGGGACGACCGTGGGGAAAACAAAGAGGGGAAATACCTGCGTTTCGCTCTGAAGCGGGAGTATCAGGATGTCGATGGGGGTCTTCGCCACGATTTTATAATCCTGAGGGCTTACGACAACACCATAAAAGATTGGATTCTTTCTAAGAGAGAGGGCACGCCAGTTTTAGTGGAGGGGGAGCTTCGTTCGTCTCGGGGGAGCGGAGAGGTCTATGTATACGTGAAAGAGATTAGGGAGCGGTGAAGCGAAGGCGATAAAGGGCGGCGGGCAGCCTTGCCGCCCTTTAATTTGTCCATATATTTAGGGATACCTAACTTTTGATAAGTTTTTATTGTATAATGTAATGCGGTTTTTGATTGAGAGGTGGCGAATGCCATGGAAGAGACAAAAGAAAAACGCAGTTTTCGCGTGACGGGAATGACATGCACCACCTGTGCGCGCACCGTTGAACGCGCCCTGAAGAAAGTAAAAGGCGTGGACTTCGCGGCGGTCAATTTAGCCACAGAGACGGCGTTTGTCGTCTTGGACAAGGGCGTGCCCCAGGAGGTTTTAGAGGAAGCGGTCAAAAATGTGGGATACGGCGTTTCCTATGAGAGAGAAGAGGATCTGGAGGCGAGGCGTTACGCAGAAGCGAGAAAAAACCTCATTCTGGCCTGGTGCATCACGCTGCCCCTCATGGTTTTTATGTTCATCCACATGGCGGGGAGGCATGTGCCCGGGTTTATGTGGATGGAAATCGTAGGCGGGGCGGCCGTGATATTCATCGCCGGCAGGAGAAGCATAAACGGCGCGTGGATCGCCTTGACACATGGGCATGCCAACATGGATGTGCTCATCCTCTTCGGCTCCGTAGCCTCGTGGTTGACGGCGATCCTCGCTTCGTCGGGCGTGAACGTAGCCTCTTTTGGCACGATAGGGGCGATGATCGTGGCACTTCATCTCACCGGACGTTTTATAGAATCACATCTGCGCGATAAGGCCTCAAAGGAGATAAAGTCGCTCTTGAGGCTTCAAGCGAAAGAGGCGCGCATTCTTAGAGAAAATGGAGATGAAATCACGATTCCGCTGGAGGCGGTAAAGGAAGGGGATGTCCTGCTCGTCAAGCCTGGCGAGCGCATACCGGCGGACGGGGCAGTAGAATCGGGTCGCACCTCCGTAGACGAGTCCATGATCAGCGGGGAGTCGCTTCCGGTGAGCAAGGCCGAGGGCGATGCTGTGGTGGGAGGCTCCCTCAACCTCACCGGCCTGATCAAGGTCAGGGTGACCAAGGTCGGAGAAGACGCCTTTTTATCCCAGATGATATCGCTGATCCAAGAGGCGCAGGGCGCTAAAATTCCGATTCAAGCGCTGGCGGATCGGGTGACCAACGTATTTGTCCCTGTTGTGATCGCACTCGCCTTGGTGAGCGGCGTGTCCTGGTATATCAATGCAGAAAAGTGGGCTTCTTTTTTAGATTGGGCTGGCGGATTTCTTCCGTGGATCGCCGATGTGAGAGACCCGCTTTCGCTCAGCGTTTTCGCCTTCGTGACCACGGTCGTGATAGCTTGTCCCTGCGCCTTGGGTTTGGCGACGCCGATGGCGCTCGTCGCCGGCACCGGTGCGGCTTCCAGGGCTGGGTTGATTATACGCAACGCCGAGGCCATACAGACGAGCAAAGACATAAGCGCGATCATAATGGACAAGACTGGGACGATCACGGAGGGCAAACCTGCGGTCGTCGAATGCAACCTCGATGCCGAGTCGCTCGAGGCCGTCGTGGCCATCGAGCGCAATTCGAATCATCCGCTCGCTAAAGCTATATCTGCCCTCCTGGATGAGGACCTTGGCGAGCCCGAAGAGCTGGAAGAAACGAGCGGCGAAGGCATAAAGGGTCGTTGGAAAGGGAAAGAATACTTCATAGGGCGACCGGGCGACCCAAAGCCCTATTTCGACTTTTTGAGCGAAGGGATGAGCGTTGTGGAGGTGCGCCGCGATGGCGTTATATTGGGCTATATCTCTGTGGCCGATTCCGTACGCGAGGATTCGGCAGGTGCGATCGCTCGTCTGAAGGAGATGGGAATAACGCCGGTTATGGCGACTGGCGACGATGAGCGCACAGCTATGGCTGTAGCTCGCAGGGTGGGCATAGATGAGGTATTCGCCGGCGTGCGTCCTCAGGACAAGCTGGATATAGTCAGGCGATATCAGGCCCAGGGGCGTAAGGTCATGATGGTAGGAGATGGCGCAAACGACGCTGCGGCGCTGAAAGGGGCTGACGTGGGTGTGGCCATAGGTTCAGGTATGGACTTGGCCATCGACAGCGCTGACGTGATCATAGCGAAAGGCGGCGTCTCTAAGGTAGTCGATGCGATCGTGATCTCGATGCGGACGTTTTCAGTGGTGAAACAGAACCTCTTCTGGGCCTTCGCTTATAACGTGATAGCCATCCCCCTGGCCATGGCGGCGCTTCTGCACCCAGCCATAGCCGAGGGCGCTATGGCGGCCAGTTCTATATCGGTAGTGTTAAACTCCACCAGGGTTGGCAAATCTTAGGACGTAAATTCCGATCAAGAGGGGGCATTTGGAATGGAAGCGGTTCGCGAAGGCGGAGCGGCTCTTCCCGCAAGAGACGACATTGACGAGGCGTACAAATGGCGTTTGGAAGATGTTTATTCGGAAGGAAAGCTCTGGGAAGCCAATTGCGAGGGGCTCAAAGCGTTGCTTGAGGAAGTGGAGACCTTCAAGGGGAGGCTTGGGAGCTCACCGGATGTGCTCCTCGCTGCCCTAAAGAAGTGCGATGAGATCGGAGAGCTTTTGGGGCGCATCTACGCTTACGCCACGATGAAGAGCCACGAGAACTTGAAAGACGCGCGCTCGCAGGCTATGGCAGGGCGAGTATCTATGCTCGCCGTAGAGGCGTCCAAGGCTTTGGCTTTCGTGAGGCCCGAAATCTCATGTATAGATGACCTTACGATCGAACGATTCATGGAATCTGAGAAAGATCTCGAGGTCTATCGCTTTGCCCTTGAGCAAGTCAAGCGCCTGGGGGGACATATCCTACCGCCCGAGCAGGAAGACCTTCTCGCTTTGGCGGAGCATCTGGCTGGCTCCCCTCGCGATATTTTCACGCTCCTCACCGGGGCAGATTTAACATTTCCTGAAATAAAGGACGAGAATGGCCGGATGGTCAAGCTCAGCGAGGAGCGCTATGGCAAGTACATATATTCAAGAGATCGCAGAGTGCGGAAGGATGCATATGTAGGCTTGCTCAGCACTTATGCCAGCGCCAAAAATGCCTTAGGGGCCACGCTTTCTGGGAGCGTCAGGAAAGATCTTTTCTTCGCAAAGGCCAGGCGCTATCCTTCGTGCCTCGAAGCCGCGCTCTTCCCTGAAAACATTCCTCCTTTCGTCTATGAAATGGCTATCGAGCTGGCCAACCGCTATCTCGGGGGCCTCCACAAGTATCTAAGGTTGAAAAAGAGGGCGTTGAAGCTCGATGAATTGCACATGTATGACCTTTATGCTCCCTTGGTGCCCGAAACTCGCGAGGACATATCTTTCGAGGAGGCGAAAGCCGCGGTCTTCGATGGGCTTGCGCCTCTCGGCGAGGAATATCGCCGCGTCCTAACGGAAGGCTTTGGCGGCGGGTGGATAGATATATATGAAAGCGACGGCAAACACAGCGGCGCTTATTCCTGGGGGGTTTACGGCGTTCATCCCTACGTGCTTTTGAATTACAAGGGCACGCTCCGAGATGTCTTCACATTGGCTCATGAAATGGGACACGCGGTCCACTCTCATCTCACGAATGGAAATCAGCCATATGTCTACTCCGGTCACTCTATATTTACGGCTGAGGTCGCCTCTACGGTGAACGAGGCACTCCTCTTGGAGCATTTCTTGAAAAAGGCCAGGGATGATCGCGAAAGGGCTTATCTGCTCAATGTGGGCCTGGAGCAGGTAAGGACCACCGTCTGGCGTCAGCTGCTCTTTGCCGAGTTCGAACTCGCGGTTCATAGATTGATCGAATCGGGCGAGGCATTGACACAGGAGGTCTTTTGTCGTCTGTGGAGAAGCTTGAACGAGCGCTACTATGCGCCCCTCGTGATCGATGCGGAAAACGACTTCGAGTGGAGCCGCATCCCCCACTTTTATTCCGCATTCTATGTGTATCAATATGCCACGGGTTATGCCGCTGCTACATCGATATCTCAAGCGATCTTGAAGGAGGGCGAGTCTGCTGCCGCTCGCTACGTCGATTTTTTGAAGAAGGGAAGCTCTGCCTATCCCTTGGATCTCCTGAAAATTGCCGGGATAGATCTAACTGGGCCAGTCCCATTTGAGGAGACATTTGCTGTTTTTTTAAACCGCCTGAACCAGCTCGAAAGTCTCTTGTCATGAATAGCTTTGAATTCCATTTACCTTAATCTCGTGCCCTGCGCATCGATGAAGCGCGATTGGCAAAAGACGATGAGAGTCCTATAACAATATAACGATCACGGCGGTGGCAATTTGAGTTTTGATAGCGCCGGAGTATAGAGGCATTTGCGAAGATGAATGGAAAAATAGCGTCAACTCGTGGAAACCTGATACGGATTAGCCGTTCTCTCCTCCTCGCCCAGAAGGGTCATGACCTCTTGGAACAAAAACGTCAAATCTTGATGATGGAGCTCGTCAGGCATATCGAAGAGGCCAAGGTGGTACAGAAAGATATGGCTCAAGTCTTCTCCTCTGCATATAAAGCCCTCGAACGCGCCAACATCTCCTTGGGTATAGATGCAGTGGAAGAAGTCGCTCACGCCATACCGGAAGAAGCACGCTTCATCATAAGGCTTCGTTCGGTCATGGGCGTTGAAGTCCCGGAGGTGGACGAACTGGAAGGAAGGTTGGAGCCGAGCTACTCCTTCTTCGGGACATCAGGAGCACTGGATGAGGCATATTTGGCCTTTCGCCAGGTGCTACATTTGCTTTCTCGCCTTGCCGAGGTTGAGACGAGCATATATCGCTTGGCCTTTCAAATCAGGAAGACCCATCGCAGGGTTGAACCGCCCCGGCTTTCATCAGGCGTTCCACAGTGTACCTGATGCCCTCTCGGTTAAGTTGCCGCCACACCTTCATAGCTTTCGTAGACTCAGGAATTCCTCCCATACCCCTTTGATCTCTTCTCGCAGCATGGCATCACGCTTTACTCGAGGCAAATATTGATATAGATTCATTTGACGACGCTTTCTTTCGCAAGTATTCGACGAAGCGATCTGAAGTTTTCGGCAAATCGGCTAAGGCTCCGTAATCTGTCTTTAAG
>LDZS01002685.1_pt1 | contig 16497 bp, 11 predicted proteins | sample 615471 | NCBI WGS metagenome assembly LDZS01 (sample SAMN03408295, study PRJNA278302) | terrestrial metagenome | isolation source: oil reservoir sample K3 | place: USA: Alaska, North Slope, Kuparuk formation | collected 2013
GACCGCGATTCGGGCATCCTGGACAACATGGGCTATTTTGACGAGCGCGACCCCGCCGTGCAGACGGCCATCGCGCACCTGATCGCGGTCGCCCACAAGTACGGTAAAACCGTTTCTATCTGCGGGCAGGGGCCTTCGGTTTATCCCGAATTCACCGAGTTCCTGGTGAGGAACGGCATCGACAGCGTCAGCGTGAACCCCGACACCGTAGTGCACACACGCCGCCTGGTGGCCAGCGTCGAGCAGAAGATCCTGCTGGATGGCTTGAGGGCGGGGAAAAGCGGAGGCTGATGGCGTGTCGGCAAGAATGCGCCTTTTCTGGGCGGTCACGTTCCCGGAGGAGGTGAAGCAGGGGCTTGACCTGCTCCGCGAAAAATGGTCGCCCTTTTTGCCGGGCGCCAAGTGGGTCCAACGGGAAAACTTCCACCTTACCGTCAAGTTCCTGGGCGAGGTAGACGTGTCCCTGGTGTCGGCGCTCGGCGAAGCGGCGGCCCAGGACGTCCCCCGCGTGGCGCCTTTCGACATCGAGCTGGACGGCTGGGGCACTTTCGGACGTCCGCCGCGGGTTTTATGGGTGGGTGTCGGCGGCGACCTTGCGGCGCTGGAGGAGCTGTGGCGGGCGGTCGAGGAAGCCGCGGCCAGGTTCGGTTTCGTTCCGGAGAAAAAGTTTGCGGCGCACGTTACGCTGGCGCGGCTTCGGCAGCCCCAGGGCGTGGAGGCGCTGCGGCAGCGGGCGGAGGCGGATCTGGCGCAGGCCGGGATGCCGTACCGGGTCACCGTCGGCGAGTTGCACCTGATGCAAAGCCATCTTACGCGGCACGGCCCCAATTACGCAAGCATTTTGCGCCTCCACCTTGGCAGGTAATCTTATACAGGGGTTGAGATGCGAGAACGACCGGCGTATATTATATAGATACGTGTTAAGAGTAGGGGAAAAAGCTATGCTGCTTGTGGTGGCCGTCAACGGCAGCCCGCGCCGCGACGGCAATACGGTGAAACTACTGGCGTGTGCGCTGGAGGAAGCGATGAAACGCGGGGCCGAGACCGTTCTCCTCCACGCCGTCGAGGGTATGGCCGGCTTAAAGGCCCAGTATTGCCTTCATTGTTCTTCACCGTGCAAGGGGGGCTGCTACGAGGGCACCAGGCTGGCCGAGATGTTTGACATCCTGCGGCAGGCGGACGGATTACTCCTTGGCAGCCCGGTATACTTCGGCACGGTGGCCGCGCCTCTCAAGGCTTTTTGGGATAAAACGCGGTGTCTCCGCAAGGAAAAGGCGCTTCTGAACGTCGTGGGTGGAGGCGTGGTGACCGGGGCTTCCCGCTTCGGCGGACAGGAGGCCACCCTGCGCGCGTTGCACGAAATGATGCTCAGCCAGGGCATGACCATTGTCGGCGACGGGCATCTTACGGACGCCGACGCCGGCCACCACGGTGCCTGTGCGCAGGAACCGGTCTTGAACGACAGGTGGGCCTTGGAGCGAGCCCGTGTTCTGGGGCGCCGGGTGTTTGAAGTGGCGCAGGCTACGGTACCGCTGCGACAAACCTGCACGGCGGCGCGGGTGAGCCCTTAAACCCCGGGGCCCTGGACCCTGGGGTTTTCCTTTCAGACGGTTTTGGAAAAGGAGCGGATAACGTGCTTCCGCCGCTGCGCCAGCGAACCGAGGAACTGGAAGAAACCATACTTTCGCCGTACGCGTGCCGCAGCCGGGAGAGCCGGGGCCGGGAGCGGCCCGAGGAACCGTGCGCGGTAAGGACCGCGTTCCAGCGCGACCGGGACCGGATCATTCACTCGAAGAGCTTTCGCCGACTCAAGCACAAGACCCAGGTCTTCCTTATCCCGGAGGGCGACCACTACCGCACGCGGCTGACCCACACCCTGGAGGTGGCCCAGATCGCACGCACCATCGCCCGGGCCCTGCGCCTGAACGAAGACCTTACGGAGGCTATCGCTCTGGGCCACGACCTTGGCCACACCCCTTTCGGGCACACGGGGGAAGCGGCGTTGAACGAGGTTTTTCCGGAGGGGTTCCGGCACAACGAGCAGAGCCTGCGCGTGGTGGAGGTGCTGGAGGACGGGCGTGGCCTCAACCTTACCTGGGAGGTGCGTGACGGCATCCGCCACCACACGGGGCCCGGCATGCCGGCCACACTGGAAGGCCAGGTGGTGAGGATAGCCGACCGCATAGCCTACATCAACCACGACATTGACGACGCCTTGCGCGGCGGCGTCCTTGAGCCGGACCGGCTGCCGCGGGAGTGCCTGCAGGTTCTGGGGTATTCCCACCGGGAGCGCATCAATACCATGGTTACCGACCTGATCGCCGCGAGCTGGGAGCAGCCGGTCATCCGCATGAGCCGCGAGGTGCAAGCGGCGATGGACCAATTGCGGGCCTTTCTTTTCGCCAATGTGTACGAAGGATCGGCCGCCAAAAGGGAAGAAGGCAAAGCCCGGCACGTGGTGTGCGCCCTGTACGATTATTTCGCCGCCCATCCGGAGGCGCTGCCCCCGGAATACCGGCGGCGCGTGGAAGAGTTCGGCGCAGCGCGGGTGGCCTGCGATTACATTGCCGGCATGACGGACCGGTACGCCGTTGCGGTTTTTGGGCGGCTATTTGTCCCGCAAGGGTTCCCTGTGTACTAAGTACCCAAAAAAGGTTGCCGGTTCGGCAGGAAAATGTCCAGGGGTTAGCGAATTAACTATTAACTGCTACCCGCCTGGCTGAAGGTGGTTGCTGTGCGCGGGTTGCTCCCCGAAGAACTGGTTGAAGAGGTCGGTGCACGCACCGATCTCGTACAACTGGTCGGCGAATACGTGCACCTTGAAAAAAGAGGACGTCACTTTGTGGGGCTTTGCCCTTTTCACCAGGAGAAGACGCCGTCCTTCACCGTTACGCCGGAGAAGCAGCTGTTTTATTGCTTCGGGTGTGGCGTCGGGGGTAACGCCTTTAAGTTTATCATGCTTAAGGAAAACGTAAGTTTTCCCGAGGCGGTGCGCCGCCTTGCGGCGCGCGCAGGTGTCCGGGTGCCGGTGACGGTGGAACCGGATACGGGCGAAAAGGACAGGATAAGACAGGCCCACGCGCTCGCCTCCCGGTATTACCAGGAAATACTGGCGGGCCACCCGGCGGCGTCGGACGCCAGGCGTTACCTCGCCGAACGCGGCATTACGCGCGAAATGCAGGAGCGTTTTCAGCTTGGTTACGCTCTCCCGCACTGGGATGCGCTCATAAACTATTTACAGAAGCAGGGGTACACACCTGATGAACTGGTGGCGTTCGGCCTGGCGATACACGGTGAAAAGGGCGTCTACGACCGCTTTCGCAGCCGCATCATTTTCCCGATTGCGGACGCCCAGGGGCGGGTTATAGGTTTCGGCGGGCGCGTGCTCGACAACACGCGGCACTTAACTTGCTTGAGTGCTGGGCCAAAGTACCTTAATTCGCCCGAAACGGCACTCTTCAACAAAGGAAGCGCTCTGTACGGCATCCACCTGGCGCGGGAGGGCATCCGGGAGCGCGGGTATGCCGTCCTTGTTGAAGGGTACGTTGACGTTATCACCGCGCACCAGTACGGAGTAACCAACGCGGTGGCGCCCCTGGGAACCAGCCTGACCAAAGAACAGGGCCGCCTTTTGATGCGGTACGCCATGGACGTGGTGATCGCCTTTGACGCCGATGCAGCAGGTGTCGCGGCTTCCATAAGAGGGCTTGACCTGCTGCAGGAAATTGGTTGCCGGGTCAGGGTGGTGACCATACCGCAGGGGAAGGACCCGGACGAATTCCTGAGGCGCGAGGGGCTGGAAGCGTGGAATGCGCTCATGAACGCGGCGGTACCGCTCCTGGAGTATAAACTGGGAAAGTTCTTATCGGGGCAAAGGTGCAGCACCGCCGCGGAAAAGCTTGCCGCTCTGCGGTACGTACTACCCAATCTGAAGGCGATGCGGAACGCGGTGGAACGTGAGGAAGGCATCCGGACGGTTGAAAGGATGCTCAGCCTTTCCTGGGAAACAATTCGAGGCGAATTAAAGAAATTTGAAGCCAACATGGAAGGAAAGCGGCCAAATTCGGATAAAATTGCTAGCAAAAGACATAATATTGTCATTAAGGAAAGGCAAGCCGCCCGGCAGGTTGAAGCCGGACTACTGCGGTTGATGCTTGAAGATCCTGCTCTCGTGTCGAAGGCGCGCGAAGAACTGGGTGATAATTTCTTCAAGCATCGCGGGTACCGGCAGATACTTGACACTATTATCAGATTGGGTAATGATTGTCCCAGCGTGGCAGTATTGACCAACTACCTCGAGGAGGAAGAACAGAACCTGCTTGCCGCTCTGCTGGCGGATGAACTGCCGCCCGGGGATCGTGAACAGATGGCCCGGGACTATATCGCGGCGCTGAAAAGGGCGCACCACCGCGAGCAACGGCAAGAACTCCTGCGAGATCTGGCCGCGGCGGACCGCGCAGGTGACGACTTGCGGGTAGCCAGGTTGTTATTGGAGATAAAGAGACTTGACGCCTTGAAATCCCAGATGTGAATTTGACACTGCAAGTTTTAATCTGTGGACTAGGAGTGTGTTGCAAAATCACTGGCGTCCCACAAACTAACGGTGCGGGCGCCAAGACCAGTTCTGGAAAGCCCGGAGGCCGCGAAAAACGAGCATGGCGAAGCCAGGCGAAGTTTTGCAGCGGACTCCTGGGAGGCGAAAGGAGGGTAGGAGCGCATGCAGGACCATATAAAGGAACAGCTGCAAGAGCTGGTGGAAAAGGGTAAACAGCGTGGTAGTCTTACCTACCACGAAATTATGGACGGGTTGCAGGGCGCGGATCTCACGCCGGAGCAGATCGACGATATCTACGAAAAGCTGGCCAACATGGGCATCGAAGTGGTACCGGAAGTATCCGATCTGGAAACCCTGGAGCCCGAACACCATGAAGAAGAAGTCGAGGTTGACCTGTCCGTCCCGGAAGGGGTTGACATAGACGACCCGGTACGGATGTACCTCAAGGAGATCGGCCGGATTCCTCTCCTTACACCGGAAGAGGAAGTTGAACTGGCCAAGAGGATGGAGAAGGGCGACGAGGAGGCCAAGCGGCGTCTTATTGAGGCCAACCTGCGCCTGGTGGTGAGCATAGCCAAGCGGTACGTCGGCCGGGGAATGCTCTTTCTCGACCTTATCCAGGAGGGTAACCTCGGACTTATTAAGGCCGTAGAGAAATTCGACTGGCGTAAAGGATACAAGTTCAGCACCTACGCCACGTGGTGGATCAGGCAGGCCATCACGCGGGCGATCGCCGATCAAGCGCGCACCATCCGCATCCCGGTGCATATGGTGGAGACGATTAACAAGCTGATACGGGTCTCGCGGCAACTGCTGCAAGAGCTGGGGCGCGAACCGACGCCGGAAGAAATCGCCAGGGAGATGGATATCTCGGCCGAGAAGGTGCGCGAGATCATGCGCATTGCGCAGGAACCGGTTTCGCTGGAGACGCCCATCGGGGAAGAGGAAGACTCGCACCTGGGTGACTTCATCGAGGACCAGGACGCGCAGGCGCCGGCGGAAGAGGCCTCGTTTACGCTCCTGCGCGAACAGCTTAACGAAGTGTTGAAGACCCTTACCGAACGCGAACAGCGCGTGTTGCGGCTGCGTTTCGGCCTGGACGACGGCCGGGCGCGCACGCTCGAAGAGGTTGGCCAGAAGTTCGGCGTCACCCGGGAGCGGATTCGCCAGATCGAGGCAAAAACGCTCCGGAAACTGCGGCACCCAAGCCGCTCGAAAAAACTCAAGGACTACCTGGAGTAAACCGGTCCGGGCCACATTGACGGCCGGACCGGTTTTTAGTATAATTTTTTCGGGCCCATAGCTCAACGGTTAGAGCAGCCGGCTCATAACCGGTAGGTTCCGGGTTCGAATCCTGGTGGGCCCACCAAACGTTTCACCTCCCACATCCCGTACGGGCGATTAGCTCAGAGGGAGAGCACTTGCCTTACAAGCAAGGGGCCGGTGGTTCGAACCCACCATCGCCCACCAGTAAAACCAAGGCTTCCGGGAACCGGGGGCCTTTTCATTTTGCCGGTGCTGGTGCCAACTGGTTCCCGGGTTCAACACGTGGTTCATCATAATCCACAGTCTGCCGCTTCAGCTTTTCCGAGACGTGGGCGCAGATATCGGCGGTATGGCTGCAACCTCGCGCGTCGCAGAAGCTCCTGCTCCACCCGCAACCGCTCGCCGGATCCTGCAGGGTTGCTCGCCATCCGGTTCAGGGTTTCGGTCGAAGAACTGATGCATCGATGGCCGCCGTCGACTCCTCGGTGGTACTAGCGAGGGATTCCCATTTTCGCCTCCCGCTGGTATAATGATGCAAGATATGCATGCTTCGACGTGAGCCTTTGCGGAGCAGGGTTTTTGGGTGCGCTCTTAGCCGCCGCCACGTACAAGGGAGAAAGGCGTGCGAAACCTTCCCCCGGGAACCAGTCCGCGCGGTGCTGAAACTATCGGACTCGATTCTGCAAATTGCGATTGGCGTATCCCGTGTCGACTTTCCTTGAGAGGGCAGAGGCTGTGGGCGTGGAAAGAATAAAGGCCGGGATCGGGTACAGCCGGCGTCGCATCAGCGGCGAGGCCGGTTGCGAGGCAGCGCGCCAGGCGTGCGCGCAGGTGGGAAAACCCGTTCTTACCGTCCTTTTCACCACGGAAGAATGCGATCAGGCGGCGGTGCTGTTGCAGGTGCTGGAGGAGACGCGCTGTACGCGCCTGGTCGGTGCCTGCGGTGCGGGTATCGTTACCCCAGAAGGCGTGCTGCGGGAAGGGGTGGGTGTCCTGGCGCTGGCCGGGGAAGTGGAAACTGCTACCGCCCTGGTGGCTTTTGCCCCTGACGAACCGGAGGCAACCGGAAGACGTCTCGGCGAGTCTCTACTCTCTGCCAGTTCGGCGCCCGAGGGAGCAGTCGTCGTTTTTCCCGACGGTCTGGCGGGGAACATTGCCGAGATGCTGCGGGGGCTTTACGACGTCGTGGGACCGGATTTCCGGTGTATCGGCGGCGGCACGGGTGACAACCTGCGCTTTACGGAAACCTACCAGATGACCGAGGCCGGAGTGGCCAGCAATGCTGTGGCCGCGGCCCTGATTGCGGGATGCTCCTTTGGCTTGGGCGTCGGCCACGGCTGGAAGCCTGTGGGCCCGCCGCTTATCATCACCCGGGCGCGCGACAAGGTGATATACGAGCTTGACGAACGCCCCGCCTTTGCCGTTTACGCGCAACGATTGGGCGGTATCGACGTAGAAAGGTTTCCGGAATACGGCATGCGACACCCCCTGGGAATAGCCGATGCCAGCGGGAGGTTTATCATTCGCGACCCCTTGTTGGCCAGGCCGGACGGATCGATTCAGTTGGTAACGGAGGTTCCTCCCAGGGCCGTAGCCTACCTGATGGAGTACGAGACGGAAGAACTTCTCAGGGTGACGCGGGAAGTTGTCGCCGCAGCGAAGGGACAGGTGCGGAAACCGCGGTTTGCGCTCATATTTCACTGTGTTTCGCGCTCTTCTTTACTCGGCTGCGAAGTGGGAGAGAGGATCATCCGCGAGGCGCTGGGCGAGTCAATTCCCTTCCTCGGGTTGCTGACTTTCGGCGAAGTGGCGCCTTACGACGATGCGCCCCTGTTTCATAACAAGGCGCTGGTAGTAGCGATCGGGGGAGAGTAGTGCCCGTGGAAACCGGTTTTGCCGAACTGGCCGCTCTCTACGAGATAGCTTCGCTGGACTTTCCGGGTTCAGAGAAAGGACTGTTTCGGGAGGTAGTGGAAAAAGCGAGCCGTCTTTTCGGCGTCCGGCGCGTTATCCTGCTACTTCACGCCGGCGGGGGTGGCCGCGCGTGTCTCACGTGGGGTTGTTACCGTCTCGGGATCGACGATTACAGAGCGTACATCGAACAGAACCGGTCCTTGCCCGAAGCATATGCACGCGAACTCGGGAACGGCGACGATTTGGGCCTTCTCTACCTGGAGAAAAAGGGCGGCTTTTCGCCGCGGGAGGTACGCCTCCTGGACATCTTCAGCAAGCGGCTGGCAGAGGTCCTGCAGGCGCATTACCTGCAGGACAGGGTGCGCCGGGCCAACGAGCGCTTCAAGCTGGTCGTCGAAAACAGCCCGATGGTCGCCGTTCTGGGCCTGGACCACCGGGGGAAGCCTGCCCAGTGGAACAGGGAAGCAGAACAACTTTTCGGTATCGTTAGGACCAACTGGGGTTGCAAAGACCTGCTGCGTCAGGTTGTCCCACGGGAGCGGTTTAAGGAGGCGCTGCGCGAGGTTCTCCGCACGGGACGGGCCAGTCCGCCCGGGGAATGGATGCTGCAGAACCGGGCGGGCGCCGGACGGTGGGTGCTGATGTCCATCGTGCCGGTGTACGAGGGCCCCGGCGAGGGCGGCGTTTTCTTCATGGCCGTGGACATAACGGCGCGCAAGGAAGCGGAAGAACGGTTCCGGTACCTCAGCGTCCGCGACGCTCTCACCGGGCTGTACAACCGCAACTACTTCGAGGAAGTGATGCAGCGCCTCGACGCGGAGGGGCGGCGGCCCGTAAGCGTGATAACCTTCGACGTGGACGGTCTGAAACTCGTCAACGACTGCCTCGGCCACGCCGAGGGTGACAGGTTGCTGCGCCAGGTGGCGGCGGTGGCCAGAAAATGCTTCCGGGAGGAAGACTTTGTGGCCCGCATTGGCGGTGATGAGTTCGCGGTGATCCTTCCCGGGGCGGCTTACACGAATGCTGCGCGGGCCTGCGCCCGGCTGGTTGAGACCGTTGAGGCTCGCGGCAAGCATGGGCCGGAACTGCCGGTTACCGTTTCTGCCGGGGTGGCTACGGCGCAAACCATCCGGGAGTCGGTGTACGAGGCCTTCAAGCAGGCGGACGACGGCATGTATCGGGAAAAGCTGCGCAACACCAACAGGGTGGCCGGCAGGATACTCGGGTTCTGCACGGCCGCTTTGCAGGAGAAAGACTTTCTGGCTACGGGCCACGCCGAGCGGCTGGCAGTGTTGGGGGAACAACTCGGGCGGTCTGTCGGCCTGACTAAAGAGGAATTGGACAAGCTTGCGCTCCTGGCGCGGGTGCACGATATCGGGAAAGTGGGTATCGCCACCCATATTCTCTTCAAGCCGGGACCCCTCGCGAAAGAAGAACGAGACGAAATGAAGCGCCACGTTGAGATCGGTTACCGTATTGCCAGGTCGTTCCCGGAGCTGGCGCCGGTGGCCGACCTGATCCTGCAGCACCACGAATGGTGGAACGGTCAGGGGTATCCCCGCGGTTTGAAAGGGGACGAAATAGATCTTCTGGCACGGATTCTGGCGATAGTGGACGCTTACGATGCCATGACCAGCGACCGGCCGTACCGCAAGGCCCTGCCGAAAGAAGAAGCCATCGCCGAGCTGCAAAGGTGCGCGGGCACTCAGTTCGACCCGCAGCTTGTGGAAGTTTTCCTAAAGTTGATAAGGTAGCTAGTCCGCCTCAAGACGGTTAGGTCGGTCTGAACGCACAGTAATTCGGGATAACGCTTTGAGGCACCGGTGCATATGCCTACCAGTAGTAAACAAACGGGGAGGCATGCACCGACCAATGGGTGAGACGGTTATTGCCTGGGAGGAAGTATTTACCGTCGGCACCGACCATGCCGTAATCACCTGGGAAACCCCTGATGCGCCCGGGGAGACGACGGTCTATATCGGCCCGAGCCGGGCGCAGTTGGAAAAGCGGGTCCTTGCCTTCCAGGAGACTTACCACTGGGCGGAGGTCACCGGCCTTCGGCCCGACACCCGCTACTGGTACCAGGTGGAAACGAACGGCGTGCGCGGCCCCCTGGGCTCCTTCCGCACCCTGCCCGCGCCCGGGGGCCGGCATCTTTTCAGCCTTGCGCTGTTTAGCGACTGCCACATCAGCGCCGGGATCGGCTCGGGCGACCCCAATGAGCGTTACTTCGGGAAGCTTCTGACGCATGCCCGCGAACTTCTCCTCCACGGCCTGGAGGACGCGCGTCGCCGAGGGGTGGATCTGGCTTTCATGCCGGGGGATATAACCGAAGCAGCGTTGCCGGAACAGTATAAAGAGGTGCGGGACGAAGTCCTGCCTGCGTTCGGAAACCTGCCTTGCCACATATGCCCCGGCAACCACGACAAGTACGAGAGGCGTTCTCCGGGCGGGCAAGGGGTCGGCGCGCGGGGCTTCTGGGAATACCTCGGCAAGAGCCGGAACCTGTACAAGAGCGTCCGTTATCACCGACATCAGTTTTTGTTGCTGGATACCGCCGTTCGCGACATTGACCACGGTTGGATCAACGCCCAGCAGATCGATTGGCTGACACAGACCCTTAACCATAACGGCCAGCACCCGGTGTTCTTGCTTCTTCACCACCCAGTGACCGGCCCCGACCTTTGGCATGGTCTCCTTAACCCCGGCAGATTCCGGAAGGCGGTCCGGGCCTTCCCGAATATCCAGGCGGTTTTATGCGGCCACATGCACCGCTGCCTGGTTGCTTACGGCGCCCCCGAAGAAACGCCCTACATCGAACTCCCGGCGACCGTGCAGTTTCCGTGCGGCTACGCGATTGTGCGGGTCTACGAAAACGGCTTCACTTATAACGCATATAAGGTCAGCCGGCCGGACCTGGTGGACAAATCCCGGAACAGGATCATCTTCGGGGCGGTAGGGCAGGCAATCTACACGCGGTACGCCGCCGGAGGCGTCGGCGACCGCAACCTGGCCCGCACACGGGAAGGCCTGATCCACCGGCCGGTCCTCTTTGAAGTTTTTGTCACCGTGCGTCGCAGTGAGGCCCGCGAACTGTGCGCACGGGCTCAGCCTTCCCCCGGAGCCGCCGTAGCTCCCGCGGAGCAGGGAGACCGGGTGCGGGTGGTCCTTGGCCGCCACGCATCGTGGGTGGATGCGACGGACCTGCGGCGGACACTTGAGTATCAATTCGGGTTGCGGGCGTCGGTTTCCCAAGACGGGGGTTATAACCTGCCCCCGCGGTTCAGGAAGCTGTGGGGTGGTACGGGCTAAATTGTACGGCTGCATCTTCCCTGCCAGACAGGAAAAATCAGGTCATGCCCGAATATCTAATTAACCGGACGCGATTTACCCAGGGTGGTGCTTTATGGAAAAGGGCGTTGGCGATTACCAGGAGGCGGGGGCGGAAGCAGGCCGGCAAGCGCGGGTGCTCTTAGTAGGGGGCATAGCCGAGGAAAGACACCTGCTGCGCAACGTGTTCGAGAGCCAGGGCGTGGCGGTAAAAGAGGCGGCGAGCGTCGGGGAGGCCCTTCAGCTGGCGGCGAGTTTCCGACCGGAGGCCACCGTCATTTTTCCCACGCTTCCGGGGGGGTCGGTAGGGGACCTGTGCCAAAAGATCCGCTCCGACGCGAGGCTTTCGTGGACGGCAATCGTAGTGCTGGGCGGCGAGGCGGAAGAAGCGGAAGCGCCGGCGTGCGGGCCGGGGCTTGCCGACGACTTCCTGCGGCGGCCGCTGAGCGCGAACGGCATCGTGGCCACGGTACTGAACCGCATCGCCAGGCTGCAAGGCTTGCACGGGCAGACGATCCGCGACGAACTGACCGGTTGCTATACAAGAGGATTTCTGGAAGAGCGGCTGGCGGAGGAACTCGAACGGTACCGACGGTACGGACACGTTTTCAGCGTGGTCATGTGCGATTTAGACGATTTTAAATTTGTCAACGATACGTACGGGCATGCCGTCGGGGATCAGGTGTTACGGGAATTCGGTGCGTTTCTCAGAAGGGCGTTCCGCCGCAGCGACGTTGTTGCCCGGTACGGAGGGGAAGAATTTACGATTTTAATGCCCCATACGTACGGCAGCCTGGCACGGGAAGTGGTGAAGCGCGTGCAGGACAACTGGCGCAAAGAGGTGGTGATAGACCCCCGTACCGGTAAGCAGGTCAGGCTCACGTTCAGTGCCGGCGTGGCCGAAGCAGGTGCCGACGGAGAGGCGAGGGACGATCTGCTGGACAACGCCGATAAGGCCCTGTGCGCCGCGAAGCAGGCGGGTAAGGACAGGGTGGTGATGGCTGCCGGTGCCAGGGCCGTTCCCGGAGAGCCGGGGTCCAGCATTCTTGTTATCGGCCAGGGTTTTATCTACCAGTATCTGGCGAGTCAGTTGCAGAAGTGGGGTTACCGGGTGCACGGAGCCACAGAAAGGGACGCCCTTTCCGTCCTGCGGGCGGAAAGTCCCGGCATCGTGCTGCTGGATCTCGATGCGGCGAGCGAAGGCCCGGTCCTGGTGCGGGCTATAAAAGCGGCCGCGCCGACCGTTAAGATCCTGGTGATGGGGCGTTCGCGCGACAGAAAGATCGTGCTGGCAAGTTACGCCGGCGGGGCGGATGATTTTATAACCAGGCCTTTTTCCGTCGACGAATTGGAAACCTCCGTCCTGGCCGTCTGTCCTTGGGAAGAAGGCGCCATCTGCACGCGGCCTTTCAGCCTCGATAGCTTGCGCAGACGCCTGCTGAGACTGGCGCGGGGTTTGTAGGCAACGGTCGGCCGCCGTCGCGCCGGGTTTCTACGAAGTGAGATGGTGCTGGCCGAAGTCGCCGAACCGGACTGCGGTTATCTTCTCCGGCGCCGTCTGCGCATTCCCGGCCGGGTTGTGGACAGCTTGCCGAAGCGTAGCGTACAATTTGGTGAGAAAGATTCTGTGCCGACAGAGGTTGAGCATGAAAAGCGGGCTTATCTGCTACCTGGCCGTGGACGAGGACGACGAGGAAGTGCGCTACGACGTTGTCGAGATGAAAGAACTTGCGCTCAATATAGGTATTCGGGTGGTAGACGTTGTCATGCAGCGGCGTCGCCCGGACCCGAATTACCTTCTGGGCGAGGGCAAGGTGCTGGAAGTCAGGGAGCGCGTTTACCGGGAGCAGATTGCGGCGGTAATTTTCAACCGCGAACTTTCGCCGCGGCAGATTATGCGTCTCGAAGATCTTCTGGAAGATGTTGAAGTCTGGGATCGCACGCAGGTCATCCTGGAGATATTCCGTCGCCGGGCGCAATCCCGCGAGGGGAAGATCCAGGTGGAGCTTGCCCGGTTGACCTATCTTTACCCGCGCATGCTGGGCCTGGGCGAGGTGCTTTCACGTCTGGGCGGCGGCATCGGCACGCGCGGCCCGGGCGAAACGAAGCTGGAGGTGCTGCGCCGCGCGGTGCGCCGCCGTATCTACCTGTTGCAGCGGGAACTGCAGGAGGTGAGGCAAAACCGCGAGCTTTTGCGGCGGCACCGCAGCAGGGCGGCTCTGCCTGTCGTTTCCCTGGTTGGCTACACCAACGCCGGCAAATCGACCCTGCTTAATGCGCTGGCGCTGAGCGAGCACAAGGTCCTGGTAAAGGACCAGCTCTTTGCCACCCTCGATCCGGTGAGCCGGCGTATACGGTTGCCGTCGGGCCGGGAGGCGATCCTTACCGACACGGTGGGCTTTATAAAGGAACTGCCGCCGAAACTTAAGGAGGCTTTTGCGGCCACCCTGGAGGAGTTGCTGGCGGCCGATTTGCTCCTGCACGTCATCGATCTCACCAGCCCCTGTATGGAAACGCAGGTAAGGGCGGTCGAATCGCTCCTGGCCGAGCTCAAACTGTGCGACCGTCCCCTTATAAAGGTATACAACAAGATAGACTGCTACGACGGCCCCCTCCCGGCCGACGGCGTCGCCGTCTCCGCCCTCCTCGGCACCAACCTGCCCCTGCTGCTGCAGCGAATCGAGGCCGCCCTGGCGCCCTGGGAGGAAGCGGTTCTCACGGTTCCGTTTGCCCGTCTCGGCGAGGTGGCGCGCGCCGGCGACCGGCTGCAAATACTCGCCGAGGAATACCTGCCCGAGGGCGTGCGGTTTTCGCTGCGCGGTGACCCCGTGGTGCTGCAGAAATTAGAGCGCCGCCTGAAGGCCGAGTAATGTGTGCTTTTACGGCCGGGTCGCAGGCGGCGGCAGGAAATCCGTCCGCGCGCAATGAAATTTCAAGATAACCGGGCGGTACCGCCGCGCATGGGGGGCAAGCCGTGGAACACGACCTGGCAACGAAAAATACTCGCGACGAGGGCAAACCGGAGCACGCCGTTGGATCCGCGGAGTACGATGCGGCAACGAAAAGAGCGGCGGCCGTCGTTGCCGCGGTGGCTTCCTTTCTCACTCCGTTCATGGGGTCGTCCATCAACGTCGCCCTTCCCTTGATCAGCGAGGAATTTGCTTTGGGCGCCGTGTTGATGAGCTGGGTGCCCGTGTCGTTTATCCTTTCGGCGACGATGTTCCTGGTGCCTTGCGGCCGGCTGGCGGACATCCACGGCCGCAAGAAAATCTTTTTCTGGGGCACGGCCGTCTACACCTTGTTTTCCCTGCTCTCGGCGCTGGCCTCTTCAGGCGTGACGCTGATCGCTTTCCGGTTCTTGCAGGGCATCGGCGGCGCCATGATTTTCGGCACCGGCGTGGCCATTCTTACCTCCGTTTTTCCTCCGTGGGAACGCGGCAAGGCGCTGGGGATAAATGTGGCCGCCGTTTACACCGGTTTGTCGCTCGGCCCCTTCGCCGGCGGTTTTCTTACGCATCTTTTCGGGTGGCGCAGCATATTCCTGGCCAACGTACCCCTGGGACTGCTCGTCCTGTTGCTGGTCTGGCTGAAACTTAAAGGGGAGTGGGCCGAGGCTAAAGGCGAAGCGTTCGATATCGGGGGCGCCGTAATTTACTCCCTTGCGCTGGTGGCAACGATTTACGGTTTTTCGGTGCTCCCGGGCAGCACGGGACTGTTGCTGGTTGCCCTCGGTACGGCCGGAATTGCGGCATTCATTGCCTGGGAGAGCAGGGTTTCGAATCCGGTTTTAGATGTTTCCCTTTTCAGACACAACAGGGTTTTTGCCTTTTCCAGCCTGGCGGCCCTTATCCACTACTGTGCGACTTTCGCCGTCGCCTTTCTGATGAGCCTCTATCTGCAGTACATCAAAGGCCTGACGCCGGAGGGAGCAGGGACCGTTCTGGCGGCGCAACCCGTGGTCATGGCCCTGTTCTCGCCCTTCGCCGGGCGCCTCTCCGACAGGATCGAGCCGCGGGTGGTAGCCTCGCTCGGCATGAGTCTAACGGTGGTGGGGCTTTTGGTGCTGGTTTTTCTCGAGTTCGAAACGCCCTTCGGCGTGATTGTGGCCGGCCTGGTCCTTCTCGGCATCGGCTTTGCCCTGTTTTCTTCGCCCAATACCAACGCAATAATGAGCGCGGTGCAAAGAAGGTTTTACGGGGTGGCGGCAGGAACGGCCGGGACAATGCGCATGCTTGGGCAGATGCTGAGCATGGGCATAGTTATGATGCTCTTTGCGCTGCTCCTGGGACAGGCACGTGTTACTCCCCAGAACTACGGCCTCTTCCTTACGGGCATGAAAATCTCTTTTGCCATCTTCGCCGTTCTCTGCGTCGGCGGCATTTTTGCCTCGCTGGCCAGGGGCAGGCTCCGGTGAGGAGCATAGAAAAATTCCCTCGCGGCAGGAAAATCTGGTAAGACGTCATATTTTTTAACAGAAGCTTGAAATATGGCGGGTGATGCCGTTGACCGCCATACCGTGTCCGGAAAACTTAAGCTTGATCCGCTACGACGTCCAGCTGCTTGCCGGCCCCCAGGGCCTCGTCCTGCCGCCTTACAAAGGCTCCACGTTCCGCGGCGGCTTCGCCGGCACCTTCCGACGCCTGGTTTGCAGCACCGGCCGGCGGCAGTGCAAGCCCTGCGAGTTGAAATACACCTGCCCTTACGCCCTGGTCTTCGAGAGCGAACCCCCGCCGGGGGCCGAGGCCCTGCGCAACTACGACAACGTGCCGCGCCCGTTCATTCTCGAACCGCCGCTTGAGGAAAAGAAAGAATACAACCCCGGCGAACCGCTGGTCTTCAGCCTGATACTCATCGGGTGCGCAGCCAGTCTCCTGCCTTACTTCATTGTTACGCTGGACGAGTTCGGCCGCCGGGGTATCGGGCGGGGCCGGCGCCCTTTCATCCTTGACCGGGTTACGGCCGTCAACCCGTTAACCGGGGAAGCTGCGGTCATTTACCAGCACCCGGAGCGGGTTGTACGCCCCAGGGAATTGGGCGTTACCGCACGCGATGTCTGGCGACGTGCGGAAGAAGAGCTTGCGGGCGACGGTTCGCCTTCCGGCGTACACATTGCCTTCCTTACACCCACCCGCATCACCTATTCCGGCCGGCCGGCCCGCACCCCCGCGTTTCACGTTATCATCCGGAATCTGTTGCGGCGGATTTCGTCCCTTTGCTACTTTTACCACGGCTTCTCCTACAGGGCCGATTTTCCGGACATTATCCGGCGTGCTATGGAAATCTCCCTGGTGCAGGAAAGAACGCGGTGGTATGTCTGGGAACGCTACTCATCGCGCCAGGACCAGAAGGTTCCGCTGGGCGGGTTTGTCGGCGAGGCGGTGTACGCCGGCCCCGTGAGGGAGTTCTGGCCGCTGCTGCGCCTGGGCGAACTT
>LDZS01000030.1_pt1 | contig 16458 bp, 11 predicted proteins | sample 615471 | NCBI WGS metagenome assembly LDZS01 (sample SAMN03408295, study PRJNA278302) | terrestrial metagenome | isolation source: oil reservoir sample K3 | place: USA: Alaska, North Slope, Kuparuk formation | collected 2013
TTTTTCTCACCCCGGCGAACCAGATCCAGGCTCAAGTGTTCGAGGTGGACTTCTTTGCGCTCACGGGCATAGCTCTGGCTTTGGATGAGCCGGCCGATCTGAAGGAAAATATTGTCTTCGTCAGGCGAGATCTGGTGCGCTATTAGCCATACCTGTCGCGGGCAGACCATATATGCTTGGACAAAACTGCCAACAACCATCTGCATAATAGAAAGACTTCCTCCTTCGGAGGAGAGTTAGCAACAAGAGTGAATTCACCAACCTCTTTAATTGAAAATCAGAGTATAGTTGCTCCTTCTTCGACACGCTTGAAACCAGTTTCTGGGTCGTAGAGTTCAGGAGCAAGGTAACGCGGAATGTAGGGCAAACGTTTTTCCAAGTTGACCTTACCCACAAGCAACTGGGCGGGGACGGATAATAGATAGCGACAAAAGTCACGCTTGAGGCGGTAAAAGGCTTGGCGACGACTTTTTATATCATGAGCCTGGATTACCTCTTGCTGGAACCATTGCCAGATTTCTTCTGCTTTCTCATCAATTGCAACGAAAACTTCGATATGGTTGGGCAGGTGCTGGATAAGTTGGAAATTAGCAACTGAACCTTCTTCTTCGAGCTCTTTTTGAAAACGAAGTTCCTTCATTGCACGTAAAATTGCGCTACTCTTACTCGTGTCTTTTCGCTCGCTCACAAAGGCAAAAAACTGCCCAACTAACTCATGAAACTGCGGCTCGGATATTTCAGGGTGGGTAGTGAAAAACTTGTGGGCACCCATTATATGGATGTTGCCATAGACTCTATTTGATAAGGGGTTGCCTTTTTCGTCCGTGATATTGAGGCAGAAAACATCACTACGACTCCTCCGGAAGTGACGGTTGCAACGACCAGCAACTTGAACTACAGCATCTAGGGGGCCGATATCCCGCCAGGCGAGATCAAAATCTAAGTCTACCCCAGCTTCTACTACTTGGGTGGAGACAACAACAGGCTTCTCGCCCTGAGTTAAAAGCTGCTTGAGTAATGCCAGGCGCCGCTCGCGTTCTGCAGGAACGATGTTTGTGGAGAGATAATAAAGCGGACAACGTCCAGAGAGTGCGTCTTTTAAGCACTCGTAGAAGGTTATTGAGCTCCTGATGGTGTTTAAGACTACTAAGTAGGAGTTCGATGGGTTGTATTGTTCCAGGAATACTGCCGCTGCATCAGTTACTGTTCTTGGGGAGGTGTCAGCAATAAGCCTTACCCTGTCAAGTTGACTGAAGAATCTGGCAATCTCTTCCGGAGTTCCCCCAAGCTCCCAGGCTTCGTCTGGATCAAACCATTCGGGGCGGGTAGCCGTCATCAGGATCAACCGTAGGTCGAGTTCTTCTGCTGCAGCCTTTAAGCAACTAGTTACAAGTGGCCAGTATTCGACAGGGATGTTTTGCACTTCGTCCATGATGATGATGGCTCCAGCCAGGTGACAGAGCTTTTTAAGCATGCGGTTCCGGTACCCAATTAAGGTGTGCAAAAGCTGCACGAAAGTGGTGACAATTACTTCGCTCTGCCAGCTTTCGATGAGCAGCATGGCTTCGTCAAAGCTGCGGGGGTCTTCTTCCTCTGCGTGGTAAGAAATTTCAGCAAGGTGGTGATGTTTGAGTAGAAAAGGAGAAGGAGCTTGTCGGAACTCTGGAATGGCCGAGGCAAAAACATTTTCTAGGACCTCGTATGTTTGATCGATAATGCTCGTAAAGGGAAGCGCATAGATAATGCGAGGTGCTACTCCTCGCTTTTTTCTAATGCGTTCCCGAAGAATAAAAGCTGCATTTAACACAGCTAGTGTTTTACCGCTACCAGTGGGTGCAGTAAGTGTGAAGAAACGCTGGGAGAGAGGTGCCTCAACCATTCTTGTAGTAGTGTTGTGGAAGACTTCTTCCCTTAAGATGTTAATGGGTGACGGTGTTCTAGAGAGGTTCTCTTGTTTGTAAATAGATACTATTTGGGCAGGCCAATTGGCTCGAGGAGCATTCTTCGTCCGGGCACTGTGGTGTTTATCACTGTCGATCAATGCTGAGAAAACTGTTGTTACAGCGAAGTAGTCGGAGATTTGCGGGTTGCTCCGCTGAAATTTTCTCCAGTGGCGGTGAAGAGAAGTGTAAGTTTCTTGCCATGTTTCAAGAAACTGTTGCAACACCTCTTGCCAATCCCATTTTGCGAATGGAGGCAAAGCAAGCCCGCGTTGCACAAGTAGGTGTTCGGTCCACCGGGCGGCCACCTTGAGGGAAGTAGCTATTTGAGAGAGGTTTGTTGCCAGGTCCTGAGTCTGCCTTTTAGCTATTTCCAGCCGGTGCGCTGCAGAGGGGTCTAAAAAATCCAAGCCTTCTTTGATGTGGCGCGGTGCTACGAGGTGCTTTTCTGGAGCATCAAGGTTACGGTGATGGAAGAGCACTGCTAAAAATACTAACAATTGTTCTTTGGGACCTAAATTTTGAAGTCTGCTAAGGTGTACCGCCCAGATAGAAGAAAGAAATGCGTGTTCCTTGAAAGGGTTGGGCACTCCAGTCAAAAGATATTTCTGGAAGAAGGAAGTATATTTGCCGAAATCGTGGGCAAACCCAGCTGTGACTGCAAGAGTTGCTAAGGTATTGCCTTTGGGCAACTGAGCTACTGCTTCACAAGATTTAGTTGCCACTAGGGCTAAATGAGAAGTCAAGCGGTAGCGGCATTTTCCTTCACAATGGGCGAAGAATCCCACAGTTCTCCCTCCATGAATGCTACTGTCTCTAAACCTTCTGGTAATTTGAAAGTATAAGCTGTTGATGAGATAACGGCCCGCCATGGACGACATTTAGTTTCGTAAATGAAGCTGGCAGGCGGCAGCAGTTTTCTTCCTTCTCCAAAGCATTGGGGCATTTTTTCGCGGTTCAGTGCTACACCGCTTTCTAGAATGGGTCTCTGGAGAAAAGCGGCATTTAAGACTGAATGGAGCACGACTGGGTTCCCCGGCGGGACTACTGCTTGTGGTCGCCCTAATAAGATTCCCTTGACTTGGGCAATGAACTCACTGAGCCCCAGATAAAGGGGATAGTAAGAACTGCAGGCAGCGACTTTTGCTGCAAGCTTTTCAGTAATCTCTCGACTCCGGTGGGCGAAATATATGCGAAACCGCAAGCAGCCCGCATCTTCGGCTGGCAGGAGAATTTCGAGTGGAACCTGTGTTCCCTTGGCTGGTCCAAGCTTTTTCATGCGGTTCAAGTCTTCGTCTTTGGTGCGCACGTAGTTTACCGTCTGGATGAGCCGGCGCACAGGAGTTTTGATGACTAGGGCGAACCGAGCTTGTTCAAGGTCGAGCGTTTTGTAGTAGGTGTCCCGCGGCCACCCCAGGATCGCGGCGATGATTCCCATGAGCGCTGTCCGGGGTGGAAAGGGATAAGATAGGGAAGATGAGTTAGTATAGTATTTGCGAAAGTGGGCAAATGGGCCAGTAAGGTCGAAAATAACTACATCTGTCATGGGACTAGCTCCTTTCCAGAGCGATTACTCGATCCTTGCCTAAAATCGATGACGCAAAGCTTCCGAAATCTTGCAGTTCACCACCGACTGTTGTTTTGAGTTCTTTGTCTTGCCACCAGTAGACATGAACAATGCGCTCTTTTACATCCTGGAGGCGTTCCCTGAGGCCACCGATTTCCAGGGTAAAGTCACTGATGCTGCGGAGATCTTGGTCAGGTTCGATCTTTAGTTCATCGCGCATGTCGCCTATAAAGGATTCAGCATCAATGAACTCGAAGCGGACGTAAAGACGAGGATACTGACCAATTTTGGATCGGGTGGCCAGGAGAGGAATTGCTTTGAGCATTGCTTCGTCAAGAAGCTCGAGGTCTTGTTCGGAAGTTGCACACTGAGGATTTTTTCCTGCAAGTTCGAACATGATTTGTGCCCGTCGGGCGCTGATGATGCCGTGAAAAGCGATTAGAGAATAGTAGAGGCGGTAGTCTTTACCGAAAGTTCCCTGGCGTGCACTTGTTTCCGAAGCAAACTGAGAAGAAATAGTGTTGGATTCCACAAGCTGCACCCGGTTAAGGGAGTAGCCCCAGTTGAATTGTACCGGACCGGTAAGGTTTATCGCTTCTCCTTCTCCTCTTCGGTCACCTTTCACAGGCATGGTGGCTCCAAAAAGCCGCACATCAACAAGCTTTTCAAGTAGAACCGGTAGGTCGCTGCGTGTGGGCTGTCTGTCTTCCCCGAGAACTATCTTAAGGCGCTCTGTAGCAATGACCAGACCTTCTGCTTTGGTCACGTAGATTTGGTGACCTTTATCTTGTAAGTAGTCGCGGATATAGCGTTTGAGTCTCACGTCAGAAACGAGATTCCGTTCACGATCTACGTCCATCCGCGGGCGGTTTTCATCATCAGGATCACCGTTAGGATTGCACATTTTGGCATCGTAAAGATAGAGGATCTCCCCATTTCTTGTCAGCACTTTGACGTCCCCCATAATTTATTCCTCCTTAGTTCTTTTTTCTTCCAGTCAAGACACCAAAGGCATAGCCAGAAAGGATGTAGAACACATTTTCTTCCGGACCAATTGGCCAATTTTCCCGGTATTGGTCAAGCAGTCGCTTCATTTCCGCATATAACAACTCATTGTAGTGCAGTCGGTCATACTGGCGAAGTTTTTCGAATAGCAGATTGGCCAGCTGTTGCACCCGTGACCAGCTCATTCCCTGATAATTGATCTTGTCGAGGATTGGCTTCTTTTCGTGACCTGCACTGTATTGGCCTCGACTGATTTCGCTTAAGAGATACCCAAGCAGGAAGAGTGCTGTTTGGGGTTCTGAATAGTTCATTGTTGTTAGGTACTCTTTTAACTCCGGAAATGCCTCAAGACTAACGACCTGCGGCAATTCCTTCACCCCCTTAAGTAATTTTTCGTCCTGGAGAAGCTTCAGAAGTAACCCTGCCTGCAGAAGCTTTCGGGCCAGGATCACCTCTTCGAACCCTGTGCTCCGTAGTTGCTGGTTTGTTCCTTCAAATTGTCCTGTGTAGTAGATGTGGGCTAAGGTGATGAATTGTTGGATGAGAAACTTGTATTCGATTTTCTCCCCTCTTAGCAGACTTTTATAAAGATAGAGTATCTTTTTGTGTTCTACTTTGTTGCCGGCTCGCAGAGGAATTAACCTGTAGAGTCTGGTAAAGTCAAGCCACCATTCTTTTATCCCTTCGCCGAGGCATTTTTCGGCCATACGGGCAATTTTATAACTTTTTCGTAAAAGCTGATAAATACGGCTAGGGGCTACGTCTTTAATGAACTCGAGCACTCTGAGTTCGCTTTGAGCCTTTTGGTAAAAGAGAAAGTTGAGGAGAGCCTGGTTTTCGCCTGGCAGTTCTTCGAGATAATCTTGCAGCTCTTCTTCAATTCCTCTTCTGCCGGAGATCTCTTCCAGCCATGTGGCGACACTGGTAAGTGTTTGAACCCGAGAAGAAAGTTTTTGGATGAGAAAAGGTAATTCTTGTTTCAGTGATTCAGTTTCTGGTGGGATGAGGAATGCTGGGAGTAATAAGAAGTTAAGGTCACCCACGCGAATGTTGAGGTTTTGCCTAACGTAGCGTTCGGCCAGAAGAAGTGATTGAAAACAATCTTTACAGACGAGAAAGTTATAAGCAAAACCATTTTTGCTGACACCAGAAGCGAAACCTATTTTGTCTGTAATGTATTGCTTTAGAAAGTCAAGGCGATTAAAGGCAGACGGGCTCACCTCTTTTTCGGGAGTGCCACAAATGGAACACGTTCCCCTTACAACCTCACCAGTTTCAAAAGCAGCTAGCTTATAGCGAAGGATAACCTGGTCGTAAGGTGGAAGTTTCACTAGTGGTTCACCATTGAAAAGAACAGTCCAGAGACCTATTTCTTTTTTCTTCAGGTGTGTTCGTTTGGTGGCTTCTTCAAGCACTTTCTGGGCAACAGTTTGCCACAACTTTTTGGTGTTTTTCGTGTTCTTTACTGTTTCTTCTGTTGGAAAAGGATCAGTGCAGTCATTGAGGCATGAGAGATCTAGGACATGATTTCCGTCAGGCAGGGACCGGAAAGCTTTTTGGAAAATAAACTGCAGCTTGTTGGTTAGTGGGGTTTGTTCTTTTCCCATTTCCATTAGAACTTGAAGCAGGTTGGGAATGGCTGGGCCAACAAGGTATTCCAGGTTGGTAGTGGTGAGAAAGAGTTGTGGATTGTTTCCGGAAGCATTGCCTACCCACCGCCACACCGCCAGAAAGTTGCGGCGCTGAGCGGTTTCTTCAGGAATCTCTGCTATGTCGAAGGTGAGTTTGATTTTCGGGGCCTCATGTTCTACAAAGTTAAGTTTGACAATATAGAAAGAATCAGTTTTGGTTGGCCTCTGGAGATCCTGGACAAGTCCAGCAATCATGTCGGTTTCACTGGAAACTACTTCCCCAATCAAACTGACAGATTCAAGCAAAGCTTCACCTCCTCTTTCGTTTTTGAGTTAAGGAACATTCTTTACCTTGCAGAGTGGTCGAAAATTAAAACCTCCCCAGTTGTCGGCGATGTATAGAGAAGTCTCCGAGCTTTACCGTGTAAAGCATGGGCGATGGAAAGATAAAGCCAAATAGGAGCTTGCCCCGTCAGGACAACCTCATTGCCTTCACCTGCTAGTTCCTTTGCCCTCTCTATGTAAAGGGGTAATTCGTCCAATTTGGCGACTTCGCTGTAAAGGTCTTTTACATCGATAACGACGCGACCGCTCCGCAGAGTGTTTTCAGGTATTCCGTCCAGGAGTGCCCATAGCCGTTGCGGGATTTCACTTACCTGGTGCTCAATACTTTGCGCAGGGAGTACCTGTTTCCTCATACCGCAATGTGCTACATTGTTACGCAAATCGGTGAGACAGTTCCAGAGTTCGGCTACTTCTCTTGTCAGCCAACTATTGGGAGGGTTAAAATCCCTTTCTCGAAGTTGATAGGCTGCTGCCCCTAACTCCCTCTCCGCACTTTCCCGCTGCTTCGGATCCAGCCAGTCACCTTGCCCTCGCTTCAGAATCACCCAACTTACAAGCCACTCTCGGGCTAGAGTGATTGCCTGAACAGCCAAGCCTTTGCGCAGATAAAGTTTGATAAGCGCTAACTGCTTCCTCAAGTTTCCGGTATCCAATTGTTGAGGATGATCGTACGCTAACTCCGCTACTTCGCTACTAACCTGCTCCAGAATGACCCGAAACGGCTTCGCCCAGCGTTCTAATTCATCTGCTGCTTTGTCCAACATAGGCAACAAATCACTGGCTGACTTCATCGCTTCTAGCGGACGGCTCAAGTGCAGGGCTCGTGATAGACTTCGCAGTTTCGCGGCAATGCTCTGCAGATGCTTCGGTAATTGTTCACTTGCCCGCTCTACCCACAGTCGGTGATGTGTTTTCGCCAAGTTGTGTGCCAGTTGCTCGGCCTCACTACGTTCAAGCAGTGCTTCTGCACTCGAAAGCCAGTCCAGTAAATCGAGGAGGGGTGTGAGGTCGAGGATGGGCGTGCGGTTGGTTTGTAGGTCTCGCGCCTCAAAAGCACCATAGATGATGCGCTGAACAGTTACCTGTTTTGTGCGCCGCAAGTAAGCAGCGACGGCGAAAATTAACAACGGGATCGAGCGAAAGGCATGAGTGATGTCGAGCAGAATGCTGTCGCCATCAGCTACAGTATCTGTGCATCTTTGGAAAATGGTCCAAATTTCTTCTTCTGACTTGCCCTCAGGTATGTCAATTTGTTCGACCAGGCTGCCGAGGCGATTGCAGAGTGTTTTGAAATTAATGTGTTTTTTGACCTCCGGTGTTACCAACACAGAGATCTTTTCCGGATCGAAGATGCGCGCTACAGCTTCAGGAAACAGGTGTGTTTCGCAACTGCGTTCCTCATTACCTTCCTTCCACACATAAATTGTCGGCTCGTATTTTCCTGTTCCCAGAAAAGTGAGGGCTTTCATGATCACAACTCCTTTTCCATTTGATAGTACTGCCAGGCAATAATTACGAAATCTGGTTTACCGCCATAATCCATATCCTGCTGTTGTTTTTGCTCCAACACCCATTTTTCGCAAAGCTGTTTGAAGCCATGTTTGTGCTTGCTGCGCCAGTGCTCTGTCTTCAGAAGCAACCGCGAACAAAAACTTACTGTTGGGTGCTATGGTGAGGAAGAAGACGGGACGAGGGTTCAGGTAGTCAGCAGGTGGGGTGTTGCCGCCCTGGTAGTAGTCGCTGTAATGGGGATTCATTACATCCAGATCCATTACCAAATTTTCTGGATTCGTGGGAATAGCGTCAAAAAAGATTACTTTGCCAGCACTGCTAGTTGTCCCAAATATTGAGCGCAAAGGACTGACTTTTTTTTCAAAAGCTGGTAGCTCAATATGGCGGACTGGGGCATATGGGGGGATAGCTTCATCTTGCTTTAGCTTTTCGAATAAATGAACACGTTTTTTCTCATCAGTTTCGTCATTAGTTTCGTCGATGTATTTTTCCAGTTTCTGAATAGGTGTTTGTTGTCCAGCTTGTTCTCTTGCTGAAATGTGTTCTAGTGAAAGAGCAGGAATACCTAACTGTTCTGCTATTTGAGACAGAGCGTATGAACGTGCCAATCCCTTGAGTGCGCTGCCAGGAATGATAGGAAAACCGTAAACTCGGTGTAATCGAATGCTTGTTTCCATTACACTTTCTGCACCCAAGTCCACAATAACCCGGCTCGCTGCCTGTAGGGGAAACCGTTTCACCTCATAGCCTCGCTGTTGGTAGGCATCAAGCATTGCTTCCCAGCGCTCTCTGTAACTCTTAAGGAGGCTTTCAGCTTCTGGTTGTGTGAAATCCAAGGCTTTTCGTCCATTAACCTGTTTAGTAAATCGCTCTTTCGTTTGCTTGGTGAGTTCCCAGCTTTGTTCTTTATTTGTCCACAGCAGGAACCGCTCTAGCCGCAGCCCGTAGTTAGCGCATTGCTCCGCATGTGGCATGGCAAGTTTACAGGTATCACTTGGAAGGGGATAGATGTTTTGGTATTTTCTTAAATGCCGATCTCGCTTTGGTGGCGATGACTGGTACCTCATCGTTAGTCCCCCTCCGATGGCAGTTCTGCCTCGGCAAACCGTTTGAGCCAGGTAAGGTAAGCTAATGCCTCGTTTGTGGCCTGAAGATAGGCGATGCTGTTGTTGTGGAGAATCCAGTCGAGAAGATTCTGGTTTTGGTCATTTTTATTGTCTGGTACAACCTGACTCATCGTCCAATCTGATAGTTGCCGAAACAGGAGGTTATGTTCATTGTCCTCATCATTTTTACCCTTCGAACGCAAGTACGCCAGTGTCTGCCCCAGTCCATTAGTAAGCACCAACATAGGTACCCTACGAGCAAGGCTGCCGTATTTTTTCTTGAAGTCATCGGAACGACCCATTACAGTTTGGATATCCTCCCACGCTCTCTTTGCTCGCTGCTGTTCAAGTGTTTGCTGGAGTGGGTCCTTCACTACTGGTCACCTCCTGTTGCCAGGCGCGCTTTGACGATGCCTCTTCCCACTGTGCTATCACCGCCAAGCTGCAATCGTTTGCTATCTACACATTTCTTAATAAAGTTCAATACTGCTGTGCCATCTTTTAGGTCATTAGGCGGGTTGCTCACCCGTGGCTTGCTGGCAAAAAGCACTGCATAAAGCAATGTATCTGATGGCAGGTGTTCTTCGGTCCACAGTGCACCTCGATCGACGGTCTTTTTCTCATCATTTAACCGAATACGACTGATGACTTCTGTGGAAAACAGTGTAAAGTGTTGAAAGGCATCGTCAGGAAGGATCACAAGACTCGTTTTCACTTTCTTGCGCCAGTAAGAGTACTCATCATTGTCTTGCCCCTTAGGAAAGGCATTTTCTGCTAGCCAGTTGGCAATATCATCAACTTCTGAGCGTTTGTTGGCATTAAAGGAATACTCCTCGAGTACTACTTTGTTCTGCTGTTGAATTATGAGATCGCAGCTGGTGCTGACCCATGCTTCTTGCTTATCCCTTGGACCGTCAGTATTCCATTTGATTGGATTTATCGTGAGGTTAGCCATTTCTGCGTCCCGCAGGAAGCGGGCCAATGCATTTTGGCTTGTTACCCAAGCGAACACTCCCATCAACGAGCGCACTGGAAATAGGAGAATGCGGGCATCCCCAACAGATAAAGCACCGGCGTGTTCGTCTGGTCGTTCACCGCGTTGGGGATCGGGCCCAAAAACGAGCTTAATCTTCTGTGCGTCTTCTCCTTTTGCTGCTTCCCGCAAACAGCCTTTTAGACCCGATGCTTGGACAATGGGATAACCTGTGGTGCGTTCACGCTGGATGGGCAGGTCCACAATACCCAAGCTCGTACCACTACCTGCGTGTAACGAACTTTCCACATAAAGGAAGAGTATACCTGATTTTTCAAACATGCTTATCGCCTCCTTATCAAGCTTCATTCCAAGTCGTAACTACAGCGCATCCGAACCCAATCTGTCCAAAATCACCCTCTCCCTCAGGGGTTTCAGTAAAGGGCACCCCTTTTGGGGTGACAGTGCCTTCAGTTTCGAAGAAAAACACGCTTCCAGCAGGTACAAAACGGTGCATCGTCTTCTGAAAGTTTCGACGTCGTTGGACATCGTCTACAAAAGCTCCCCCAATAGCTTGGGGCCGAGGCAAAGCTGCAGAAATGAGCCGTACATTACCGTTAAAGAACTTTCCCCAGTTCCCTCCCTGTGGCTGCCAACCATCTGTAAACCAGGCCGGGGTGAGAAGGATTACCTTAAACCGCCGAGGTAAAGGATTAGGTAGTGACAAAGCGCGTAACTTATAGGGAAGGACTTCGTAATACGCTGCTCGTGCTTCACCACCGATTTGGAGAAATCCCTTGGGTGGTTCAAAAGGTTCAATGCCATCCACTTCCAGCAAAAACCCGACACCTTCTCGCAACCGCAGAAATTCCATGTGATAGATTTTTCCTTCTTGGGTGCTGCGTCGTATGTAGTCGAGCGCAATACCCAAGCGCGGCTCCCGTATTAGAAGATCGCCTTCTCCTGTGATAGAAAACTCCTGCTCTTTGAGATATTTGTCGAACTCTCCTTCTGCCAACCAACCGCTCGCTTCTTCCAACTGCTCATAGGTCCGTGCCCATAAAGGACACAATTCTTCAATGGGCTTATTATCAGTAAAAAAAGGTTTAGTAAGCGGTTTGAGCAAAATGGGTTTTTCTCTAACTTTGGCTACATCAGCAGGAAGAGGGAAATATCGAGCGATCCGACCATCATTACTGCGTTTGGCAATAAAAGGACCGCGCAAGCGGAGTTGTCCGTAACTTTGTCCCCGAATGCCAATCTTGCGGATGAGGTCTTGCGCTGGAGGCGCCCCAGAGGCGTAATCTTTCAGATCCACGCCACTGTCGAAGAGGATTTTTGCCCTGATAGCACCTTGCATTGTGAAAGGTGATGGAGGAAAAAGACTCCGAGCTCGGTGGTCTTCTCCTGCAGCAAATGGTTTTCCATCACGGAAAAACACCACATCATTCGGCTCGATAAACATTTGCCACCCCATTACTCCTCACCTCTCCTTGCTAAAAAGAGGACTAGCAGAAGCCACTCTGCCAACTGTTCGAAGCCGCGCTTGTCTACTTTTTCGGTGTGTTCGTTTAATGCAAAGGAGAGTGCTGTAAGCGATTCTGCCAGGTTATTGCGTTCTTCATCACTCATTTTGCCTTCTGAGTGTCGCTTCAGCAGTCGTTTCAACTCCGCCCGCTGAGCTTCTGGGGATAAGTTTGCTAAAGTGGGTGCTTCTTCAGCTAGAGAACGGGCTAGCCTCATTGCAAGCTTTTCCTCCTGGAATTGTTTGTAGAGCTCCACCATTAATGTGATTGTGGGGAGGGGAATATTGGGGTAAGACCACCTTCCCCCCACACATATTTCCTCTCCCGAACGCTTTAGAAGATGCACACACAAAGCGTTGCGACCGTAAACCTCCTTGGCTGTCTTTTCTGCCTGGCGGGCGGTGTGTAGGACAACATCGAGGGGTTGGAGGTAGTGAGCTACGGCGATGCCAATGGAGGCGGTTGCACTGGGACCCATGGTTAACCGAGGTGCACCCTCGAACCACAAATAGCCTGTGCATTTTGGATCCTTGAACTTTACATCCCAAGGCTGTGTACGAAGGTCCCCATAAGATGTGTCCTTAAACAGAATTTCGCCAGAGAAGATTCCTCGCAGTTCTTGTGCTGCTACAAGTACCTCTTCCAATGGCAGGAATGCTAGCACATCGTCGCCTCCAGCGTAAACTACGCGACCCATATGCCGTTCTTCAACCACAAAACGAACCAATTTCAACGCGAAGTTTGCAAGGGCCTCAGAAATTGCCGCGTGCAGCCCAGGAGTTATCAATCGTGGTTCCCTCAAAAGATCTTTCCATTCCGGCAAAACTTCCAACTGATTCCGAACAGCAGGATGCAGTACTCTACCCAAAGTGGTCAAGCCTTCGTGTGTACCGCTGAGCCATCGACCTGCATGATCACCGTCCATTACCAGGACAGCATAATATTTTGAGGGGGAAGGAATTCCTGCTTGCCTTGCTACAGTTAGGAGTTTTTGTAGGGACTTGCGTGCCGACTCTGCTTTGCTTTCGATTTCTGCCAGATCATCCAGATCATAATCATCTTTGAGCCTATTGACTGTAAAGGTTTCAGGAAAAAGTGCTTCTCCATCGTAGTAAAGCAGTTTCTCAGCATCTTTTCGGAGTTTCTGTGGGATCAGAGGAAGATATTCTGCCAGCGTTTTTTGGAGCTTGGGAATAGCCTTTCCGCTAAAAGTTGTTGGGAAATTAAGGGAGTAAAGGGAGCGTAAGTGTTCGGATAAAGGGCTAGCAAGTTTATCCCCATGTTGCGCCTCTGACAGCTTTTCAAGAAGTGCCGCTTTAAACAGAGCAGCGGTTACTTCACTTGTTGAGGGAAACTTTACCTTGAGGTTGAAGTGTTCTTCTAGTACTTCCTGGTGAATAAACCGCTTAATTGTGCATATAGCGCAAAGTCGCTCTCGACCCTTCGGTTTGATTTCTAGATACCGTTTCTTTGCCTTTAAGTTGTTTGCGCTCTGTGACCAGAACTCACGAACACCACTACTACTTCCATCCCTCCCATGAAGAGCAGCCCGTTGCCCACAAACAGTACATTTTTCACCTTTTTCTTCAGTGGGAGAGAAATTGCGCAAGTTCTTGCGGGCGTTGAAGGCGCGGTCGGCCAAGGTGTATAGCAAACTATAAGTTGTGCCCCAGTTAGGCTCGTACTGTCCACTACTTTCTGTTTTTGTCCCCGCGTAAAGGAGATATATTCGACCAAACCGCCAATCAGGTTCAGGGCGGCACATGTTTTGAAATAACGATTTGACAGTATCTGCTTGTTTTGCTGAAGAGTTCTCGTGCTCCCCTGGCCATGGGAGAATAGTCCAATAAACCTCTAAGTGTGTTTTTACTTGGTCTGTCCACATCCGGTGTGTTATCTCGTCCACAGGCATGATATCGTTTTTCAGTTTGGTGAATACCGCGTCGGCCAATCGCTCCCACTCGTTGCGCACTGCTTGCTCGGCAGTTCTTGCTGCTTCCTTTGCTTCTGAGGCAGGCACCAAGGCGACAAATTTATTCGGTAAACTGGCGAGAGCAAGATTTTCGGGCCGCGGCTCTTCTAGGGGTAGTTGTTTTTCATGCGCCAGCCAGAAGTCGCACAATGGTTGCTCGCGTAGGGAAGGGTATAAAATAACATCTGGACCATAGGTCTCTGACAGGCTCTTCATCGCGCTCCACGAAAGATATGAAAGCAGCCAGCTACCCATCCACAGGTCCTGGGTGCGCCGGGCAGCAGCAATAAATTCCTGGACAGGACCGATGGAAAACACCAGCAGCGCAGGCTGCGGTAGAGAATCAGCAATTGCTGCCGTGATCGAAAGGTGCTGGAAAAGTGGATGGTCTGGTTGGCGCGTGTCTGCAGGAAGCATCTCGAAGAGTTTCCCCACGCGCGGAAATTCCTCAGCTAACACATGAGGCAACAGCCGCCACAACCGCAAATAGCGTTGCTGTGCGTCATCTACGTTTTCTACGAGTTGTTCTAGTGCTTTCTGCGCTGCCTTGTGAGTATCTTTTGCACTCAAGTCTGTCATTTTACCGAGCTCGAGTGTGAGACCTGCCAGCGGGTGGGTGAGGACTGCTTGCTCTTGCTGCCAGAAGGTCTCCATGCCTTTTGGAAAGTTTACGCGATCGGCAGCAGAGGCAATCCAGTCAGCTCGTTCAGCTCTGGTGATTTCGTCTTCTTCTGGCTCTCGGTTTAGCGCAAGGCGTTGGAGTTCAGATGCACGGTCTTTGTGACCCACGATGCTAAAAGGCTTATCAGGAGGGTCGTGTAGCAGAGCTACAATTTTCCGGTTCCAGCGGTTGTTGGCTATTCCCATGTTACGTCACCTCCGAATACAAATTCCCCGTTCCACCTCTGTTTGTTTTCCTTCAGAAATTCTTCCATCAACTTCCATGATGGTTGTTGCTCCGAAAACCGAACACAAAACACAGTGATGAGTAGGTGGTAAGCCTTACCTAGCTTCACGATTCGTAAGTGCAGGGGAGAAGCTTGGCGACTTGTATTTTCTGTAAAGCCGAATATACGAGCATTATGATATTGTTTGCTGCGCAGCACATTCCAGAAGGATTTCATTGCTTCTTCCCAACTGTTGAATGAATTTTTGCAAAACAGTATCTTGGTGTAGTGTTTGTGCAAAACGGAGAAACGAGGGGGATTACTTAGAGTTCCAGGACTTAATGCCAACTTTTGCAGATAAGATTTGGTGAGGCATCTGGTTTCCTCAAGAAGAGAAGGTAATTGTTCGCAAAAACGCTGTGCATTTGAGTAATTAGGTAACTCTATAGGAAAGTCGTCACTGGCCGAACTAATGATGAAACTGCCAAAGCCTCGTCGCGACCGCTTTCCCAGGCCCCCGCATAAAACCCACAGTAACAAAACACCACCTATAATTTCGGGGATAGATTGGTACGGTTGCCTGGGTGTAACAGTAAGGGTGAGGGATTGATTTGGGCTGATCCCTTGAAAGGTGAATGTTTTATTGGGATTGTGCGGCAACGGACGGTAATTTTTAGTCTGAGGGTTGCCTGTAAGTTTTACTACTACTGGCGATGCGCCTAGCTGGGTGCTTCCAAAAACTGCTGCTTCTGCTCGGCGAAGATCATTTAGTTTGTCAGGGGTATCTCCGATAATGCCTCCTAACAATGCTCGTAGCCAGAATCGCAGGGTTCCGCGAACCGAGGAGGCCCGCAGTTCTGGTTTGCCTCGTGGATCTGCACCACTTAAAAAAAGGGGTGTGACTGTTTCCAGGGTGAGGCGTAATTCAGACATTTGTGTTCACCACCTTTGTTTTTCTTGTTTTTGTCAGAGCAAAACTGTTATTGATATGTGGTGACCTTATAATTGAGAATAACTTGAATTTCCAAATGGTGCATCAGAATTAACACCTAAAACCACTTAGGAATGTTTGTCTATTTTTTCTAGTTCACTTACCACTGGCGCCAAATCGGCAACTAACCGCATCCTGACTGCAGTTTTTTCTGGTAAACCCAGGCACTCCCGATACTTTGTGTAGATGTTCTGGAGATGATTGGCGATGGTTTTCGGACTCCGTTTTAGGTCTTGGGCGAGAGCCCTATTAGATGCTCTTTCTCGAACCAGAACTGTTACTACTTCTCGTTCTGTGGGAGTGAGAATTGCCCAAAAGTGCTCAAGCAATTTTAGTTGTTCCTTTTCCTTTAGCTCTCTTTGTCGCTGGATGGCACGGTAAGGGTCATCCCAGATGAGAAGTTCGTGCACGGTTGAAGGAAGAAGACTCCAACGAAGCACAGGTATTGGAATCAACTTGATTTCATTGGGGTGGCGCGCATGCATTGCTCGGCTTTCTTGGAGGCGGTCAATCGAGAGAAGGTGCCAGACATGATCTTCTTCTCCTAAAAGAAGTTGGGCTGCGACCATTCCCATGGCGGTGATCACTTTGCGGCCACCAGATAGGGAGAGGTGGACACGGTTGCCTCTACGCTTTTCCTTCGCTAACTCTTGGTAAAGAACACGAAGGATTAGGGCTGCATCTTCTTCTGAGTGAATATCCTTGGGAAAGTAACCGCTTTCTTTAAACGGCCGGAATTCGAACACAACCGGGAAACCCTGGTCATTATAAAACTTTTCTTCCGATTCCAGAACATCGAGGGCCTTCTTTACAGGTGGCACTTCTGGATTGGTGTGTAAGACAATCGTTCGGGAAACAGCAAAACCCTGATCTCGAAGAGCATCTAAAGTAAGGGTAACCACCTGGGGTTCCGTTCCCACAGGAGCAATTAGAACTTCTTCCTGCAGTCTGGTTGCTTTCGGCGATCTCAGTGGGAGACCACCTCCTTTGAAGTTTTCTCCAC
>LDZS01002686.1_pt1 | contig 16331 bp, 15 predicted proteins | sample 615471 | NCBI WGS metagenome assembly LDZS01 (sample SAMN03408295, study PRJNA278302) | terrestrial metagenome | isolation source: oil reservoir sample K3 | place: USA: Alaska, North Slope, Kuparuk formation | collected 2013
TGCGCGGCCGGGCCGGGGGCGAGATCCCCGGCGTGGCCGTTAAACGCGAGCGTTTTCCTTTCGGCCTGGTAACCACCGTGCGCATCCTCGACGAGGTCGGTGCCGCGCGCATGGGCCGGCCCGCGGGCAACTACGTCACCATTGAGGCCCCCGCCATCCGTACCGGCGACCGGCGCGCCCACGAAGACGTGGCCCGTGTCCTGGCCAAAACACTGCAGGAGTTCATTCACCTGCCGCCCGATGCGGGTATCCTGATTGTCGGTCTCGGGAACTGGAACGCTACCCCCGACGCCCTCGGCCCGCGCGTGGTTGAGCGGTGTCCTGTGACGCGGCATCTCTTCGTCCACGCGCCCCAGGAAGTACACGCGGGGATGCGCCCGGTGAGCGCGCTTGCGCCCGGCGTACTGGGAACCACCGGTATCGAAACCGCGGAGATCATTAAGGGTGTGGTGGAAAAGACAGGACCGGGCTTGATCATCGCGGTCGATTCCCTGGCGGCGCGCAACGTGGAACGCATCGCGACCACCATTCAGGTCGCCGACACGGGTATCGCGCCCGGATCCGGGGTCGGCGGGGAACGGAGTGCCATTAACGAAGAAGCGCTTGGAGTAAAGGTAATCGCCATCGGGGTGCCTACCGTGGTGCACGCCGCCTTTATTGCGCACGATGCCATTTCTTACCTTTTCGAGCACCGGCCCGGTGGACTCCCCGACGAGAAAGCCATCGAAGAGGTGATTCAACAACTCCTCAGTCCGTTTGGGGGACGGCTGATGGTTACGCCCAAGGAGGTCGACGCCCTTATTCACAACTGCGCCCGGATAATCGCCGGTGCCATTATGCAGGCCCTGCAACCAGGTGTGCCCGGCGGCTACGGCTCTTACCTGCAATAAAAAAGAGCAGACGGGCGGCCGCCGCCTGCTCCGCGCAACCCTTTTCATTTACCCTATCGCAGGTTGGTGGTACCGGCGAAGTTCCCGGCGAGATTCTGTTCATACGCCTGAATCATACGCCGCACCATGTGACCCCCGATGGCGCCGTTCTGGCGCGAAGGAACATCACCAAGGTAGCTGCCCGGAGGCAGATTGATGCCGACCTCCCGTGCGATCTCCCACTTCAGCTGGTCGAGGGCGGCCCGGGCCTCAGGTACCAAAACACGGTTCGTCCTTTGACCCTGTGCCATTTGCGATCCTCACCTCCCGTTGTTATTCTGGTTGTAGTATGCTCGCAGCCGTATGTCTTTATGTTGACACATTTTTACGGGCTCAACCCTCGTTTGCCGTTGCGCGTTTCCTTCACTTTTAACAATTTTAAACGTGGAAAATCCATGCCGATTTCGCGCCCCAGTTCGTACCGTATCTCCTCCTGTGCCGGCTTTTCGGACCTCATTGCACCTTTTTTCCGGCCGCTGCGCACAGCATCCACCTCCAGAAATTTTAGATTATAAACTTATTTTGCGCAGAAAAGGCAGGTAAAATGTTGGTGGTTGCGTGAGGGTAGAAGGAAAGAATGGGGGACATGGGTCGGATTACATATATTACCAAATGTTCTAGCTAATTCCCAAACGGGTGGCTGTGAACCCGAATCGCGCCTCGATGGCCGCGCGCAACGGCGCGTTTTCGGAGTGCCGCAGGTCGGGGTCGGCTTCCACCACGCGGCGGGCCTCTTCCCGGGCCGCTTCCAGGATTTGCACATCGCGTACCGGATCCGCGATTTTAAACTCCGGCACCCCGCTCTGGCGTACGCCGAAGAACTCGCCCGGTCCCCGCAGGCGCAGATCTTCCTCGGCAAGTTGAAATCCGTCATTAGTAGCCACCAGGGCCCGCAACCGCGCCTTCGCTTCCGCCGTCCTTGGTGCGCCCACGAGGGCGCACCAGCTTCTGGCACGGCCTCGTCCCACACGCCCGCGCAACTGGTGCAACTGGGCGAGCCCGAATCTTTCGGCGTCGAGAATCACCATGCCTGTCGCGTTGGGGACGTCGACACCGACCTCGATGACCGTTGTGGTAACAAGAATGTCGATTTGCCCGCGGCGAAAGGCGTCCATGACCTCTTCGCGGGCGTCCGGTCGCATGCGTCCGTGTAAAAGGCCCACGCGACAGGACGTGAAAACGCGCTCGGCGAGGTGAGCCGCCAGTTCAGTTGCGGCGTGACTCTGCAACTGCTCGGATTCCTCAATAAGTGGACAGACGACGTAGACCTGGTATCCCCGGGCAACCTCTTCTCGAATACGCTCATAGAGCCGCTCCAGCCCCTCCGGGGCCACGTAAAAGGTCTGGACCGGTTGCCGTCCGGGCGGCATCTCGTCGATGATCGAAATATCCAGGTCGCCGTACAGCGTCAGCGCCAGCGTACGGGGGATCGGCGTCGCCGTCATAACCAACAGGTCCGTCGTGACGCCCTTGTCCTGCAACATCGCCCGCTGCCGCACGCCGAACCGGTGCTGTTCGTCGATAATCACCAAGCCCAAACGGGCGAATTTGACCTCGTCCTGGATGAGGGCGTGCGTACCCACAACGATGCCGGCCACCCCGGTCGCAATGGCCTCCAGGTTGGCACGGCGCGTTTCCTGGTCGAGGCTTCCCGTCAAGAGATACGGCTTGAGGCCCAGCGGGGCGAGAATATCCTGCAGCTTGAGGTAATGCTGTTCGGCCAGGATCTCCGTCGGCGCCATGAGCGCTCCCTGGAGACCACCTTCCTGAGCCTTTACCAGGGCCATGACGGCGACCACCGTCTTGCCGCAACCTACATCTCCCTGCAACAGGCGCTGCATCGGTTCGGGCCGCTGCATGTCTTCCGCCACCTGCCGCCACGCCCGTTCCTGCGCCGCCGTCAGCCGGAAGGGCAGGCTCTCCCGCAGGGCAGCTACAAGTGGCCCGTCCGGTCCGTACCGGAAGGGCTTGGTCGCCCGGTGCGTCATGGCACGCCGGCGGGCCAGAGCCACTTGCAGCAAAAACAATTCCTCGAATATAAAACGGCGCCGCGCCGCCTCCGCCTCGGCCAGGCTGGCGGGAAAGTGCACCTGCCTGAGGGCACGCGCAAGTTCCACCAGGTTTTGCCGGTGCAAGACGGCAGGCGGCAAGAACTCCCGCACTTCGTTGGCCACTTCCAGCGCCGCCTGTACCGCGCCCCGTATTACTTTTTGCGGCAGCTTTTCCGTCCCCGCGTAAACCGGCACGATGCGGCCGGTGCTCAGCGTTTGCCCTCCCGCCGGCTCCCACTCGGTTACGTGGATCTCCACCCGGCCAAAGCTCCGGTCCACCTTGCCGGCGACGGCAATCCTGGCCCCGGGGCGCAACTGGCGCAGGATGTAAGGCTGGTTAAACCACACCGTGTAAAAGGTGGTCGTGCCGTCACACACGGCAAGCTTAGTAATGGTCAACCCCCGCCGCGGTTTAAGCTCCTGGCCGGCAACAACCGTCCCCTCCAGGCACACCGTATCCCCGTGCCGCGCTACCGCGGCCAAACTTGTGCGCCGATCCTCGTAGCGGCGCGGAAAGTGGTAAAGCAGGTCGCCCACGGTTTCAATACCGAGCTTTTTGAACTGCACCGCGCGCCGGGGGCCGACCCCTTTCACATACTGCACGGAGTCCGTGAGTCGCATCTTCATAACTAGTTCATTTGACAACCTCCGGCCTGGTCCTTCCCATATACGGTGACCACCCCAAGCAAATTGACTGCTTGGCCAAATTCTGCTAAACTAGGTGCGGGAATTCCTGCCGGCGATTATGCAAACGGACGCTGCGACATACTATGCTAACAGATTTCTTGTCCGAGGGTGAGGCATATGCCGACCGTAGCCCTGCCGCGGGCGATGGCTTACTACTATATGTATCCTTTCTTTCGCACCTTCTTCCACGAACTCGGCGTCGATATCGTGGTTTCGCCACCAACTACGAAGCAAACCTTGGAAAAGATGGAGTTTTGTCCCACGGACGAACCGTGCCTGGCGGTAAAACTTCTCTTTGCCCATGCTAAAGAACTGCTGGACGCAGGGCACCGGGATCTTGTCATCCCGTGCTTGGTAAGCCTGGAGCCCCATAACTTCTGCTGCCCAAAGTTCATCGGCATACCTTATATGGTGCAAAACGCCTTGAAAAACGGCGCCCGCATCCATGCACCGCGGATCGATATGTTTCAGGGCAAGAAGGAATGGCAGGAAACCTTCGTCGCCGTAGGCCGCCATTTCGGGGCGCCACCCGAGAAAGTACTGCACGCGCTGGACCGCGCCTGGCAGGTACAACACCGGTTTGACGATGCCCTGGTCGAAAAGAAGCTGACCATTATCGAGGGGTACCGGCTGCTCGAAAGCGGCCGGCTGTTCGGCACCGAGCCGGCGGGAGCGCCGAGGAAACCTGTTATCGGCGTGGTCGGGCATCCATATGTACTCTACGATCCATTCACCCTGGACCTTCTTGCCGAATTCCGCAAGTACGGAACGGTATTAACCGCCGAAATGGTGCCCGCCGTGGATGCCCGCCGCGAGGTGAGCACCCTGCTGGAAGGTGAGAGGTTGTGGAACTTCGAGGCGCGCATTCTCGGGGCCGGACTGTATTATTTGCGCCGCGGGATGGTCGACAAGCTGGTGCTGGTGGGCTCTTTCGAGTGCGGCCCCGAGTCGGTTATTGAGTCGTACCTCGAAGAAGAAGCGGCCCGGCGTGGCATTCCCTTTCTCCTCCTCACGCTTGATGAACACACGGGCGAGGCGGGGCTGGTAACCCGGATCGAGGCGTTTATGGATGTTACCCCTTCCCGGAATCCTTCCCACCGGGAAGCGGCGTCACTCCCAATCACCCCCGGCCTGCGTGCGGAAAAATTTGTCATTGGATTGCCCACCATGGGGCATCTGGACGTGGCCATCCGCTCCGCGCTGGCCGATTGCGGCGTGGAGTCCATACGCACGCCGGCGGCCAGCAAGGAAGTGCTTGAACTGGGCAAGCTGGTGTCTCCCGAGTTCGTCTGCTTGCCCTTTGTCATCACCCTCGGTCAGATGCGGTGGCTTCTGGAGCACGGCGCCACCAGGATATTGATGGTAGGCGGCAAAGGCAAGTGCCGCTTGGGGTGGTACGCGCAAATCCAGGACCAGCTTTTGCGGCGCCTCGGCTACGACTTCGAAATGATCATCATCGACTCGCCTCTTCCCCTGCGCGAGCGGTGGAGCCAGTTCCGTCAGACTTTAAGGCGGGCCACCAACAATGCGTCCTGGCTCCGCGTCTTGAAGGCGCTCTACGCAGGGTATCATAAAATGGCGGCCATTGACGAGGCGGAAAAGATCTGTCACCGACTTCGCGCCTTCGAGCAAAAGCAGGGCACCATCGACCGGCATTTCAAGCGATTTGTGCGCAAGATAGAAGAGGCGTCGGGGCTGGACGACGTATGGCGGCTTATGCGGGAATTCCGGGAGCAGGCCGACAGCATTGAGACCGAGGACACCAACCCCGTACGGGTGCGGGTTCTGGGGGAAATCTGGGTTGTTCTCGAGGCTTACGTCAACATGCAAATTGAGCGTCTCTTAGGGTCGTCGGCCGACCCGCGGGTTTGGGTCGACCGCGAGATATCCTGTACCAACTGGTTTCACCAGCACATCTTTCCCACAAGGGAGGCTGTGCAGCGGCGCCGGGAGATCAAGCAGGCGGCGGCGCCCTATCTGGGCGTCGAGGTGGGAGGCCACGGGCAGATCAGTGTCGGCCTCACCGCGCTGGCTAAACGAGAGGGTATCGATGGCGTTATTCACCTCATGCCCTTTACCTGCATGCCGGAAATCGTGGCGCAGAACATAATCGTGCGCATAAGCCAGGAACTGGACATCCCGGTACTCACCTTTATCATTACCGACCAGACGGGCGAGGCCGGCTTCGAAACGCGTGTGGAGGCCTTCCTGGATATCCTGAAAGACCGGCGGGATGCCCGCCTTGTCCACTGAAACGGGGGGTCTTGACGAAGGTGCCTTTTTATCTCGGAATCGACGTCGGCAGCGTGACCACGAAGGTGGTCCTCATCAACGAAAAGTGCGAGGTGCTTTTCGACACGTACTTGCGGACCGAAGGGGGGCCCATCCAGGCCATCCAGAAGGGGTTCCGCCAGCTTTTCGCCACCCACGGCGATATTCCCGTAGCGGGCGTGGGCACAACCGGCAGCGGGAGGCGCCTCGCCGGTATCATGGTGGGGGCCGATGTGGTCAAGAACGAGATCACCGCCCACGCGATGGCCGCCCGGCACTTCGAGCCCGACGTGCGCACGGTAATCGATATCGGCGGCCAAGACTCAAAGATCATCTTCTTCAACAACGGCGTGCCCGTCGGTTTTAACATGAATACCGTTTGCGCTGCCGGCACCGGGTCCTTCCTGGACCACCAGGCGGTGCGGTTGGGCATCCCCATTGAAGAATTCGGCGAGTACGCCCTGCGCTCAAGCAGCCCCATCAAGATCGCAGGCCGGTGCGGCGTTTTTGCAGAATCGGACCTGATCCACAAGCAGCAGATGGGGTACAAGAAAGAAGATCTTATCGCCGGCCTTTGCCTGGCCCTGGTGGGCAATTACCTTAACAACGTCGCCCGGGGACATCGCATCGAGCCGCCCGTCCTGTTCCAGGGAGGAGTGGCGGCCAATATCGGTATGCGTGCGGCCTTTGAAAAGAGGCTGGGAATGGAGATTATCGTCCCCCCGCTTTTCAAGGTTATGGGCGCCTTCGGTGCGGCCCTCCTGGCCAAGCGCTACGCCGAGCGCCGTCGCTGTCCGTCCAACTTTCGGGGCGCATCGCACATCGCCAGCTTTACCTGCGTGCCCCGCACCTTCACCTGCGGGGACTGCCCCAATAACTGCGAGATCAACGAAGTATATATCAGTGGGGAACTGGTCAGCCGGTGGGGGTCCAAATGCGGAAAGTGGTATAATCTTTCCCTGGCATCTGACGACCGGCAGGAGGAGCGCGAGAGCCCGCTGCGCTTGTCGCGCTAGGTTTTGCTTGCGTTGCCCCGCGCCCTTTGTTAAAATAGTTGCGTGGCTTTTTGTAAAGGAGGTGCAAGTGTGGCAAGAAAATGTGCCATCTGCGGCAAGCAGATCGATTTTGGCATGCAGGTAAGCCACTCACACCGCCGCACCAGGCGTCTTCGGGTGCCGAACCTGCAGCGCGTCCGTGCGGTGGTGAACGGGCAGAAAAAGAGGATCCGCGTCTGCACGACGTGCCTGCGAAGCGGAAAGGTCCAGCGGGCGATCTGAAGATACAAAAACGGCCGACAGGCCGTTTAGCTTTTTATGACCTCGAGGCGCGGGTTGGGGGTTATACCGGGGATTCGCCCCCGCTTGGCCAGCGGCCGACCCCGCACCTCCTTCAAGTCCATGGTCATATCAATGGGCCGCGCGTCGGAGATATACGAGCCCACCCCAAAGAAATCGGCCCCAGCCGCCGACAGTTGCCTTATCCGGTCCGGGTCAAGACCGCCGGAAACCACGATCTTAACGTGGCTGTACCCCTCCAGATCCAACCGCGCCCTTACTTCGCGTACCAGGTCGACCGTTACCCCGCCCCGCTCGGCGGGCGTGTCGAGGCGTACGCCTTCGAGCTTTTCCCGCAGCGCATCCGCCACCCGTAACGTTTCTTCCGCCTCGTCTTTGAAGGTATCCACGAGGATGATGACCGGAGCCCCGGCAGGCATGGCCTCCAGGTAGGCGCGGGCCACTGTCACCGTATCACCGACGATAAGGAAACAGGCATGCGGAATGGTCCCCAGCGGCTCCTGCCCGGCGAGTTTGGCACCCAGGATACAACTTGCGCCGTCCGCGCCCCCTACAAGGGCGGCGCGCTCCATAACCGGGGCCACCGCCGGGTGAACGTGGCGGGCACCAAAGCAAAGAACCTTCTTTTCGCCAGCTGCGTCCTTGCATTCCCGGGCTGCCGTGGCCCAGGCGCTGGATTGCGCCAGAATGCCAAGGATGGCCGTCTCATAAACACCGTAGGCGCTGTAGGGACCGCGCAGCCGCATGACCACCTCCCGGGGCGCAAACGGCTCGCCCTCCGGCAGTGCTTCAATGCGTACCGGCAGATCTTGCATAAGCCGCCGTACCTCTTCCGTGCCGCACATAATCCCCGGACCTGAAGGGAAGATCTCGGCCACGGCCTCATCACCGGCGTGCCCCAGGTGGTAAAGGATATCCAGGGTTTTGACGAAGTAGATATCTGCCGTCCATCCGTTGAGGATCTCTTCGTGGGACGCCGAAAAAAGCCTTCGATCCGGTTTTACGCGATAAGCGGCGACATCCAGGACGCTTGTGACCTTTTTGCCCGCCACGAGCTACCTCCTGTGGCTTACGAAACCAGCGTCCGCATCAGGTTGGCCATCTCAATGGCGCTGACCGCCGCCTGCCATCCCTTGTTACCCGCCTTGGTGCCGGCCCGCTCGATGGCCTGCTCGAGCGTATCCGCAGTGATGATGCCGAAGATTACCGGTACCCCGGTCTCCAGGCTGACCCGGGCGATCCCCTTGGCCAGTTCCCCGGCCACGTACTCAAAATGCGGCGTCGCCCCCCGGATTACGGCACCCAGGCAGATCACGGCATCGTACCCTTTTTCCGCCAACCGCCGGGCAACGAGCGGCATCTCAAACCCTCCCGGTACCCAGGCGATGTCGATGTCGGTTGCCGCCACCCCATGCCGCTGCAGGGCGTCCATGGCGCCGCTCAAAAGCCTATGGGTGATGAACTCGTTAAACCGGCCCACTACGATGCCAAACCGCAGCCCTTTGCCGACCAGGTGCCCCTCGAAGGTTCCCGGCATGGACCCTACCTCCTTTAGTCGGGCAGCGTAAGCAGGTGCCCGAGTTTCTTCTTCTTCGTCGCCAGGTAAAAGCCGTTGTGCTTGCCAGGAGGGATTTCCAGCGGCACCCGTTCGACAACCTCCAGGCCGTGTCCTTCCAGGCCGGCGATTTTGCGCGGGTTGTTCGTGAGTAGCCGCATCTTCTTGATGCCCAGATCTGCCAGGATCTGAGCACCAATTCCGTAATCCCTGAGATCCGGTGGAAAGCCCAGTGCCCTGTTCGCCTCAACCGTATCCTTGCCCCGATCTTGCAGTTCATACGCCCGGATTTTGTTAAGCAGCCCGATACCGCGTCCCTCCTGCCGCATGTACAAGAGTACACCGGTGCCTTCGGCCGCGATCATCTGCAGAGCCTTGGACAACTGTTTCCCACAGTCGCAGCGCGTGGAACCGAAGACGTCGCCCGTGAGGCATTCGGAATGCACACGGACAAGCGGCGCCTCCACGGATCGCAGGTCGCCTTTCACAAGGGCGATGTGCCCTTTGCGATCCAGAATGCTTTCGTAGGCCACCACCTGAAACTCGCCGTACACGGTGGGTAGCTTCGCACTTCCCACACAGCGCACCAATTTTTCTGTCCACCGCCGGTAACTGATCAGGTCGGCGATGGTGATGATTTTGAGGCCGTGCCGGACGGCAAACTCCATCAGGTCCGGAACTCTGGCCATGGTGCCGTCGTCTTTCATTACCTCGCAGCAAACGCCCGCCGGGTAAAGACCGGCCAGCTTGGCCAGATCAACCGTTGCCTCGGTGTGGCCGGCGCGCCGTAGTACCCCGCCATCCTTTGCCACCAAAGGGAAGACGTGACCCGGTCGCCGTAGGTCGGCCGGCGTGCAGCCAGGGTCGATGATCTTCTTAATGGTGTACGCCCTTTCGTGGGCAGAAATACCCGTGGTGGTTCCGCGCGCGTCGACCGAAACGGTGAAGGCCGTACCGTGCGGATCCGTGCCGTGATTGACCATCAATTCCAGACCAAGCTCCTCCGCACGCTGCGACGTAATGGGCATACAAATCAGGCCCCGGGCGTGGGTGGCCATGAAATTAACCGCATCCGGCGTGACCTTTTCCGCGGCCATTACCAGGTCACCCTCGTTCTCACGGTCCGCGTCATCCACGACAATGACCATCTTGCCGGCGCGTATATCCTCTATGGCTTCTTCGATAGTGTTAAAGCGCAAGGCACGTCCTCCCCCTCGAATAAAACCGCAGTAAATTGCCCGTTCACCGGCTACGACTCCAGAAAGCCGCTGCGGGCAAGGAAGTCGAGCGTAATTCCTTGTTCCCCTTTTTCCCGTCGTAAAAGGTGCGCAACGTACTTGCCGACAACGTCGGCTTCGAGGTTCACCGTATCGCCGGGTTGCTTGAACCCCAGCGTGGTCACGGCGGCCGTGTGGGGAATTATGGAAACTGTGAAGACATCCCCTCTGACGTCTACCACCGTAAGGCTGATCCCGTCCACCGCTACCGAACCTTTGGGGATAAGGTACTGCGCCACCTCTTGCGGCGCCCTGACGGCAAAAACGGTGGCCATTCCGTCCCGCTCCCGGCCCGTAATGGTGCCCACGCCATCCACGTGCCCGGTCACCAGGTGCCCCCCAAGCCGGTCCCCCAGCCGGAGCGCCCGCTCCAGATTAACCCTCGCCCCGCGCCGCAGGCGCCCCAGGTTGGTTTTCGCCAGGGTTTCGGCCATGACGTCCACCGCGAAGGCCGTTTCCGTATGTTCCGTTACCGTCAGGCACACGCCGTTAACGGCAACACTGTCACCCCGGCGGACGCCGGCAAGAATACCGGGCGCCTCGACGGTCAGGCGCGCCCCTTCGCGCCCCACCTCGATACCGCGCACCGTACCCAATTCTTCGATAATACCCGTGAACACGGTTATTCTCTCCGCACAATATATCCCTCAAAACACAGGTCCGGGCCCACCTGCTCCCAGTGCCCGTTCTCCACACGCAGCGCCTCGGCGAGGACGGCTGCCCCTCGCCCGCCCACCGGCCCGGGTGCGTCCCTGCCGCCAATAATCAGCGGCGCCACAAACCAGACCACCTTATCCACCAGCCCGGCTTCGAGCAGGGCGGCATTAACACCCGCGCCACCTTCCACGAGGATGCTGGTTATCTCGCGGCGCGCCAGTTCTTTCATCAGCAACCGGACATCCACGCGTGGCCCGGAACCACATACCAGCACTTCCGCCCCACCTTTCTTCAGAGTGTTTATCCTTGCCACCGGCGCTTGCTCGGTGGTGGCGATAATGGTCGGCGCCGGCGAAGCCTGGGCCAGTACGCGCGCCTCCGGCGGCGTCCGCGCCGTACTGTCAAGAACAATCCGTATAGGGTCGCGCCCCCCCTCCGGCAACCTGGTAGTCAGCGAGGGGTTGTCACGCAGGATGGTCCCAATGCCCACCATGACCGCATCGTAGCAGTCCCGCAGGCGATGCACGCGCTCCCGGGCCGCCGGACCGGTGATCCATTGCGAAGCCCCCGTGTGGGTGGCAATCTTGCCGTCCAGGCTTACGGCCACCTTCATGACCACAAACGGCAGCCGCTGCGTGATATACTTAACAAAGACCTCGTTAAGCCGGGCGGCCTCGCCGGCCAGGACACCCTCCGTAACCTCGATACCCGCCGCCCGCAGCCGTGTCAGCCCGCGGCCTGCCACCAGCGGGTTGGGGTCGCGCATGGCGGCCACCACCCGGCCGACACCTGCCTGAATAATCGCTTCGGTACATGGCCCGGTACGCCCCGTGTGGCAACACGGCTCGAGGTTCACATACAGGGTGCTCCCCTGTGCTGCCGGACCGGCATTCCTGATCGCCATTACCTCCGCGTGGGGTAAGCCGGCCCGCTCGTGATAACCCCGCCCGACCACCCGACCGTCCCGCACGAGCACCGCCCCGACCATGGGATTGGGGCTGGTACGGCCTCGCCCGCGCGCGGCCAGGGTGAGCGCCATTCGCATGTACTTTTCGTCCGCCGCCCGCGTATCCTCCCGCAAGAGGCACTCCCCGCCGTCTAAAACAGGATATAAACGCCATTATTATAGTATAGGCGCCCCCAATAACGGGGGTCAAGACGCCGGCCGCCCCTAACCCCCGATTTCCGACATTAACCTGTCCCGCACCGGCCGCATGGCCGTTTCGTCGTTTCCCTCCGGCTTGCGCCTGATCGCCTCGGCAATCGCCTGCGCCAGTTCCGCCTCTGATGCCTGCCTCGCCAGCAGCGGGCGGAGGTCTACCTCGTCTTCCCGGCAAAGGCAGGGCCGTAGTGTGCCGGCCGCTGTCAGTCGCAGGCGGTTGCAGGACGGGCAGAAGTAGTTGCTCATGGGGGCAATGAAACCAATTGTACCCGGCGCCCCGGCAAGACGCCAGTAGCGTGCCGGCCCGCCGTCACGCGGAGACTTCTGCGGTTCTAACCGCCCCAGCGCTTTCTCCAGGCGCGCCATCATCTCCTCCACGGACACCAATCTGCTGGCCGCCCAATCACTGGCCTGGCCGATGGGCATAAGCTCAATAAAGCGCACGTGGAGCGGGTAGTCGCGTGTCAGGAGCGCCAGCTCGACCAACTCGTCATCGTTTATGCCGCGCATCACAACGGCGTTCAGTCTGACAGGTGCCAGTCCCAGCGCCAGGGCGGTCGTGATCCCCTCCCAGGTGGCGGCGAGTTCTCCCCCGCGCGTGATGCGTCGGAACCGCTCAGGCTGCAACGTATCTAGGCTTACGTTCACCCGCTTCAGTCCGGCCTTTTTGAGGTCGTGCGCCAGTGGTGCCAGGAGGGTCCCGTTGGTCGTCAGCGCCAGGTCGTCGATCCCCGGAATGGCGGCAATGGCCCCGACCATTTCCACAATATCCTCCCGGATGAGCGGCTCGCCGCCGGTGAGCCGCACCTTCCGGATACCAACGCGCGTTCCGGCACGGATAATCCGCACGACGGCTGCCGCATCAAGGTCGTCCCCGTGGGGATGCTCCGTTTCAGCGGGACGGCAGTAAAAACACCGCAGGTTGCACCGCTCGGTCACCGAAACCCGCAGATAGGTTATCTCCCGGTCAAAAGCATCCCGCACGAGAACCACCCTTTCTCTGTTGCAAAAGGTTGCAAAAGTGAGGATCCAGGCTACTTCGCCGTGTCGGTGCCGGCACGTCCGAACAACGCCTCCACCAGGTTCATCGGTACAGGGAACACAATGGTACTCGCCTTGTCGGCGGCGATCTCGGTTAATGTTTGCAGGTACCTCAGCTGCATCGCCGCAGGTTGGGCTGCGATAATCGCCGCCGCCTGCGACAGTTTCTCGGCGGCCTGGTACTCGCCGTCGGCGTGGATGATCTTGGCACGCCGCTCTCTCTCCGCCGCCGCCTGCGCGGCCATCGCCCGCTGCAGCGATTGCGGCAGCTCCACGTCGCGCACCTCGACCATGGTAACCTTCACACCCCAGGGCGCCGTCCCTTCGTCGATAATCTGCTGCAGACGCTGGTTGACCTGCTCCCGGTGCGCCAGGAGCTCGTCCAGTTCGGACTGGCCAAGGACGCTCCGCAGCGTGGTTTGCGACAGCTGCGACGTGGCCCGGATGTGGTCCAGGACCTTGATCACGGCGTTGGCCGGGTCAACGACGCGGAAGTATACAACGGCGTTAACCTTGACCGTAACGTTATCACGCGTGATGGCCTCCTGCGTGGGCACGTCCAGCGTAATGACACGCAGATCAACCTTCTGCATCCTCTCAATACCGGGGATGAGGAAAAACAATCCCGGTCCCCGCACGCCCACGTATCGGCCGAGACGGAAGATAACGCCTCGCTCGTACTCCTGGACAATGCGTATGGAGGCAGAAAGCAAGCCCACCAATACGACAAAGACGACAACCCAGAACATGAAGAGTTCGAACACGATATCCCTCCTTGCAAAACTACTTGCCCTTCCCGCCCTCGCGTTCGCGCGAGTACGGTAAAGGTATGTACTGTACGGAAGGCCGGCGCTGTGCCGGCTGCGGGTACAAATCCATCAAGTGGTAGATCTCCGTCGGCATGTCGTTGGTTACAGGCAACCCGAGTTCCTTCAGTTGCTCGCACGAGATAGGGTAGTCATGCGTCCAGCGCCCGCTTGTAAGGGCTTGTGCTACCGCCCGCGCTTTCTCCGGGGCCAGCTTGTCCGCCAGGAGGTACGCCAGAAAATCCCGGACCTGCCGTATGGCCTTCGAGGAAATGTCCGCCAGAATCAGGGTCTGGTCGTCCACGTTGGCTACCCCTTTTTCCCTTACGGTGGCAATAATCGAGGCCGCGGGCAAATTGCCGAGTTGCGGGTCTACCGGCCCCAGGACCGCGTTCTCATCCATGACAATCCTGTCCGCGGCCAGCGCAATCATCGTACCGCCTGACATCGCGTAGTGAGGGATGAAAACGGTTACCGGCGCGGGGTGCTTCTGAAGCGCGCGGGCGATCTGTTCGGCTGCCAGAACCAGCCCGCCCGGGGTATGGAGAACCAGATCGATCGGCATATCGTCCGGCGTCAGGCGGATGGCGCGCAGTACCTGCTCCGAGTCCTCGATATTGATGTAACGGGTGAGGGGGAACCCCAGAAAATTGAGCAACTCCTGCCTGTGAATGAGGGTGATGAGGCGCGAGCCCCGCGCCTGCTCAACGCGGCGGATGAGGCGCAGCCGCATAACCTCCAGCCGCTGCTGGCGAACTGCAGGCATAACGGCAAGCACGAGCAGGAGGATCCAGAAAACGTCGAAAAAACTCACCGTACCCCCTCCCGTTGAATAATGGCGCCATCGCGCCGCCTGACCCGCAGGCGCAAACCCTCGACCCCCGTAACCGTCACTTCTTCGCCCGCCGTAACCTTTCCTTCTTCCACCACCGCATTCCACCGTTCGCCCTCGCATAACACGACACCGGCGGGAGCAAGGGGCGTCAGGGCTACCGCCTGCATCCCCACCAGTCCCTCCGCTCCCGTAACCACCTTGCGCCGCTGCCCCCGCCATACGGCGCGGGCGGCATAGGCGACAAAACCGAGAATGCTCACCGCCACGCCGGCAATCGCGCCGAGGCTCACCTGCGGCACCGGCGAGGCCTCCGTAAACAGCATGAGGGACCCGAAAATCAGGGCCGTCAAGCCGGCAATGGTTAACAATCCAAAACTGGTGACAAAGATCTCGGCAACAAACAGGCCGAAGGCCAGGATAATCAGCAGGATACCGCTCCACGAGGCGTTGAGGGTGCCCATGCCGTACAATCCCAGCAAGAGCGCCACGCCGCCGGCCACGCCGGGAAAGATAACGCCGGGGTGGAAGAACTCGATCATCAGGCCGAGCATCCCCAGCGAGAGAAGGATATAGGCCACATTCGGGTTGGCAATAACGTGCAAGATGTTCTCGGCGGTGCGCATCCGCTGGTGCACGACCGCCGCGTCTCGCGTCGCGAGCGTCACTTCTCTGCCGCTCGCGAGCTTCACCCGCCGCCCGTCGATTTGCCGCAGTAGATCGTCAAGATCCCGTGCGCGCAGGTCAATAAGTTTATACCGCAATGCCTCCCGGTCCGTGTACGAGCGGCTCTCAGTTACGGCCTCCGCGGCACGCTGCGGGTCGCGCCCGCGCATCTGGGCGATGCTTCTGGCCCAAGCCGCGGCGTCTTCGGTGGCCTTTTTGGCGTGATCCGGAGGCAACTCGCCTTCCGCGCCCACCGGGTGCGCGGCCCCCATCCTTGTGCCCGGCGCCATGGCGGCAACGTCCGCAGCCACCGTGATGAAGGTCCCCGCCGAGGCTGCCCAGCCCCCTGCCGGCGAAACGAAGACCACCACCGGGACGGGCGAGCCGAGCATATCCTGTACGATTGCCTGCGTGGTTTCCAGGAGCCCGCCCGGCGTATTCAACTGGATGATGCAGGCCTGCGCCCGGCTCCTGGCCGCCTCTTCCAGCCCCCGTTCCACGTAGCGGGCGACCACCGGAACGATGGGACCGTCGACGTGCAGGACTACAACATGGCGTCCCGGTGCCGGCGGCAACACGGCAGCCGCCGGTGCAACCAGACCGGTAAAAAAAACGAGCAGGATCGTCCATATTAATACTTTTCTCATTAAATAACCACCTGGATGGGGTTAATATCCGTGGATCCACGCACCGCCTGATACCCAAGCGCTCCAAGGGACACTTCTCACTCTAACCCGGAAGCAGCGCAGCCACCGTGGCGCAAACGTTGTTAACCCCAACCACCGTTGTTTCGCCCGTACGGCGCAGCCTGACCTCGACCTGGTTCGCTCCCGCTTTCTGGCCTACCGTGACGCGCACCGGGTACCCGATCAAGTCGGCGTCCTTGAACTTCACGCCCGGCCTTTCCGTGCGGTCATCAAGTATTGTATCATATCCGGCTGTTACGAGCATGCGGTAAATTTTCTCCGCCAACTCGACCTGCACCGCGTCCTTGCTATTAACCGGAAGGACGACGACCTCGAATGGAGCGATGGTCGGCGGCCAGATGATACCGTGGTCGTCGTGATGCTGTTCAACCGCCGCCGCCATGGTCCGGGAAACG
>LDZS01002367.1_pt1 | contig 16244 bp, 16 predicted proteins | sample 615471 | NCBI WGS metagenome assembly LDZS01 (sample SAMN03408295, study PRJNA278302) | terrestrial metagenome | isolation source: oil reservoir sample K3 | place: USA: Alaska, North Slope, Kuparuk formation | collected 2013
TGACGGCTGGGGGCAAGCCTTCACCCTTGAGCCTTGAGCGACCGCCCCCGCTACCTCAGCTCGCTTAGCCAACGCTAAACAAGTACCTGCGGATCGTCTCCCTCGAGACGCTGGAGGGCCTTCTGGTCTCCGCCCCGGATGTGGAGCTAGCGTTCCAAGTGGAGGACCCGCAGGCGCCTTGGAACGCGGAGGCCTTCACCTTGGCCGTGGAAGATGGTCGCCTCCACGTGAGGCCAGGTGGGAAGCCGGAACTGCGCTTGGGGATCGGCGCCCTCTCGGCCGCCCTGGCGGGGTTCACCACGTTCCGAGAGCTCGGCGCTTGGGAGGTGGCCGAGGCCAAGCCCGCTTGCCGCGGCCAGGACCCACCCCGCCGGGTAACGTGGCTTGCCGATCACTTCTGAGTTCCTTCGAACAGGCGTTCGGCCAGGGCAACGGCCCCCCACAAGGGAGCGTCGTCAAGAAGCTGTGCCGGGACGATCTCCACCCGGGCCTGGGGCGGCACATACCTTCGGGCCGCCTCCCTGGTCCAGGTGAAGAAGCGCTCGCCGCTCCTTGCCACCCCGCCCCCGATAGCGATGCGTCCCGGGTTCACGAGGGTGATGGCCTGGGCTAGGGCCCGGCCCAGGGCCTGGGCTGCCCCGCGGAGGACCCTTTCGGCCACCGGATCACCAGCGTTCGCAGCCCGGGCCACCTCCCGGGCGGTGATCTCAGGGAGATCCTGCAAGACCGATCTTTCGCTTGCCAAAAGCTCCCGGGCCCGGCGGGCGATGGCCGGCCCGGAGGCGATCGCCTCCAAGCAGCCACGCCGGCCGCAGGTGCAAACCGGCCCTTCTAGATCGATCAAAAGGTGGCCGATCTCCCCAGCCAGGCCATCCGCTCCGTGGTAAATCTCCCCGTTCAGGATCCACCCTCCCCCGATCCCGGTGCTCACCGTGACGTACAAAAAACTCTTCGTCCCCCGTCCGGCCCCGAAGGCCCACTCCCCCAGCGCCCCAGAGTTGGCATCGTTCTCCACCACCGCTGGGGCCCCGAACCTCTCTTCCAGCCACCCCGCCAGGGGAAACCCCTCCCAGCCGGGGACGTGGTGGGAGAGGACTACCCGGCCCTCCTCCGCCTGAACCGGCCCGCCGAAGCTGACCCCAACCGCCGCGGGCTTCCGGCCGGCCAGGACCCGGGCTGCGAGCTTCAGGATGATCTTGCGGTCGGCCTCCGCGGACTTCTTGGTGGGTGATGGGGCGGTCGCTTTGGCGAGGAACCCCCGCTCCCCCGGCACCGCCACGGCGGCGGCGAGCTTCGTCCCCCCGAAATCGAGCGCCAAGATCAGCCTTTTCGTTTTCCTCAACTCGTCACCCGTCACGCGTCACCCTCAAGGAGGGCCCGGGACACGGCGTGGAGGATGGCAAGGTGCGCATCTTCGATGTGTTGCATGTCCTGAGAGGGGACGACGATCGCCAGGTCCACCAGATCCTTTAGCCTTCCGCCTTGGTAGCCTGTGATCCCCACGGTGACAAGCCCCAGCTCCCGCGCTACCTCCATGGCCAGGAGCACGTTCTCCGAGTTCCCGGAAGCGGAGATCCCGATGGCCACGTCCCCTGGCTGAGCAAGTGACCTCAAGGGCTCGGCAAACACGGTCTCATATCCACAATCGTTTGCGTAAGCGGAGAAGGTGGCCAGTTCATGCAGGGTGACCACCCGGAAGCGAGGCCTTCCGGAACTCACCGTGCCCTTCCCCAAATCACAGGCGAAGTGCCCGGCGGTTGTGGCCGAGCCTCCGTTCCCGAATACATAAACGCAGCTACCACGCTCCCGGGCCTCCGCAAGAAGATGCACGAGCTCTGCGATCTCCCTCCTGGGGAGCCGCGAAAGGACTTCCTTAAGGCCAGAGAAATAGCTTTCCAGCATAACCCCTCCTTGACAGGGCAAGCTTACCGCACCTTGCGCCGCCCCACACCGGTTGACCTCCTCAGGCGGAAAGGGCTATAGTGAAGCCATGAGGGCTGTGACCTGGATGACGTTCGGTTTTGCCTTTTTCCTGTCTTTTCCTCTTTTAGCTCAAGAGGTCTTTCTGAGGCTGTTTCTTGTGGATTCCTTGACCCAAAGGCCGGTGGTGGGCTGTCCGGTGCAGGTGGTGGTGGCGGGGCCGGAGGGGGATGAGCTGATAAGTGGGATCCCCGGGCCCGGGGGGGTGTTGGAGGGGCTGGTCCATGTCTCCCGGGTGGCGTGGGTTACGGTCTCCGCGGCGGGGTATCTGCCTGCTCAGGTGGAGGAGCTTCGCACCGTTCAGGGGGGGCATGGCTCCCGGGCATACCTTGTCCCCGAGGGGCCGGTGCGGCTCGTGCCCCTGGCATGTGAGGTGGTGGGCTGGCGCCCCTTGAGCTGGGCCGATTTCCGCGGGGTCCCTCCGCCCGACCCCGGCATCGAGGCCGCCAGGATCCACATCGTCCTCTCCTGGCGGCTCGAGGTGGAGGTCCGGCGGGAAGGGGGCATGTGGCGGGCCTGGATTCCCCCCCATGGGCTGGACGTGGAGTGCCTCATGTCCCCCACCCGCTCCTGGGTGCGACCAGGGGCGGAGCTGCCGGCGCTCCTCGCCCACGAGCAAGGCCACTTCGACCTCGCCGAGGTCTACCGCCGGCTGCTGGAGGAGGCCTTCTTGCAGCTCACCGTCCTGGGGCAGGATAGGGCGGCGGCCGAAAGTTCCCTGGAAGGGCAGGCGGCCGAGCTTGCCCAGGGGATCCTGGCCCGCCTTGAGGCGGCCCAGCTGCGCTACGATGCGGATACCAAACACGGCACAGACCCGAACGCCCAGGCAGCCTGGCTTTCCCAGATCAGGAGGTGGCTGGCTAGCCCCCACCTGGCCCCCTAAGCCCGCCCCCAGGGCGCAGCCCAGAGCCCACCTTGGAAGTTGCCCTCCCGGCGCGGTACACTCAACCGGAAGCCCATGAGCGAGGCAAAGCAGGTGCGGATCGACGAGGACACGGACATCCTCGGGCTGTACCTTGCGGAGGTGGCGCGGATCCCGCCCCTCTCCGAGGAGGAGGAGCGGGAGCTGGCCCGACGGATGCGCTCCGGCGACCGGGCCGCCAGGGACCGGCTGATCCTCTCCCACCTGCGCCTTGTGGTCTCCATCGCCCGGGAGTACGGGGACACCGGCATGGACCTCTTGGACATGATCCAGGAGGGGAACCTGGGGCTCATCGAGGCGGTGAACCGGTTCGACCCCGAGCGGGGCTTTCGGCTTTCCACCTACGCCCGCTGGTGGATCAGACAGGCCATCGGAGCCGCCATCGAGCGCTACTCCCAGATGATCCGCCTGCCGGTGCACCTCTTCCGGGCCATCGTCCGCTTCCAGAGGCTCAAGGCCAGCTTCGGGGCCGACGGGATCGAGGAGGGGGAGGAGCTCGTGCTCGCCCCCGGCCTCACCTTGGAACGGGTGAGGAGGGTGGAGCGCACCCTGCGGGAGTTCATCTCCCTGGACCTCCCCATCGGGGAGGCGGAAGACGACACCCTGGAGGAGATCATCGCCGACGAGTCGGTCCCGCCCCCGGAGAAGGAGGCACTTAGGGAGCTGTTCCGGGAGGATCTCTTGGAGATGGTGAACCGCCTCCCCCCACGGGACGCCCTGGTGCTCCGGCTGCGCTACGGGCTTGAGGGCGCCCGGCCACAGACCCTGGCCGAGATAGGAAACCTGCTTGGGGTATCGCGGGAGCGGGTGCGCCAGCTTGAGGAGCGGGCCTTAAAACGCCTCAAGGAGGCCTGGGGCCAGGAGGCCCTGGCCTTCTACCGCCGCCTCCTTGTGGATTAGCCCCCGAGGAGCTCCCTGAACTCCCGCTCGCTCAGGATGGGGATCCCGAGCTCCCTGGCCCGGGCCAGCTTGGAGCCCGGTTCTTCCCCCACCACCACATAGTCCACCTTGCGGGAGACGGACGAGGCCACCCTCCCGCCCCGGGACTCCACCAGCCGCCGCGCCTCCTCCCGGGACAAGCCCGACAGCCTCCCGGTGAAAACAAAGGTCTTCCCGGAAAGGGGTTTTTCTTCAGGCGGCTTTGCCTCACTGCGGGGGGCTATCCCCAAGGCCGCAAGCTCCGCAATCAGTCGCCGGTTGTCCTCGCTTGCAAAGAAGTCCACGATGCTCTGGGCGATGCGGGGGCCGATCTCGGGGATCTCCACCAGCTCCTCGTAAGAGGCGTTTGCCAGCTCCTCTAGGGAGCCGAAGCGCTCTGCCAACACCTCGGCGGTGTGCTCGCCCACATAGCGGATGCCCAGGGCGTAGATGAACCTGGCGAGCGACATCCCCTTGGAGCGCTCGAGCTGCTCGAGGAGGTTCTGGGCGGATTTTTCTCCCATCCGTTCGAGGGCGGCAAGCTCTTCCTTGGTCAGGCGGTATAGGTCGGAGATGCGCCGCACCAGGCCCTTTTCCACCAGCTGGTCCACCAGCTTCTCCCCCAGGCCTTCGATGTCCGCGGCCCGCCTGGAGGCGAAATGGCGGATGGACTCCTTGATCCGGGCTGGGCAGGACAGGTTCTCGCATCGGTGGGCCACCTCCCCCGGCGGGCGCACCACCGGCCCCCCGCAGGCCGGGCAGCGGGCCGGCATCCGGAACTCCCGTTCTTTTCCGGTCCGGCGCTCGGGGATGGACTTCACCACCTCGGGGATCACCTCCCCGGCCCGGCGCACCACCACCCAGTCCCCGATCCTGACGTCCTTCCTTTTGACCTCGTCTTCGTTGTGCAGGGTGGCCCGGGAAACGGTCACCCCCGACACCTCCACCGGCTCCAGGATGGCCACCGGGGTAAGGGCGCCGGTGCGGCCCACCTGGACCACGATGTCGAGCACCCGGGTGGTGGCCTCCTCAGCCGGGAACTTGAAGGCGATGGCCCACCTGGGGGCGCGGGAAACCTCCCCCAGGAGCTCCCGCTGGGAAAAATCGTTCACCTTCACCACACAGCCGTCCGCCTCATAGGGCAGGTCCCCCCGCCTTTCCAGGAGTTCACGGTAAAACTCGAACACCTCCTCCGGGCCTTCACAGCGCCGCCAGAGCGGGTTCACGGGGAAACCGAGCCTGGCAAGCAGGGTCAAGAGCTCCTCCTGGGTTTTGATCTCGAGCCCTTCGACCCGTCCCAGGGCGTAGCAGAAGAGCTTGAGCGGCCGGCCGGCGGTGATGCTTGGGTCAAGCTGTCTTAAGGAGCCGGCGGCGGCGTTCCTGGGATTGGCAAACGGCGGCTCCCCCCTCTCCTCCCGCTCCCGGTTGAGCCGACGGAACGCCTCCTTCTCCATGTAGACCTCGCCCCGCACCTCAAGGAGCCGGGGGACCCTGCCGTCCAAGGGGAGGAGCTTGAGGGGAAGTTGGCGGATGGTGCGGAGGTTGCGGGTCACGTCCTCCCCCACGTAGCCGTCCCCACGCGTGGAGCCCACGGTGAAAACGCCATCCTCGTACATCAGCTCCACGCTCAGCCCGTCGAGCTTTGGCTCGCACACATAGACCGGCCTTTCCCCCCCCAGGAGGCGCCGCACCCTGCGGTCCCATTCCAGGAACTCCTCCTGCGTAAAGCAGTTCTGGAGGGAGAGCATGGGGATGGCGTGGTGTACGGGGGCGAATTCTTCGGCGGGCGGAGCGCCCACCCGTTGGGTGGGGGAGTCTGGGGTTATCAGCTCGGGATACTTCTCCTCGAGCTCCTGGAGTTCCCGAAAGAGCCGGTCGTATTCGGCGTCGGAGATGATGGGCTGGTTGAGGACGTAATAATAGTAGTCGTGCTTGCGGATTTCCTCGCGTAGTTCCTCGACCCGCTTTTTTACCCGCTCCAGGTCTTCCGCCATCTCGGATCACCCTGGGGGAGGATAATCCTTTGCCCGGCGGTGGGCCATCCCTTGGAGTACCTCCAGGAAGGCGCGGCGGATGCGGGCCAGGGCGGCGAAGGTCAAGGGGCATCTGTCCAGCTGTCCGTCCCGGCGGCGGTCCTCGATGACCATGTCCACCAGCTCTCCTAGGTCCTGGCGTTCCGCCCCTCGGCTGTAGGCCTCCACGGAGTCTGCCAGCATGACGATGGCGGTTTCGGCGGTGTTGGGGAGGGGGGCGTCGTACCGGAACTCGTCCTCCGATAGCCCTTGAGCCGCCCCCTGGCTGGAGAAGTAGCGCATGACGCTGGTGCCGTGGTGGGTGGCCACGAACTTGAGCACGTCCCCTCGGAGGCCGTACTGGCGGCCCAGCTCCACCCCGTCCTTGACGTGGGAGGCGAGCACCACCTTTGACATGGAGGGGGCCAAGCCCTCGTGGGGGTTGGTGCCGTTTTGGTTTTCCGCGAAGAAGTGGGGGCGGAGGAGCTTGCCGATGTCGTGGTAAAGGCCGCCCACTGCGGCCAGCAGCGGATCTGCCCCCACGGCCCGGGCGGCGGCCTCGGCCAGGGCCGCCACGTCCCGGGAGTGGTAGTAGGTCCCTGGGGCCTCGTGGCGCAACCTTTCCAGCAGGGGGTGGGAGGGGTTGAGCAGTTCCACCAGGGAGAGGGGGCTGGTTCGGTCCACGGCCCTTTCGGCCAGGGGGAGGAGCGCCCAGATGAGCAAGGCGGAGGCCGGCCCTGCCAGGAAGGCGGCCCCCAGACCGATCGCCCCCGCCTCCCCCCCCACGGTGGCCGCCCCCAGGGCCCCGGCCAGGCCCGTGCCCAGGCCGGCCAGCATAAGGTCCCGCCCCCGCCGGGCCCGGCGACAGAACACCGTCATCACCGTGCCGGAGAGCAGGGCCGCCAGGGCGGGCCCCCCTCCCAGGGCAGGGCCGGCCCACCCCGCCAGGGGTAAAAGCAGCAGAAAGCAGGTCCTCTCCGGCCAAAACAGGGCGGCCATCCCCCCGGCAAAGCTCAGAAAAGAGAGGAAAGGAGAGCCCACGGCTGCCAGGCGGGACAAGAGCGCCCCGGCCGCCACCAACCCCAGGCCAAACCGCCGATCGGTCTGGTCAAGGCGCCTCCCCACCGCCAGGGCCGGGACGAAAAAACCCAAAAGCGCCCCGAAGAGCTCCCGGGGCGGGGCCCAACCCGGTACCCCCTCCTGCCAGCGCCACACCGAGGCAGAGGCCGCCACAAGCAGCAATACCAGAAGCTCAGGCCAGGGCAAAGGCGGACGCTTACGGGCCCCTTGCGGGGGTTTCCTTTTTCTTCTCGCTGCGCTCATAGGCCTCGATGATCGCCTTCACCAGCGGGTGCCGTACCACATCCCGCCGGTCCAGATATACGAAGGCGATCCCCGGGATCCCCGCCAGGATCCCCTGCACCTCCTGAAGCCCCGACGGGCGCCCCTCGATGTCCACCTGGGTCACGTCCCCGGTGACCACCGCCTTGGAGCCAAAGCCAAGGCGGGTGAGGAACATCTTCATCTGGGTGTGGGTGGTGTTCTGCGCCTCGTCCAGGATCACAAACGCGTGATTCAACGTCCGCCCCCGCATGAAGGCCAAAGGGGCGATCTCGATCCTCCCCGTGGTCATGTACTTCTCGAACTCCGAGACCGGGATCATGTCGTATATGGCATCGTACAAGGGCCGCAGGTACGGGTTCACCTTTTGTAGGATGTCCCCAGGGAGGAACCCCAACTCCTCCCCCGCCTCCACCGCCGGACGGGTGAGCACTATCCTCTTAACCTGGCCCCGCTTCAGGTACCCCAGGGCCACCGCCACCGCCAGATACGTCTTCCCCGTGCCGGCAGGGCCGATGGCAAACACCACGTCGCTTTTGTGGATCGCCTCCACATACCGGCGCTGCCCCTCGGTCTTGGGGCGGATGCTCTCCCCCCAGTGGGTGACCTGCACCACATCGGTGAGCAGCCCCTCCAGGTCGTTCCCCTCCCGCACCTGGGCGATGAGGTACCGCACCTCCTCGGGGGTGAGCATGTGGTCCCCTTTCACCACCTCGAGGAGCTTGCCAAACAGGCGCTCGAGCTGGGCAACCTCTTCCTCGTCCCCCTCTATCCGGACCCGATCCCCGCGGGCCACTATCCTGGCCCCGGAGAAGGCGCTGGCGATAACCCGTAGGTTGCGGTTGTACTGGCCCAGCACCCCGAGCACCGTGGTGTGGTCCCCAAGGGGTATCTCACGCGTCTTCCGGCCGATCTATCATCACCCCCACCGCGCGTCCCCCATCCTGGCGGAGGACACGGACACTCGCTATTTTACCCCTTTGGCCGTCCCGGGCGCCCACCCCCACAAGGAGGTAGTTTTCGGCGTGCCCCCACCAAAGCCGACCCTCTTTTTGCTCGAGCAGGACCTCTAGGGTCTGCCCCACGAAGCCGGCGGCCACCTCCCTGGCCCACCGCGAGGCCAGGGCGGCGAGCTCCGCCGCCCGCCGGGCCTGGACCCGGGCCGGCACCCTGGGCTTGAGGCGGGCGGCCTTGGTCCCCGGCCGGGGTGAGAACCTGAATATGTGCACGTTCAGCGGCACCAGGGCCTCAAGGAGCTCTATCGTCCCCTGGAAGGCCCGTTCGTCTTCCCCGGGGAAGCCCACCATGACGTCGGCCCCCAGGGTGGCCTTTGGCACCCTTTCCAAAAGCCGCTGTGCCCGCTCGCGATATTCGGCCGCCGTGTAAGGTCGCCCCATCGCCCTGAGGATCCGGTCCGCCCCAGACTGCAGCGGCAGATGGAAATAGGGGCACAGGCGCGGCTCTTCCGCAAACAGCTCCACCAGCCGGTCGGTCACCCCTTCGGGGTTGAGGGAGCCGAGCCGGTAGCGAACCCCCTTCACCTTGAGGAGCTCCTCCAAGAGGTCCGTTAGAGTGGGCTGCTGAGGGAGGTCCAGGCCGTACTGGGCCAGGTTGATCCCCACCACCACGATCTCCCGATGGGCTTCCGCAAGCCCCTCCGCCTCCCGGCGGGCGACGGCCGGGGGCTTGCTGCGCAAAGGGCCCCGCACCAGGAAGGTGCGACAGAAGCTGCAGCCCACCGTGCAGCCGTCTTGAACCTTGAGCAGGGCCCGGGTGCGGGGAAACCCCCGCACTCGTTCCCCACTAAGAGACCCCCATTCCCGACCCGGTGGAAGCTCCCCCCTTAGGAAAGCGGCTACCGCCTCGGCGATCCGGGGCTTGTAGCGATTGTCCAGTACCAGGTCCGCCCCGGCAGAGAGGAGCTGCTCCCGCGCCCCATCCGCCTGACAGCCCACCGCCACCACCAGCGCCCCGGGGTGCTTGCGCTTCAGCCTCCGCACAAGCTTTCTTCCCTTGCGGTCCGCCAGGGCGGTGACGGTGCAGGTGTTGACCACGTGTATCTCCCCATCCCCGGGGAGGGCGGAGAGCCGCTCCCTTATCATCTGCGATTCGTACTGGTTCACCCGACAACCCAGGGTGTGGACGAAGACCTTCATTCGCTGTGGCGCTCCACCGTAAAACGCAGGATCCTGCAGGGCTCGTCCGGCAAAAGCCCGGCCTTGAGCTTGGCGATGCGCAGCTGTTCCTCCACCGTGTCCACCCCTGGAAGGTCTGGGAGGAGAAGCCCCCGCCGCCACCCCGACTCCACGATCACCCCATAGCGTTTTGGATCTAGCTCGTCGGCGGTGGCTGGTTCTGGCTCGGAGAGCACGTCCACCGAGACCGAGAGCTGAGGGAGCTCCTCCGGCCGCACGGGGGGGAAGCGGGGATCTTGGGTGGCGGCCCGGATGGCGTTCTGGATGATCTCCTCGGCCAGGTTCTCCTCGCTGGGGAGGAAGGTGCCGATGCAGCCCCTGAGCTGGCCCTGTTTTTTAAGGGAAACGAACGCCCCGGCCCTGCGGGAAAGAAGCTCCGGGGGGAGGTCTTCCGGGGGGCGGATGACCTCCCCTGAGCGCACATAGTGCTCGATGGCCCTGCGGGCTAGGTTCACATATGGATCTTGATTCACACAGGGAAGATAGCCCCCGGGCAGGGCCCTGTCAATCCGGTTTGACGAACTGGTTGGGTTTGGGCTACCTTACCACGTCATGCGCTGGTTGGGTATTGCAGTGGGGCTGGTCTTGATCGGGGTGGCGGTGGGCCTGTTCTTCCTCTATTCCCAGACGGACGTGGAGAGGGCCCTGCACCGGGGGGAATGGGTACACGTGTTGGTGGTCGGGGTGGACAGCGGGGCCCAGGGCCTCCCCCAGGCGGACCTTGTGGGGGTAGCCAGCCTCTCCCCGGAGGGGCGGGGGGTTTGGCTAAGCCTCCCCCGCGATCTGAGCCTGCCCCAAGCGGATGGGGGCTGGAGGCCACTTTATGCGGTGTACTCCCAGGAAGGGGTGGAGGGGGTCAGGCGAGGTGTGGCCCGCCTCCTCGAGGTCCAAATCCCCTACGTGGTGGAGGTGGGTTTCGCCGCCTTCTCGGAGCTGGTGGAGCTGGTGGGGGGGGTAGACATCGCCGTCGAGGCCCACCTGGTTTATGTGGACCAGTCGCAGGACCTGTACATCGACATCCCGGCCGGGCTCCAGCACCTGGACGGGCAGAGGGCGTTGGATTACGTCCGCTATCGCGGCCCCGAGGGGGAGGAGGGTCGCATCCGGCGCTCCCATAAGTTCCTCCGCGCTCTGCTTGCGGGGCTGCGGGGACTCCCCTGGTCGCGCTGGAGAGATCTGGCCCAGCTGGCCATGGAACAGGTTACCACCAACCTGGACCTTTGGGAAGCCCTGGCCCTGGCCCACCGCCTGCGAGGGCTGGGGGATGACCGGCTCGCCTTCGCCCAGCTCCCAAGCCTGGTGACAGGCGGGGAAAGACGGCCTGACCTTGTGCACGCCCGACAGCTTCTTGCAAGGCTCTATCAGGGAAGGCGGTACCTCACCCGGGATCAGGTGGAGGTGGTGGTGTTGAACGGCACCGGGGCGCCGTTTCTCGCCCACCGCGCCGAAGCATGGCTCCTGGAGCTGGGGTTTTCCGTGGTGGGGATCGGGAACGCCGACCGGTTTGACTACGCCGGCACCCTGCTTGTGGCCCAGCCGGGTGCGGAGGCCGAAGCGCAACTCCTGGCCCGAATACTGCCCGTGGGGGTTGAGATCCAAGCCGCGGAGGGGTTCGGGGTGGACCGGCTTGGGGGCTGGCCGGAAGGTGCTGACCTCGTTCTGATCTTGGGGGAAGGGTTTCATGTCCCATCCTGAGTGGGACCTGGTGGAGCGGGCGGTCCACCTGATCGAGGAGAAGAAAGGGGGTCGGCCCGTGCTCCTGGACCTCCGGGAGACCAGCATCCCCACCAGTTATTTCCTCGTGGCCGAGGGGGATAACCCCGTCCACGTGCGGGCCATAGCCGAGGAACTCCTGGAGAAGTTACCCCTGGAGCCCTTGCACGTGGAGGGGTTGGGCCAGGGGAGGTGGGTGCTTCTTGATTACGGGGATTTTGTGGTCCACCTCTTCGAGCGCCAGGCGCGGGATTTTTACGATCTGGAGGGCCTTTGGCCGGATAGGGTCCTGAACTGGGAGGACCGCCCCTTGTCCCGGCCGTAGCCGGGTGTTAAACTTCGGTTCGCCCCTGGGGGGCTTGAACCCCTGGGGGAGGGCGCGTATACTAAGCGCGGATATTCCCGGTCCTTGAAAAGTGAATAGGGCGTCTGCTACGCAAGCATGGTAAGGGCGGACGGTGGATCCCTCGGCAGCCGGAGGCGATGAAGGGCGTGGCCAGCTGCGATAAGCCCCGGGGAGCCGCTGAGCGGGCTATGATCCGGGGATTCCCGAATGGGGCAACCCACCGTACCGTTGAGGTGCGGTATCCGCCGCCGAACACATAAGCGGTGGAGGCGAACCCCGCGAAGGGAAACATCCCAGTAGCGGGAGGAAAAGAAACCAACACCTGCCGCAAGGCAGGCGCGTTCGCCAAAAGCGGGCGTGGGGATTCCCCTAGTAGCGGCGAGCGAACGGGGAGGAGCCCAAACCTCATGGGTGCAATAGGCCGCAGCCGTTGCCCGTGGGGGGTTGTGGGGCGATGGTGGGGGCCGCTGCGGAGGCCCCGGGGAGTTACAAAGGCCTTCTCTAGCCGAACGGCCAGCAAAGTCACTGGAAAGGGCGACCGGAGAGGGTGAAAGTCCCGTAGGCGAAAGGGAAGGCCCTCCCTGGCCATCGACCCCGAGTAGCGTCGGACACGAGGAATCCGGCGCGAAGCTGGGGGGACCACCCTCCAAGGCTAAATACTACCGGCTGACCGATAGTGCACCAGTACCGTGAGGGAAAGGTGAAAAGCACCCCGGGAGGGGAGTGAAATAGAACGTGAAACCGTCCGCCTACAGTGCAGTGGGAGCCTTTTCCGCCTTGGCCTTCGGGCCCTGGCGGAGGGGTGACCGCGTGCCTTTTGCAGTATGAGCCGGCGAGTTACGCTCCGTGGCGAGGTTAAGCCCCTTTGGGGCGGAGCCGTAGCGAAAGCGAGTCCGAACAGGGCGACTAGTCACGGGGCGTAGACCCGAAGCCAGGTGATCTACCCATGGGCAGGGTGAAGTGCGCCTAAACGCGCACGGAGGCCCGAACCCGTTGGCTGTGCAACGCCATGGGATGACCTGTGGGTAGCGGTGAAAAGCCAATCGCACCTGGTGATATCTGGCTCTCCCCGAAATGGCTCTAGGGTCAGCCTCACGTTACAGGCGGCCGGGGGTAGAGCACTGGCTGGGGAAGGGGGGAAACTCCCGACTCCAATCAAACTCCGAATACCGGCCGTCGTTTCGTGGGAGTGAGACTGTGGGTGATAACGTCCATAGTCGAGAGGGAAACAACCCAGACCGCCAGCTAAGGCCCCCAAATCCAGGCTAAGTGGGAAAGGCGGTGTGGTTGCTGAAACAGCTGGGAGGTTGGCTTAGAAGCAGCCATCCTTTAAAGAGTGCGTAATAGCTCACCAGTCTAGCGACCGCGCGCCGAAAATGTAACGGGGCTAAGCCTGGTGCCGAAGCTGCGGGGCGTCTGTCTTCGGACGGGCGTCGGTAGGGGAGCGTTCCCAGCGGGTCGAAGCCGCGTCGCGAGGCGCGGTGGACTGCTGGGAAGTGAGAATGCCGGCATGAGTAGCGCAAGACGGGTGAGAATCCCGTCCACCGAATGCCCAAGGTTTCCTGGGGAAGGCTGATCCACCCAGGGTTAGGCGGCCCTAAGCCGAACCCGAAAGGGGGTAGGCGATGGACAGCCGGTTAATATTCCGGCCCCTCCGGGCCTGCGTTATGAGCGAAGGGGGGACGCCGCGCGAGCCCCTCCGCAGGCTCACGGCTATGCCTGTCCAAGCACCGAGCCAGAGGGGGTAGGCAAATCCGCCCCCTCGCAACCGGCCTGTCCTCGTCCTTCGGGATGGGGGCGGGTCGTCCAGGTGAGGTGTGATGGCGAGTCCCGTAAGGGGCGAAGGGAGACGGCTTGAGCGGCCGAGAAAAGCCTCTAGCCAGTAGGTCCGGAGCCCGTACCGCAAACCGACACAGGTGGGCGAGGTGAGTATCCACAGGTGGACGAGCCAACTCCGGTCAAGGAACTCGGCAAAATGGCCCCGTAACTTCGGGAGAAGGGGCGCCTTCTGGGCTGGTGGGTAACCTTCCGGCCTGGGAGGCCGCAGAGAATCGGCCCGGGCGACTGTTTACCAAAAACACAGGTCCCTGCTAACCCGAAAGGGGATGTATAGGGACTGAAACCTGGCCACTGCCGGTAGGTCAAGGGGAGGGGTGCAAGCCCTGAACCGAAGCCCCGGTGAAGGCCGGCCGTAACTATAACGGTAGGAGCGGGGGCGCAGGTCCCCGCGAGGGCCGTTTCAAAATCCGGCTATATGCTGGGACGGCCCGTGTATCCCAGGCTACCGAGGAGGTGACAAAGCCGTGGGTGGGGCCAATCAGCAGGAAAGGCTCTCCAATACCGAAGCAGCAAGGTGGTTCCTTGCAGGGCTCATCGAGGGCGAAGGGAGCTTTGCCGTATCCATCAAGGAGCATCCCACAGCCAGATACGGCTTTTATGTGGATCCCGAATTCTTCATCTATCAGCACAAAAGCGGCCGCAGGCTCCTTGAGATGGCGAAGGAGATCTTCGGGACGGGCAGGATCTACCCTAAACCTGGGAATCCCGAGGTCCTCGTCTTCGCCATCACTGCTAGAAGGAGCCTTAAGGAGAAGGTGCTCCCGTTCGTCGAAAGGTATATGGTTTTCTCCACGAAGAAGAAAGAGCTTCAGCTCTTTGTAGAGATCGTGGAGGCCCTTGAGCGCAAGGAACACCATTCCGCTTTCGGGCTGGCGCGCATCGTCGAGAAGGCGTATGCGTTGAATCCGGCCGGGAAGGGGAGGGAGAGGAAGCGACCTCTCCTCGAGGTCTTGGAGAGAATCCTCAGAGGCCATACGCCGGACCCCAACAATTCCGTGACGCGTGACGGGTGACGTGTTACGGAGCTTGGGGAAGATATGGTCCAGGCCCCGTGGCGACACGGGGGAAACCTGCCTAAGGTAGCGAAGTTCCTTGTCGGGTAAGTGAAAGAACTTGCCCTGCCGTCCCGCGAGGGACGGTGAAAATCCGGCTCATATCGGGGAAGCCCTCCTGCCCGAGTTCGGGCGTGGGGTAATCCCGAGGGAAGTCGGCTCCTTTGGGGAGCTTGACCCCGTAACGACTGACCCGAAAGGGGAGGCGCGCTTAACCCCAGCGCGCAATACGCCGGACCTCACCAAAACGGAAAGAGACGCCTATGGAGGCTTCCTTCCAAGAAGGGGGAATGGGAAATGGAGAAGCTGCATCCCTGGTACGTGACGGGGCTCGTCGAGGGGGAAGGGTCGTTCGTGGTGAGCTTCTCCCTTAGGCGAAGGCTAAAGGTCGGGGTGGAGACCCGCCCCTCCCTCTCCGTTTCCCAAACCGAAGGAAACCTGGAGCTCCTGAAGCGGTTGCATGTCTTCTTCCGCTGTGGGGGTATTCGCTACAGCCGTGGAGATCGCACCTACAAATACGAGGTGCGCTCCGTTGACGACCTGATTAAGCGGATCATCCCCCATTTCGAGCGGTACCCGCTTCAAGGGGAGAAGGCCCAGGATTTCCAGAAGTTCGCGCGCATATGCAGTATGGTGCACGCGAACCTCCATCTTAACCACGATCGCCTGCGGGAGATCATCGAGTTGGCCTATACGATGAACCCTGCGGGCAAACGGAGACATAGGAAGGAGGTGCTCCTAAGGGCGCTCGGTGAGGGTAAGGGATAGTCTGCCTCCCGTGGAAACACGGGGAAAGGTGAAGTTCCGACCCGCATGAAAGGTCCAACGACCTGGGCGCTGTCTTGACCGGAGGCTCGGTGAACTCGAGGCACGGGTGAAAACGCCCGTGACCCGCGGTGGGACAGAAAGACCCCGTGGAGCTTTACTGCAACCTGGTGTTGGGTCTTGGCATCCGTTGTCTAGGATAGGTGGGAGGCTGAGAAGCCCGGGCGCCAGCCCGGGTGGAGCCGTCCTTGGAATACCACCCTTCGGCTGCTGAGGCTCTAACCGGAGGCCGTGAAAAGCGGTCTTGGGACAGCGCCAGGCGGGCAGTTTTGCTGGGGCGGCAGCCTCCTAAAGGGTAACGGAGGCGCCCAAAGGTCCCCTCAGGCGGGTTAGCGATCCGCCGTTGAGTGCAAGGGCAGAAGGGGGCTTGACTGCGAGGCCTACAAGCCGAGCAGGGGCGAAAGCCGGGCCTAGTGACCCACTGGCTCCGTGTGGAAGGGCCAGTGATCAGCGGATAAAAGTTACCCCGGGGATAACAGGCTAGTCTCCCCCGAGAGTCCACATCGACGGGGAGGATCGGCACCTCGATGTCGGCTCACCCCATCCTGGGGCTGCACCAGGTCCCAAGGGTCGGGCTGTTCGCCCGTTAAAGGGGTTCATGAGCTGGGTTCAGACCGTCGTGAGACAGGTCGGTCCCTATCTACCGCGGGCGCAGGAGGCTTGAGGGGGTCCGCTCTCAGTACGAGAGGACCGGAGCGGCTGGGCCGCTGGTGTACCAGTTGTCCCGCCCGGGGCACAGCTGGGTAGCTAAGCCCAGATCGGATAAGGGCTGAAGGCATCTAAGCTCGAAGCCGACCCCAAGATGAGGCCTCCCCATGAGGGCCCTTCGAGACCAGGAGGTTGATAGGCCGCAGGTGGAAGCCCGGCGACGGGTGGAGCCGAGCGGTACTAATAGCCCGATCGGCTTGCGTAGCAGACGCTCTATTCACTTTTCAGGGCCGGTAGCGTCGGAGCTTGTCTCCGACGGCTGAGCTCCGACGTTTTGAGGGGATTCCAGGCGGCAGATGGCGGCGGGGAAACACCCGGTCCCATCCCGAACCCGGAAGTTAAGCCCGCCAGCGCCGATGGTACTGGGGCGTGTCCCCGGGAGAGTAGGTCGCC
>LDZS01001814.1_pt1 | contig 16107 bp, 17 predicted proteins | sample 615471 | NCBI WGS metagenome assembly LDZS01 (sample SAMN03408295, study PRJNA278302) | terrestrial metagenome | isolation source: oil reservoir sample K3 | place: USA: Alaska, North Slope, Kuparuk formation | collected 2013
TTTTCACGAAAGCGTTGCAGGTAATTAGTCACCGCAGTCTTTAAGCCACTGAAGCTGAAATCGAGGTTCCCTTCACCAAGCCAGGCTCTCGGGAAGGCAATTGCCCTCGCATTACCTCCCGAGGCCAGCTTTTCGAGGGCAGGACCACCAGGATAAGGGAGTCCCAAAACCCTTGCTATTTTGTCGAAGGCTTCCCCGGCAGCATCGTCCCTCGTCGAACCCAGCAATTCGTAACGGAGGTGCTCCTTCATCAGAACAAGGCTGGTATGCCCACCAGAAACAACCAGGCAAACAAGGGGTGGCTCCAGGTAAGGGTGGGCAAGAAAGTTGGCGTAAATGTGGGCTTCCAGGTGATTGACGGCAAGGAGGGGGATTTTCAAAAAATAGGAATAAGCCTTGGCGGCAGCGACACCAACGAGCAAAGGCCCAATTAGTCCCGGACCAACAGTGACAGCAATTCCTCGTAAGTCAGAAAAACCCACTCCTGCCCTTTGAAGAGCCTCCTCGACGACAAAAGTGATCCTTTCTAAATGCTTGCGGGAAGCAACCTCAGGAACAACTCCCCCGAATTGTCTGTGGATAGAAATCTGGGAAGATACACAGTTGGAAAGGACGGTTCTGCCATCACTGACAACCGCGGCTGCAGTTTCATCACAACTGGTTTCAATACCCAGGATGTGTACTGTCTCAGACAAAACCCTAACCTCCTTAGAAACCCCTACTGTCAGCTACGATCGCAGGGAAAGGCGCTCAAGAAGGCTCTTTGGGGTCATTTTTTTGACCTCAGAAGCAGGCAACTCAAGATTGATCTCGAACCCCAGAAGGTCGCTCTCCTGAACCCTAGGTAACAACTGGCGCGGCCATTTAACCACATAACCCTCGTCCCCTAAAAGGATCACCACATAATCCCCTTCAATCCGATCAACCACTCCCCGGATGATCACCGCAACCCCTCCTGTTCTTCAGGCTTTTCGCAATCCTCCGTTTCCTGAAGGTATTTCAGCATCACAATGGCATCTTCCCCTGTTTCCACATAGTAGTTGACGCGCAGACCGATCTGGCGGAAACCCAGGCTATGGTAGAGCTTCCGAGCAGGCAGATTCGAGGGCCTTACTTCAAGTAGCATTGTTTGCGCCCCACGGATCCTGGCAAAGTCGATCAGGGTGTTCATCAACTTCCTCCCAATCTTCCGGCCGCGGTAGTCTGGGTGCACCGCAACTGTAGTCACATGAGCCTCACCTGGCAACAGCCACATCCCGGCGTATCCAACGATAATTTCTCCGATGAGAGCAACAAAGTAGACGCCGTGAGAGTTGTTCAATTCGCTTACAAAAGCCCGGTAGCTCCAGGGGGCTGGAAAGGAACAGTTTTCAATGTTTAAAATCTGGGGAAGATCCCAGATCTTCATCGGGCGAATGGTAACTTCCAACACTCAGTAATCACCTTCAATTTTTCCTGATCGCCGGGGGGCGCACGTATAACGCCTCCACCTTGCCAGGATCATCAGGTGCCAGAGGAAGCAGTTGCAAACCCAGCGAAACCACAAGACCGGCGCGCGGCCACATCAACGCAGGATCAGCAAGGTGCGCCTTCTCCCCCAGCTTTTCCCGGAAAAGGTCCCAATAATGGCTCGCACCTTCGCCAATGAAAGTAATCCCAGCCTCCAGATTAGCTTCCAGGCGAGCAACCATCTCTTCAGGGTCCAAAGCGAGATAACTGCTCAACCTTTTCACACCAGAAGGTGTGCTCACGTAAAAGGCAGTATAAACCTCCTGACGGCGAGCTCTTAAAACAGGGCAGATGATGCCTTCACAACCCTGCAGAGCCGCAGCCAGGACATCAAGAGTAGGCACCCCGACAAGGGGTTTTCCTGAAGCATGGGCAAAGGCCTTCCCCGTAGCCAAGCCAATCCTCAGGGATGTAAAAGAACCGGGGCCAACAGCGACGGCAAACCCGTCGAGGTCTTTGAGTTCCAAACCGAGGCAGTTGAGCAAAAAATCGATGAGTGGCAGCAGGCGTTCCATGTGGGCCTGCTCAGCACTCAAAGAAACCTCTCCAAGAATTTTTCGCTCATCACCAACCGCCACGGAAACAACAGGTGTTGAAGTCTCTATTCCCAGTAGCCGCACCTTTTTGCTAGCTCCTTTACGATTTCCTGATAACGCCGCCCAATAGGGTAAAACTCGAGGCAGCGGGAAGATGCCGAGGGTTCACAAAAAGAAAAAACAACCCTCAGATACTCGCCAGGAAGAGCTTCGGGAATCAGGTTCGCCCACTCGATGACCACAACCCCTCCCCGATTCAAGTACTCCTCCCAGCCGATATCCTCCAGTTCCTGGTATGAGTTGACTCTGTAAAAGTCGCAATGAAAAAGTGGACACTGGCCTCGATACTCCTGAACAATTAAAAAACTGGGGCTGGAAACCGTGTCCTCAACACCCAACCCGCGGGCAATGCCATGGACGAAAACCGTTTTCCCTGCTCCCAGTTCCCCGACAAGAGCAACGACATCGTCAGGTTGAAGAAGTTTCCCCAATTCTTCTCCAAGATCTTCTGTTGCTTCTGGGCTGTCAGTAAATACCTGCAACAAAAATGCCACCACCCTGCGACCTTTCTGTTTAATTATAACCATCTTTCCAGCAAGCCACAAGAAACTGCGGGTGCTTTTGCAACAAGGTGCCAGGTCAAAGAACGGTGATTCTGGCACCTTCCTCAAGTTCCGCTGGTGTTAGGTGATAAAGGGCATCAAAAAGGGCTGCCTGGAAACTCCCCGGTCCCCGGCTTTCTCGAGCAGCTTTCTCAGCAGCAAGGCCGAAGGCCGCGAGGCCAGCGACGGCAGCCTGAAGATAATTGTCAGCAACTGCGGCGAAGGTAGCAACAACTGCAGTAGCCATACATCCAGTTCCAGTAAGGGCACTCAGGTAGTGGTGACCGTTATCCACAGCCACTAAGCACTCCCCATCAGAGACGTAATCCCGGGGACCAGTGAGGGCAACAACTGTGTTGAACTGGCGGGCAGCCAGGCGGGCTACCTCCCCGCGCTCTCCCCCACTGGAGACAGCCTCAACTCCTTTGACTTCACCGCCAAAACCGGCAAGAACCCCAATCTCTCCGCTGTTTCCCCGGAGAATGTCGATATTAAGCTCTCGCAGGAGGAAATGGGCGCTCTCGGTTCTCAAGTTTGTCGCCCCGGCACCCACAGGATCGAAGACAACCGGTATTCCCAACTTATTGGCCTTTTTTCCGGCAAGAAACATCGCATCAACCAACTGGGGAGTAAGGGTCCCGATATTGAGGACGAGTGCCCCCGCAGCAGCCACCATCTCTTCGACCTCTTCCCTCGCGTGGGCCATTACCGGAAGGGCCCCAACCTGCAGGATGGCGTTAGCAGTGATATTAGTGACCACCCAGTTGGTGATGTTGTGGATCAGGGGCTTTTCTTCCCTGATCTTCGCCAGGAGACTCCCTGCCTTGCTTGCCAGTTCTTGCATTCTGCACAACCTCCCCAGATTCGTTTTATCATCAACATCCCCAAATTAAAACGCAGACAATTACCTTCAGCTTTCACATCCGGAACCACCGAGATATTTCTTGAGGATGTCGATGGCACAGTAGTCACCACACATAGAACAGGTTTCCCGCGATGCTGGGTTGCGCTCACCGCGCATTTGGCGTGCCAGTTGTGGATCGAGCGCCAGTTCCAGTTGCTTCTCCCAGTCGAGGTTCTGGCGCGCCTTCGCCATTTCCAGGTCCCACTCCCAGGCACCGGGAATCCCTTTCACCAGATCAGCAACATGAGCAGCCAGTCGTGTGGCCATTACACCCCTGCGCACATCTTCAGGTGTCGGCAGTCCCAGGTGTTCTGCAGGAGTCAGATAACAGAGAAAATCGGCTCCCGCAGCCCCAGCGAGCGCTCCTCCAATCGCCCCGGCAATGTGGTCGTAGCCAGGAGCAATGTCAGTGACAAGGGGACCGAGAACATAAAATGGTGCCTCCTGACAGAGACGCTTTTGCAGCTTTACATTGGCCTCGATTTGGTCGAGGGGAACATGGCCAGGCCCTTCCACCATCACCTGAACACCAGCCTCGCGAGCCCGAACAACCAATTCCCCGATCACCATCAACTCAGAAATCTGGGCATGGTCAGTAGCGTCTGCCAGACAGCCTGGGCGCAGACCATCTCCCAGACTCAGGGTGACATCATAATCCCTGGCGATTTCCAGGAGACGGTCAAACTGGGCATAGAGAGGATTTTCCTGATCGTGATAGATCATCCAACCTGCCATAATTGCTCCACCACGGCTAACGATCCCCATTACTCGCGGCTGCTCTTTCAACCTTTCCACGATCTGCCTAGTAACCCCACAGTGAATGGTAATGAAGTCGATACCATCAGCAGCATGATCAGCAATTACCTGGAAGATCTCCTCGGTACTCATCTTGACAACCGCGCCATGCCTTTCTCGTGCCCGAACTGCAGCCTCATAGATCGGCACACTTCCCACAGGCACAGGTGACCTTTTCAGGATCTCCCGGCGGCAAGTCTTGAGATCCCCACCTGTGCTCAGGTCCATCACCGTATCTGTGCCACAGGTAAGAGCAACCTCGAGTTTTTCCAGTTCCCTCTTCCAGTCCGGAAAATCAGGTGAGGTCCCAATATTGGTGTTCACCTTCGTGCGCAAAGTTTTGCCGATCCCACAAGGTCTCTGGAGTTGGTGCCTTTTGTTGCTGGGAACCACCACAAAACCGCGGGCGACCAGTTCTGCAAGTTTTTCTGAAGAAAGCCCTTCCGCATCAGCCACCTGCTGGATCTCCGGGGTAATCTCCCCTTTTCTAGCTTTTTCTAACTGGGTCATTTTTCCGCCTCCTAATCAATTTAATTTGAAAGTTCCCAATTCTTGAAACAAGCCCAGAATTTAACGTTTGTCATTTCGAAGAGGACCCGTGATAAGCCGCAAAAACATTGACAAATTCCCTGGCAGCGCGAGCAGGGTCAGGTGAGCCCAAAACCGCCGAAATTACGGCAACACCTGCCGCTCCAGCCTCAAGAAGGGGAGGGGTGTTCTCAGGAGTGATCCCCCCAATAGCGAAAACAGGAACAGAAACTTTTTTAACAACCTCAGCAAGGATGGGTGGGCCGCTGGGGGCAGCCTTACAGTCTTTCGTTTTCGTTGGATAAACCGGCCCAAAGCCGATGTAGTCAGCGCCTGCTTCGACGGCAGCAAGGGCCTCCTCCAGGTTCGCTGCAGAAACCCCGACAATCTTTCCCGGACCGAGGATTGTCCTCACCACCTGAGGGGAAACATCTTCCTGGCCGATATGGACACCATCAGCGCCTGCCGCTGCCGCCACATCAACACGGTCGTTGACGATGAAAAGCACCCCATGCTTGCGGCAGATGTCTCGAATCACCCGCGCCTTTTCCACCATCCACTTGGCTTCCTGTTCCTTCTCCCGCAATTGGACAACCCGCGCTCCTCCCCGGATCACTGCCTCGGTGAGCTCGGCGTAGTCCTTACCCCTGCAGAACTGCCCGTCGATGATCACGTAGAGAGCAGGGAAAGGCCCCAGTTCAGGTTTGCACCCCCAGTTCCGGAAAACACCCTCGCGGACATCGAGGACAAGGGGATCTTCCCATGAACCAGGGAAGAAAGAGGCCATGTGGTTGAGGGGACCCCTTCCCTTTCCTACGGAATAAGCGTAGCGCAAGCCTACGGTCACAAAGTTCTTGGCAAAGGCAACAGCCTCTAGGGGTGATGCGCCCATGGCCAGAAAGGCCGTAAGAGCCGAGGAAAAAGTGCATCCTGTGCCGTGGGTGTGATGGACTTCTAAGTATTCTCCTCTTACCTCATGAAACTGAAGCCCATCGTAGAATAGGTCGATGCAGTGGTCACCGTCCCGAAAACCGGTGATCACGACATACTCAGGTCCCATTTTCTTGAGTTCCTCGGCTGCTCGATAAAGCATCTCTTTGTCATTGATGGTGAGACCAGAAATCGCCCCGGCCTCGGCAACATTTGGTGTAATCACAGTTGCCAGAGGGAAGAGCTTTTCTTGAAGCGACTGCTCTGCTTCTGGAGTGAGCAGACGGTCACCGCTTGTGGCCACAATCACCGGATCGACGACAAGATAGGGGACCCGGTAAAACTTTAACTTTTCGGCAACCACCTCGATGACCTCTGCAGTGTAAAGCATCCCGGTTTTGGCAGCATCGGCCCCGATATCAGTGAGCACACTGTCGAGCTGCCGGGCGACAAACTCTGGTTCCAGTCCGGCAATCGCCTGTACTCCCAGAGTATTCTGGGCGGTAACAGCAGTAATCACACTTGCCCCGTAGACACCGAGGGCAGCAAATGTTTTCAGGTCAGCCTGAATCCCGGCCCCTCCACCAGAATCAGAACCAGCCACAGTAACCACCTTCTTCACCAGATGCTGACGATCCCTTAGCATCGTTATCAACTCCTTAGCTCAGAAATAATTTGTTGGGCCACTTTCCTCCCTGAAAAATTAAAAAGCACTCCACCAAAGGGAGTGCGTAAACGCCTGCAACACCCACTTCCCTCCGCTGGCATTACCCAGATCAGGTTCTAAGGGTTGGTGCGTTCAGCACCTCTCAGCCTTTCGGCACCCCTAGTGGGTCTCTTCGACCATCTATTGAGTTGTCCAAAAAGGTTTTTTTTATCTTACCACACCAGATTCCTCCTGTAAAGCACTAAAGCACTCACTGCTCGGCCGCGGCTACGAAGGCCCGAAAAAGGGCAACAGCATGCTCCTCTTCCAGCAGATCCTCCGGATGCCACTGAACTCCAACCACAAAGTCATGGCCCGGCAACTCCACTGCCTCGACCACACCATCCGCAGACCAGGCAACAGCCTCAAGTGAAGGAGCCACATCTTTTACCGCCTGGTGGTGAAAGCTGTTCACCCAGATCCTCTCTGCTCCCAGGACACTGGCTAAAAGACTCCCTTTCTTGATCTCGACTTCGTGAGCAGGTTCCTTCCGGGCACCTCTCTGGATGTGCTGGAGAGAAGCAGGTGCCTGGGAGGAGAGATCCTGGTAAAGTGTTCCTCCAAGAGCAACATTGAGCACCTGAATTCCCCGGCAGATCCCCAGAACCGGTTTCCCAGCATCCAGCACCAACTTCACGAGAGCAATCTCGAACTTATCTCGAACCAGGGAAACCTCTCCCAGCTTCCAGCAGGGATCCTCACCGAAGAAACTCGGGTGGAGGTCCCCTCCTCCCGACAAAAGCAAACCTGCAACGAGGTCACGGTAAACCTGTAGGCTGTCTTGCTTCTGCACCGGAGGAAGCAAAACAGGAACCCCACCAGCCCTTTGCACCGCATCCAGATAAGCCTCCCTGCAGAAAAAGCGGCCCTTTTCAGGATCATGAGCAAGAGTAATCCCAATGATGGGACGGGAACCCAAAGGTGTCCACCCCCAGTGACGTCTACTCCTCAATGAATTACTGCCACAAAACTGCTATAATCGAAGCGAGCCCAAGAACATCAGCCTGGTCCAACCGAACAACAACGATAACAGGAGGGCAGCTATGAGGCTGATCCTGACGGGAGCAAAGGTTTACACCCCCGAAAAATGCCACCAGCAGGGGACGGTAATCATCGAAGGGGGAAAAATAAAAGACGTAGTCCGAGGGGAGCCCGAGCATTGTGAAGGGCTGGTGATCGAGTTCGACCGAGAAGACATCGTAACCCCGGGGCTCATCGATGTCCACACCCACGGCTACAAAGGCCGCGCTGTCGCTCCCGACCAGGCCGAATTATCCGGGCTCAGTTTCGTTCTCGCCAGCGAGGGAGTCACCGGCTTTCTGGGAACAGCAATGACAGCCCCCCTCGAAGAACTGGCGGCAATCTTGGCAGCAGGAGAAGAATGCCGAAAAAGAGTGCTTCCTGGAGCAGCACTTTTAGGCATCCACCTCGAGGGCCCTTTCCTCAATCCCGATTATGCCGGATTTCAGGAGAGGCGCTTCCTACGCCCCCCTGCTCTCAGCGATCTCTACTTCTTGCTCGAAAAAGGCGGCCCAATCGCCCTCCTGACCCTCGCTCCAGAATTGCCCAATGCCCTTGAAGTAGTCAGAGCTGCCTCTAGAGAGGGCACCATAGTCAGTGCCGGCCACTCGGCAGCCACCTTTGAAGAAACCCTCGCCGCGGTAAGAGCCGGACTTTCCCACACCACCCACATCTTCAACAGGATGGCACCACTGCACCACAGGGAGCCAGGTCTTGTCGGTGCTGCCCTTACCCTACCCCAGATCTCAGTCGAAGCGATCGCTGACTGTGTGCACCTCCATCCTGCGATACTCCAGCTCTTGTTCATGCTCAAGAAGGAGAATCTCGTGGTCATCAGTGACACCCTACCGTGTTCCGGCCTTCCCCCAGGCGTCTACGAGGTAGGCAGTTCAAAAGTCGAGGTCACTCCAGATTCAGTTCGCACAAACGAGGGAAAACTGGCAGGTGGAGCACTTCCGCTCCCCCAAGCACTCTCCCGCTTCAGAAAACTGAGCGGTCTTCCCCTCGAGAAAATACTGCCGGCAGTGACAATCAACCCGGCACGCCTCCTCCGCCTTGACCACAGGAAAGGGCGCCTTGCCCCGGGATATGATGCCGACATCTCCGTTTTCAGCAAAGACTTTGTTCCCCTGCTCACGATAGTCGGCGGGAGGGTTGTTTACGAGAAACCCTTATAAACCCGCGGCAGCCTCTCACTGACCATGCAGACGACCTCGTAGTTAATCGTTCCGAGAAGACCGGCAAGCTCGTCTGCCGTGATTTCTTGAGATCCTTGCTTCCCCAGGAGCACCACCTCATCACCCTGAGTAACACCAGGAATGTGGGTAACATCGACCATCAGGTGATCCATGCAGACCCTGCCGATCACCGGTGCCCGCCTTCCCCTGATCAGAACTTCAGCCCGGTTGGACAAAAGGCGGGGATAGCCATCCGCGTATCCCAGCGGTATCGTGGCCACCAGGGTCCGTCTGCTGGTCACATAGGTCCTGCCATAACTAATTCCCGTCCCCGGGGGAACCTCTTTGACCAGAGCAACTCTTGCCTTCACCGCCATCACAGGCTTCAAGCTCACCAGGTCATGGCGCACATCTGGTGATGGGTAAAGACCGTAAAGGGTGATCCCTGGCCTCACCAGATCAAGGTGTGTGTGAGGCAGATCCAGAAGAGCAGCAGAGTTGGCGCAGTGGCGCAAACCGACAGCAAGATCCCGCTCCCGCAGTTTCCTCAGGACTTCTTGAAAACGGAGAAACTGCTCCTGGGCGTATCCTTTATCAGGCTCATCTGCTGTGGCGAAGTGGGTGTAGATCCCCTCGATCTCCAGTTCAGGCAGTTCCGCAAGCCTGCAGATAGCCTCAACTGCTTTCTCACCCGCCGGAAACCCCAGTCTCCCCATCCCGGTATCTACCTTGATGTGAACCTTCGCCTTTTTTCCCAACCTCCGGGCAGCAGCAGCAAGGGCTCTCCCTCCTTCCTCGGTAAAGACGGTCTGGCTGATTCCCCTGGCCACAACCTCTCCGGCATCCCTTTCCGGAGTGTAGCCGAGGACAACCACTGGTGCCGTCAATCCTTTCTCCCTAAGCACCACAGCCTCCTGGAGTAAGGCCACACCTAACCATGTGGCACCGCTTGTAAGGGCGACCCTGCTCACCTGTTCCAGGCCGTGTCCGTATCCATTCGCCTTGACGACAGCCATTACCTGGGCACGGGGATCGGTTATCCTGCGGATTTCCCGAACATTGTGGCTCAAAGCATCAAGATCGATCTCTACCCACGCAGGGCGCCCCATTCTTCAGCCCCTCCGTTCCCTGATCTGATAAAGATCCTTTAGCACAAGGGGAACCTCTTCCAGGAGGTCCCCAGCAACCATTCCTGGCATCCCCATCCTGGCGGCTAGCCTGTCAGCAGCCAGCCCGTGGACAAAGACCCCAGCGATCGCCGCTGCAACCGGATCCATCCCCTGAGCAACAAAACCGGCGATCAAACCTGTAAGCACATCACCACTGCCTCCTGTTGCCAGACCAGGATTTCCGGTAGGATTGATGTAGACCCGACCATCGGGAACACCAACCACGGTTCGCGCTCCCTTGAGGACGATGATTGTTCCCCACTCTTGAGAGGCCCAAACCGTGTTCCCGATTCTGTCCGCCTGCACAGCTTCGACATCAAGGCCGAGCAGGCGTGCCATTTCTCCGGGATGAGGAGTCAGGATCCACTTCCTCCTCCGATCCTTAAGGTATTCCTCTTTCAACAGTTCCTTATTCTGGGCCAGCAAATTGAGGGCATCGGCATCGAGGACAACAGGTAGATCCACCCTTTTGAGCAGTTCCAGCAAGAAAGCCCCGGTCTCAGGGTCGCGCCCAAGCCCTGGTCCGACGGCAAGGACGTTCGCCCTGCCGAGCAATTCACCAAGGTCGGCAATAGCCCCTCGGGCCAGATAGCCCTGCTTTGTTTCCGAAAGTGGCCTGGTCATTGCCTCCGTCAACTTTGAAGCAAGGATCGAAAAAAGTGACCTGGGAACAGCAGCAGTCACCAGTCCAGCACCACTTCTGAGGGCACCGCTGCTCGCCAGTGCCACTGCACCAGTATAGCCAGGAGCTCCTCCAATTACAACAACGTGGCCGTAAGTGCCTTTGTGGTGAAGGGGTAAACGGAGAGGCAGATTTGCTGCAACCATCTCTTGATCAATAAGGAAACAAGAGCCCTTTTCCTCAGAACAGAGTTCGGGAGGGAAAGAAATGTCTCCAATGATCACTTCTCCAGCATAGCTCGCTCCTGGCTCCAGGTAAAGTCCAATTTTCGGCAATCCAAAGGTCACCGTGGCCGTTGCCCTAATGCACTCATTGGCAACACGGCCTGTATCAGCCTCCAAACCCGAGGGCAGATCGACTGCCAGCACCGGTTTTCCAGAATCATTCACCATCCGAAAAAGGGTCGCCAGTGGCTCGGCAACATGAGTACCTTTAAACCCACTACCGAACACCGCGTCGATCACTAAATCTGTATGCTGGAGAGCGCTCCTCAATTCAGCCTCATCCCTCGGGTAGTTCCTCGGGGTCAGGCCGATTTTAGTGAGGATGTTGTAGTTGACAGCAGCACTACCCTGATAATTTTCGGGATCTGCAGTCAAAAAAACGGCCACCCGTGCCCCTTTATTGGAGAGGTGGCGTGCCACCACCAACCCGTCTCCACCGTTATTTCCGGGACCCGCAAGAACCAGGGCTGCTTTACCCTCAGGCTTGCCTTCCCAAAAGCGGGAGACAGCGGTTTCGACAACTCTCAAGCCGGCGTTTTCCATTAAAATAAGACTGGGAATACCGTAGGAACTGATAGCCTTCTGGTCGAGTTCTCGCATTTCCTGAGCCGTAACCAGTCTCACAACAACCACCTTCCCTTTCTCGGTTATCTGGAAGAGCCTAAATGGCCACAACCACAGCGCAGGCATAGTCCCTGCTGTGGGAAAGACTCACGAAAAAGCAAGTAATACCCTGACCGAAAACGAGTTCTGCAGTCTTACCCTGCAAGAAGATCTCCGGCCCCTGTTCCCCAGTCTTTACTTCAATCTCCCGCCACTTCAGGGTTCCTTTGACCCCTCCCTGGGTACAGGCTTTCCGCACAGCTTCTTTGGCGGCAAAGCGGGCCGCAAAAGAGGCTCCAGGGCGGGGGCGTGAAGAGCAATAAGCGATCTCCCAGGGAGTGAACAGGCGCCTCACAAACCCCTCTCTTCTCCTTAAGGCTCTCTCGATCCTCTCGATTTCAATAACATCAATTCCGATCCCCTTAACCATCCCCTTCAACTCCGGAAAACGGTGAGTTTAGGCTATTATACCACAACTCCTCAATCTCCCGCGCCGAAATGATCGGGTAGGGATTGAGCACAAAAAAACTCTCACCTGAAGCAAAAACAAGTCAGGTGAGAGCTTTTTTGACCAGCATAAACACCGAGCATTGTCCAAACACTAACCGGAAATGGTTTCCACAACCTCTTCAAGCTGGGCCTTCTCGATCTCGGTAAGGATCTTGTTAAGGTCAAGCAGGATCAGCAAGCGGTCGTCAAGTTTCCCAACCCCCCGCAAATATTCAGCCGTAATCCCGGCAATAATCGGGGGAGGGGGTTCGATACTGCTCATCGGAAGGCGGAGAACCTCGGAAACAAAATCAACAATAACCCCAACCGTATGACCGGCAATTTCAACAACCACAATCCGGGCATCATCAGTATATTCAGAACTGCCAAGGCCAAAGCGCTTTTTGAGATCAATGACTGGAAGCACGTTCCCCCTGAGATTGATCACACCTTCTAGAAAGTCAGGAACGTTCGGGATTCGAGTCGGAGTAGCCAACCTAATGATCTCTTGAACCTGGGTGATCGGCACACCATACTCTTCTGCTCCCAATCGGAAGACCACGAGCTGGATCTCTTCTGACTGCTTTTCCCTTTCAGCAGTAGTTCCGCTTTCCAAAACATTCACCTCCCACCAGCTTTTGAGTTCTATATTATTTCGCCGCAGCAAAAAAAATTTCCTTCTATACTCCTAAAATGTCCGAAAATCGTCTTTCAGTCACGAGCAAGGTTACAGCCAGAGCAAAAGGAAAATGGAAAGGCATCTGCATGTGAAGGATTTTCGGAAGAAACGTCGAATATAGACTCCGTTGTTTTCTGTGTTTTAACCAAGAACACTGTAAGCAGGAGGTATCGCAGTATGAAAAGGTTCTTGTGCATTCTTGCAGGTGCAATTTTGCTTCTGGCACTGCTTCTCCCAGGCTGTGGTGGAGGAGCCACCCAAACTGCAGAGACAGGGAAAGAACCGGTTAAGTTCAAGATCGGGCACTGCACCTGGATCGGCTATGGTCCTCTCTACATCGCCAGGGAAAAAGGGTTTTTCCAAGAAAACAACATCGACCCGGAACTGCTGATCATCGAAGACGAATCCCAGTATGCAGCAGCAGTCACCTCAGGCCAGTTGGAGGGTCTGGCGAACGTCCTTGACAGAGAAGTGATCCACTTTGCCAACGGGGCTCCGACAAACGTGGTCCTTGCCCTCGACGAGTCTGCTGGCGCTGACGGGATTGTGGCCAAAAAGGAGATCCAGAGTGTCGCTGACCTGAAAGGAGCCACGGTAGGTCTGGACAAGTCTTCTACAAGCTACTTTTTCTTCCTGACGGTCCTCAACAAGTACGGGCTCCGAGAAAGTGATGTTACTGTCCAGGAAATGGGTGCAGGTGATGCAGGTGCTGCCTTCGTTGCCGGGAAACTCGATGCTGCGGTTACCTGGGAGCCCTGGCTGTCGAAGGCCTCAGAACGGGAAGGCGGCCACGTGCTGGTGACCAGCAAAGACTTCCCAAACACCATCGTTGACGTGATCGTCCTCAGACAAGACTTCGTCGAAGCTCATCCCGAAGCAGTAACCGGTCTCGCAAGAGCGTGGTTTAAAGCCATCGACTACTGGCGCCAGCACCCTGATGAAGGAAACAGAATCATCGCCAACGCTCTGGGGTTAAGTGAAGAAGAAGTAAAAGAAATGGCCGCAGGAGTCAACTTCTTCGGTAAAGAGGAAAACCTGGAACTCTTCGATCAACAAAAAGAAGAAGGAACCGTCTTCCAGTTGGCGTCCCTTGCCAGCAAGTTCTGGAAAGAAAAAGGAATCATTAAGTCTGAAGTAGATGTTGATGAGTTTATTAAGCCTAATTTTGTGAAAGAGGCTGCCAGGTAGGAAATGTTTAGGGTCCATCATCTTACAATTTTGACGACCGCAATCCTCTTCGGAATATGGTGTTTGCTCACCTACGGGGGAATCGTTTCCCCTCTTTTTCTGCCCTCTCCCAGTGCGGTAGTTCTCGAGTTGGTAGACCTCTACCGCGAAGGCTTACTCATCAAGTACACCTGGGACAGCGTCTACCGGGTCACAGTTGGCTTTCTCCTCGCAGCAGTGACTGCAGTACCTCTGGGGTTGGTTCTGGGGCGCTCCCGAATCGTCGAAGCAATTACCCAGCCTTTCATCGAATTCGTGAGATACCTCCCAGTGGTGGCACTCGTTCCCCTGACGATCCTCTACCTGGGAATTGGGGACATCCAGAAAGTCGCTGTAATCTTTCTGGGCACCTTCTTTCAGCTCGTCTTGATGATCGCTGATGTCAGTGCCAGTGTTCCCAGAGACTTCATCCGGGCTTCAGCAACACTCGGTGCTAACACCTACCAGGTTTACAGGTATGTGATCATTCCCTGTTCACTGCCAGGGATCATGGACAACTTGAGGATCACCATCGGCTGGGCATGGACCTACCTCGTTGTTGCCGAACTCGTTGCTGCCAACTCCGGTCTTGGGTTCATGATCTTGCGCTCCCAGCGGTTCCTGCAGACCGACCGCATTTTCGCTGGGTTGCTGATCATCGGACTTCTGGGAGTCCTCACAGACTGGTTGTTCAGAAAACTGACCAAACTGGTCGTCCCCTGGAGCGAAAAGGCTGGTGGAAAATCGTGAGCAAACTGGAGATCAGGAATGTTTCCAAGACTTTTGAAACACGCTACGGAAAGGTAGAAGCACTAAAAGATGTTTCCTTGCAAATTGCGCCTAACGAGTTCGCCGTCATCGTGGGACCCAGTGGTTGCGGAAAATCGACCATCTTGAATATCGTAGCTGGTCTCGAAAAAACAACTTCGGGAACCGTGCTCATGGATGGAAAGGAGATCACTGGGCCAGGAGCCGACCGGGGAATGGTCTTCCAGTCTTACACCCTCTTCCCTTGGTACACCGTCCGCAAAAATGTCGAGTTTGGGCTTCTTATCAGGGGGGTTCCTGCCGATGAGAGAAGGAGAATTGCCGAACACTACATTGAAATGGTGGGATTGAAAGGTTTTGAAGAAATCTATCCCAGCGGGCTTTCAGGGGGTATGAAACAGAGGGTGGCGATCGCCAGAGCACTTGCCAACAACCCCGAGGTGCTTTTAATGGACGAGCCGTTCGGTGCCCTCGACGCGCAGACAAGGGTGGTAATGCAAGAACTGCTTCTGGAGATCTGGGAGCAGGCTCAGACAACGATCCTGTTTATAACGCACGACATTGATGAAGCTGTTTTTCTGGCTGACACGGTTTATGTGATGTCCCGGCGCCCGGGAACAATCAAGGCCAGGATCTCGGTCAACCTGCCGCGGCCGAGGAACCACAAAATCTACGAAACTCCAGAATTTATCAGCCTCAAGAGCCAGATCGTCGACCTGTTGTGGGAAGAAAGCGTTCAGGCGGCGACTGAAACTCAAATTCAAGAAACAAACGGAGGGATGTTCAGATGAGCATCAGCATTCAGGATATTCTCGCTGCTATTGGCGTGATCATCAACGGTCTTCCTCAGGGGCTTCTGGCACTGACCTTTGGCTTTGCCTCAGTTCCAACTGCAGCAGCATTTATCGTGGGTGCAATTGGCTGTGGCCTATTGGGGATCGTTTCTCCTATATCTTTCCAGGCAGAAACCATTACCCTGGCAGGCACAATGGGAAGAAACATCCAAGAGAGGCTTTCGATGATTTTCTTCGGGGGAGCAGCTCTCGCCCTTGTGGGCTTCCTGGGACTGTTTACCAAAATCGTCGACTTCATCGGACCAGTGATCACCAATGCCATGATGGCGGGTGTAGGCATCATGCTCGCCCGAGTTGCAATCGATATGGCCCGAAGAAATCCCAAAATCGGCTGTGTGTCTATCATCACTGCCCTGCTGACCTACTACATCACCCCAAACCCTTCTAACAAACTCGTTTACACGATTGTGGTTTCAGTAGTTGTAGCAACAATTTTTGCGGTCATCTTCAAGGAACAGAGCCACATCGAAGTCGACGAATCAAGGGAAAGATTCATTCTCCAGAAGTTCACTGTTAATGCCAATGTGATCCGCGGTGCCCTCGCCATGATTACCCTGAACATCGGCGCAAACATCGCCTTCGGAAACATAACTGCCCAAACAATTGCAAAGACCAATGTCAACCTCGACCACCTAACTAGTTTCTGCTGAAAAAGTCAACAAAAAAGATCCTCGAAAATGCAGATAAATCAAGGGATTCCCGCTTCCGTGGCGAATATTTAAAGA
>LDZS01001920.1_pt1 | contig 16051 bp, 19 predicted proteins | sample 615471 | NCBI WGS metagenome assembly LDZS01 (sample SAMN03408295, study PRJNA278302) | terrestrial metagenome | isolation source: oil reservoir sample K3 | place: USA: Alaska, North Slope, Kuparuk formation | collected 2013
AATGCGAATGGCTCAAGAACTTCTCCAAGGGCTGGAAGTCCACTTTGGGCTCTTACTATGGCCACTGGATCATCTTTTCCTACGTATTCCCCTGCAATTTCATACAGCTTTTCGGTGCTTATAACTGCCACTGGCTCATCTTCAGGGAGCTTGTGTCCTTTCTTTGGATACACGCGTTTTATCACGTATCTAGACTTTGCGCCTATGAGGGCCAAGATGTCATAAAGTTCTTCGGGTGAATTCAGGATAACTCTCTTGTGCTCCTTTATGTCCCATATCTCAAACCTGAAGCCCATATGCATGTGAGGATCGATGACAAGTCCGGCGGTGTTGAATGGATCGGCAAACATCCTGAAGATCGGCAGGTTGAATGCCCCCGGTTCTGTCTTATCCATGTGAAACGTAACTATGGGCTCGCTTTTTCTTAGGGTAATCTCCATCTCAGCTACTCCGGGGCCCATTCCTCTAACGTTCCCACTAAAGGCATCTTTAAGTAAATCCTGACCAGCTCCGTAGAGACCAAGTTCTTTTGCTATCTCAGTTGCTTCTTTAAACACGTTCCAAGCTAGACCGTGTATTTTCTCACTGTCAACACCGTGCTTATGCGTCATGATAAGCTGCAAATCATCGCCGCAGTATGTGGCGTAGAAATCAATTATTGTCCCCTCTTCTTTTGCCTTACCCAGAAGCTCATTAGCCTTCTCGATAAGGGCTGGATGAACCTTGCAGTGTCCCGGCCATCCCCCAATATCAGCCTTTATCACGCTGATAGTTATCTTTTCTCCAACTGCCATGTGACATCACCAATAATACGTTTACTTTCGATCTTATAAAATTTTACCACCATAAAATATATCACTCCCAATGATACCAAAGAAGAAAAGGGTAAAAAGTTCAGCAGATATCAGTCCAGCCGAATTCCTCTTTTGCGACCTTTATAAGTTCTTTAAGCTCTTCTTTCTTAATGTTAACGCTGCTTACAGCACCCACAAGGGCTATAATGCCATGAACCTCTTCCTGCACCTGAATGACATCGTCACTTATCTTTGTAACTTTAAGCTCCCTTCTGGCAACTTCCTCCTCCGTAATCCTAAACTTATCCTCCCCAATTTTTACGTGCTTTATCTCGGTCATGGATATCCCTCAAATAATATACGCTCTCAAATCTGATAAGCTTTCCTATTATGATTTCTGTGCATATGCACAAACTTTATATGCATCAAACTTCATCCATTTTTGGTGATGTACATGAGAATTGCAATACCTGCCGAGGATAACAGGGGCTTAGAAAGCAACGTAAGTAGGCACTTTGGAAGGGCTGAGTATTTTGTTTTTGTTGATGTTGAAGAGGGAAAAACAAAGAACGTAGAGGTTGTTGAAGTGCCCTTTGATGAACATAGTCCAGGAGATTTGCCGAACTTTATCAAGGAACACAATGCCGAGGTAGTTCTAGCTTACGGAATGGGGAGGAGAGCAATTAATGAAGCCATGAGCGTTGATACTCAGGAGGGATGAAAATGGCAGACAACTGGTATCCCATAATCGACTATGACAAGTGCACCGGCTGCTTAACTTGTGCAAACTTCTGCCCCCATGGGGTTTACGATGCCTCCGAGGGCAAGCCCAAAGTGATAAAACCAGAGGAGTGCGTGGAGTTCTGCAGGGGTTGCCAAAGGATATGCCCAACGGGGGCTATAAGCTACTTTGGAGACTCTTGATTACTTCTTCTACCCGTTTTCCCGGTTTTACTTTGATTATTTTAACCCCTCCTGCCTCAAGTATTGCCTTTCCCTTGGGACAGTCCATAGGTGTCAAGAGGACGTTTACTCCCAGGTTAACCAGAAATAGGGCAACCTTGGAGCCTGCACCATAAGGTTCATCCTTATAGGGATTTTCCAGAACTTTTACATCCTTGATTTCTCCATCCTCAAGTTCCACCAACGTGAAAGTCTCTGCCCTTACGAGGCTTTCATGCACCCTCTCATCAAGTCCACCTTTTGAAGTTGGGAGGGCAGCTTTAACCATTTTCCCCACCGCAGATCGTATTTTTATCCTCACACCTTCCTGCTTCGAGCTGAATCGTTACGTGGGTTATTCCAAAGCTTTTGAGTCTCTCCGCAATATTATCTATGAGCTTTTGGGCCTCGCTGAGGGGCATATCATTAACCTCAACGTGGCACTCAAAGTGGATTTCCTTCTCTCCCACCCTCCAAGCGTGGAAGTGGTGTGCATTCTTAACACCGGGGATGCTCTCAATTTCGTGTTTTATTTCCTCAAAATTTAGATTTGGTGAAGCCTCCATGAGTACTTCAACACTCTCCCTGAGAATTTCATAACCCCCACGGAGGATGTAGAGCGAGATTAGGACTGTGATGAGGGGATCAATCCAGAGGATGTTCCAATTTATGATAGCTATTCCACCGATCACAACGGCGACTGAAGACAGTGTGTCACTCAATAGATGGAGATAAGCGGAGCGGACGTTCATGCTCTCGTGTGCATGCTCATGGAGCAAAAAAACCGAGATTAGGTTGGCTAAAAGGCCTATTAAAGCTACTCCAAGCATAAGAGGCCCGTTTATGGGTTCGGGGTTTTTAAACCGTTTATAGGACTCAACAAGGAGGAATAATGCTACACCAACAAGGACAGCAGAATTGACAAGAGCAACTAGGATTTCGGCTCTTTTATAACCAAAGGTATACTTTTCGTTCCTCTCGCGCTCGCCAATCTTTATGGCCAAATAGCTCGCGAGGATGCTCATTGAGTCGCTGAAGTTGTGAAGGGAGTCGCTTAAAAGAGCTAAACTCCCAGAAAGAATACCGCCGATGACTTCAGCTAGTGTTATCGTTATGTTGAGGACGAAAGAAAACAACATTCTGCCCTTGAGTTCTTTGTGGTGATGTTCCATTATCATTCCCACTCTCAACTCTTGAGTGACAGTATAAAAGATTTTCGAACGTTAAGATTTGCATGGAAAAAGGCTTTTATTTGAGATGGCGTTCATTTTTAAAACGGTGGTACTATGGAGCGTCTTGAGTATTCTGCACATTTAAAGTGGGACGGCAACGTCGGGAGCGAGGCAAAGGTGAGGGAGTTCACATTTCATATAGATACAAACACCGATGGTCATAACAAGGGACCAAACCCGACGGAGTACCTCTTAGCGGCGATAGGCGGTTGTATAACCGTCAACTGGGGGAGGCTCATCAAGAAGATGCGCCTCGACGTTAGGGGCTTTGAGGTTGAAGTTAGGGGTTGGCGCGGGCTTGATGAGCCCCAGCTGAAGGAGATAACTTACAAAATCACGGTATTCACGAACGAGGACGAGAAGAAGATCATGCGCGTTAAGGAGCTGGCTGAGAAGTACGGAACGGTTTTCAACACCGTTGGAGCAGAGAAGATAAGGGGGGAGGTGGAGGTAGTAAAGCCAGGGGACTAAAGAGCCTCCGCTTTGCTTTTCTCATTAAGCTCAACACAGGTCTCAAAGAGGCACCTTACCCTCTCCGCAAGCTTTAGATAGAGGATGAGGAAAATTATCTGGAATATTGGAAGTGTAGCCGCTGGAATGGCCACGAGGGGTTGGAAAGCGAGCGTCGCTATCGCTATAGCCGTTCCGTTGTTCTTCCCGACGCTGAGGAAGGCTATCCCCATGTGTTCCTTGTAGCTCAGGCCGAGAACCCTGTCCAGCCACGTTATGACCCCGAGCATGATGAGCATGTAGACCGTGTTCACAATAGCAAGCTCAACGAGGAGGGTCCATTTGCTCAGCAGGAGCTGGGCCTTCATGAAGAATATCAATCCCACAAGGAGGAGCATGGTGCTCATTGTTATCGAACCAAAGAGCGGCTTTAGCTCAAGGAACCTCTCCTTGCCAAGCTTTCTCGTGAGGAGCCTCCTCGTGAGGTCGCCGAGGAACATGGGGAGGATGAGGACTATGAAGACCGTCCTGAGGAGCAGTGAGAGGGGAACAGGGACGTTGTAGGCACTGCCGAGGAGCTTTATCCAGAGCGGGAGCATGATCGGGATGAGGAGGAAGTTAACGCCGAGCGCCACCGTAGCAACTTCAAGGTCTCCTCCGGCTAAACCGGCGTAGCCTATGCTCATGGATGAGCCAGGAACGAGCATGACCAGGAGAAAGCCGAGCGCCAAGTTTGGGTCATGGATGAAGCCCTTTACGAGGAGAAAGGCCACCACTGGGGTGAGGGCAAAGTTGTAGACGAGGCTCAGGAGGACGGGCTTTGGCTCCTTGAGAACTTTGGGTATCCTCTCAAGGTTGAGGTTTATCATCATCGGGTATATCATGAGGAAAACCAGGACCGTGGTCAGGTTGCTCAATCCCTCTTTGTGGGCCTTAGCAAAGCCCGGAAAGGCCAGTCCCAGGGCCCAGCCTACGGCTATTGCTATGAGAGAGTACCACAGCAGGTTTTTCTTAAGGTTGTTTGCGAGCTTGAAGAACATGTGCATCACCTTCATGATATTTTCTTCATTTGAAACTAAACTTATTTGAATTTGATATCATTTAAAAGCATTGCTGGACAGAGCTGGGTAAAAGGCTCAAGCGAGCCAGAGAAAGCCCACCACCCTTCCGTCCTTCACGAGCTGGACCTTGGTGCCCAATCTCCCGAACCAGTAGGCACCGATCTCCACCTCTTTGGGGTCAACATCTTCCCAGAGCTCACCAATTATTTCCTCCTCAATGAGCAAGGGGACGTGGAGGGTTCCGCAACGGCACTTCCATGCAGCACCTTTGCTAACTTTCTCAAGCAGATCTCTTGCTTTTGTCTTGATTTCCTCGTAATTTGACTCTTTTTCCATCACATGTCCAAACCTTCCAACCTTCCACTTCCATCCGGGAACTCCAAACGGCATCTTAACCACCTCCAGTTTTTCTGAACTATAATATCACAATACTATTTATAAAGTTTTCTATAATATTCTAAGCAAAAGTCATCTAGAGCGGTAATTTTATAAGGGTTTAATGGTTAAGCATAATCGGTGAGGAAAGATGCCAAAATGGATGATGGGAGAAATGAGGAACCTGAAAAGTATGATGATGCTCCTCAAGCCTCTTTTGGCTGAACCAAGGAGAAGCATCATCAAAATCCTGAGTGAAGGGGTTAAGGGGACAAACGAAATCTATCAAGCACTTCAAGAGAGGGGATTGAACATGCCCCGCTCAACGCTCTACTACCACCTCTCTGCCCTTGAGGATGCAGGGATAATCGAGATGGCAGGTTATAGGGAAGAGGGTGGAGGAGCCCCTGAGAAGCTCTGGAAGCTGAAGGTTAGAAAAATTGGGATAGACTTGGTTACTGGAGAAGTGTTCAAAGAGTGAAAAGGCTCTTCTTACCTATTATCTCTTCCCTGCTCTTTCCGGCCTTCAAGTCGTCGATTAGCTTTAACACACGGCGCTTTATCTCGTCCCTTACTTCGCGGTACTTCTCTATTGGGTGGCCGTAGGGATCATCTAACCCCCAATCCCAAGTCTTTTCTGGTGGAGCATAAGGGCACTTGTCGAGACAGCCCATTGTGATGACGATGTAAGCTTTATCAGCCATCTCTTCGGTGTAGAGCTTCGGGTACTGGCCTTCGAGAGAAATTCCAATCTCTTCCATGACCTTTTTCGCTAGTGGGTCTATCTCTTCAGCCGGCTCCGTTCCTGCGCTCATGGCCTTGAACCTCGGGTCATCGTTGAAGTGGTTGAAGAAAGCCTCTGCCATCTGACTTCTTGCGGAGTTCTTCACGCAGACGAAGAGGATGAGCTTTTCTTCCATTTTCTTCACCACGATGGGGTTAGAAACTCATTTTAAATATCTTTCCGCAATAATCTATAGAGATCAATATAGATGAAGCATGCTTCATTTGAACTTTCACCTTTGGTTTTAAAAAGACTTTTATTTGAAAACTCCTTCAACCCAGATGGGTGTGGAAAATGGGCGAGAAAAAGGGGTTAAGCTTCTTCGAAAAGTATCTTTCCCTTTGGGTGGCATTCTGTATAATGGCGGGCATAGCCATCGGAAAGCTCTTCCCAACAGTACCCCAGGCACTCTCAAAGCTCACGATAGCGAACGTCAACATGCCCATAGCGATTTTGATATGGGCGATGATCTACCCCATGATGGTCAAGGTAGACTTCTCCGCTATAAAGCGCGTCCACAAGGGTCAAATGCTCAAGGGCCTAATCGTCACTTGGGTGACCAACTGGCTCATAAAGCCCTTCAGCATGTTCCTAATAAGCTCCTTCTTCATAGGGACGCTCTTCTCCATCAAGCTCGGCCTGATCGAGCCTTCACTTGCCAAAGAATACATAGCTGGGGCAATACTCCTCGGTGCTGCTCCCTGCACGGCAATGGTCTTCGTATGGAGCTACCTCGCGGACGGTGATCCCCTTTACACGCTCGTGCAGGTTGCAACAAATGACCTCATAATTCTCCTCGCCTTCGCTCCAATAGTCGGCTTCCTAATGGGCCTCAACGAGGTTCCCGTCCCTTACGACACGCTCCTCCTCTCGGTGGTGCTCTTCGTGGTCATTCCGCTAACGGCAGGCTACGTCTCAAGGAGATACATCCTCACAAGGAAGGGACCGGAGTGGTTTGAAAGGGTGTTCCTGCCGAAGCTGAGCACCGTCTCCATCGTGGGGCTCCTGCTGACGCTGATACTCCTCTTCTCCTTCCAGGGGAGCATAATCCTAGAAAACCCACTTCACATAGCCCTCATAGCAATCCCACTGACGATACAGACGTACTTCATCTTTGCGATAGCCTACGGGTGGGCGTGGCTCTGGAAGCTTCCACACAAGGTTGCAGCTCCAGCATCATTCATAGGAGCAAGCAACTTCTTTGAGCTAGCCGTGGCAGTTGCAATAGCCCTCTTTGGCCTTGAAAGCGGAGCGGCCTTGGCCACGGTTGTTGGCGTTTTGGAGGAAGTGCCAATAATGTTAAGCTTAGTATGGATAGCCAACAAGACGAGAGGCTTGTTCACAGCTAAATTCGAGTCTGGAAGTTCAGCACTGGTACTTGCAGAGGAGTAGCGGTTTTTTTTCTCTGCTTTTAGCTTTTGATACCAAAACCCTAATCAATGAAGACACCGTCATTAATTCTGGGATGTGCCATGAAGGTTGAACTTCCCGTCCCAAGGCTTAAAGGTGAGATGAGTGTTGAGGAAGCGATAAACCTGAGAAAGAGCATAAGAAGATACAAAGATGAGCCGCTAACCCTTGAAGAGGTGTCTCAGATACTCTGGGCGGCTTATGGAATAAACGCCTGGGGTAAAAGAACTTCTCCAAGCGCAGGTGCTTGCTATCCATTTGAAGTTTATGTAGCGGTGTCAAAAGTAGAAGGCCTTAAGCCCGGTCTCTATCACTACGATGGGAAAACTCATAGCTTAGAGCTCGTGAGAGAAGGCGATTTAAACAAACCCTTAGCAAAAGCATGCTTAGGTCAGAGACACGTAGAAACAGCTCCGATAAACATCATAATCGTTGCACACTACGAAAGGACGACAAGAAGATACGGGGAGAGAGGATATAGGTACGTGCACATAGATGCAGGGCATATGGGCCAAAACATATACCTTCAAGTTACCGCCCTAAAACTTGGGACTGTTGCAGTTGGGGCCTTTAGAGATAGAGAAGTCAAAAAAGTAATTGATGTACCTGGAGAGCCTTTATACATCTTTCCTGTTGGGGTTCCAGAAGGTTAGAGCTCGCTAGCCTCGTAAATAACTACATCTCCTTTCTCTTCAATCAACTTCGCCTCATATCTTTTTATTTGGCCATTGGTGTTTATCTCCATAATTACTTTCTCAGGAGAGAGCTTCTCCCTTGTGGTGAATTCTTTTGTCTCTATTGCCTGTGTAAAGAAGTCTCCACTTCGTTTAAACTTAAAAACAAGCACGCCCTCTTCAAACTCGTACCCCCTGTAAACTGTGCCACCCATTTTGAAAGTAGCCCTCAGAGTTATGTATCTTCCACCTTCTTGAGACCCTAGAATATAAACTCCCACTGCCAAACCCAACAAAATTGCCGCTCCAATAACTTTTTTCACATCTTTCACCTAAAATATGCTCGTTCTAAAAATATAAAAGGATTTTGAAAGCTTCAAATTGATTCAAAGCTAACTCTCACGAAGTTCTTCGAATTTCAGTAGGACTTCCTCCTTTGTTCTTATGAGATTTTGCCTTGTGAGCTCTTTTCCATCTTTGAGGTAAACGAGTGTAGGGACATTCAGAATGTCAAATTTGTCCACGAGATCTTCCCATTTCTCTGCGTGTACATGGATAACTCGGATATCTTTGAATTCCTCACTTAATTCTTCCATAAAGGTCTCAACTAGTCTGCATGGAGGACATCCCGGGATGGAAAACCATAGCACAACCTTTCCCTTAGTGAAATCAATCTTTCCATCGTATTCGACTATCATGCTCATCACCATTATTTTGTCTTCAAAAGATAAAAGGGTTATCACACCCTAACCCGCTTAAGCATGAGGGAGTTTGTAACGACACTGACACTGCTCAAACTCATAGCTCCAGCTGCCCACTCTGGTTGGAAAGTTACTCCAAAGAGCACGTACGCAAGCCCGGCGGCGAAGGGTATAAGAATCGTGTTGTAAAACATGGCCCAAAATATGTTCTGCTTTATCTTTGATAGTGTCCTTTGGCTGAGCTTTATGGCCCTCACGACGTCCCTCGGGTCGTTCCTCACGAGCACTATGTCGCCGCTCTCCATCGCTATGTCGGTCGCGTTCCCCACTGCTATTCCCACATCCGCCTGGGCCAGTGCTGGGGCGTCGTTAATCCCGTCCCCCACGAAGATGACGGTTTCTCCCTTCTCCTGGAGCTTCTTGACTTCGCTGGCCTTATCGCCGGGCAGAACCTCCGCTAAGATGTAGTCCACGCCAAGGGCCTTTCCAATCGCTTCAGCAGTCCTCCTGTTGTCGCCGGTTATCATGCCGACCCTCTTGCCCATCCTGTGTAGCTCCTCAATGGCCTCCTTGGCGCCTTCCTTTATCGTGTCGGCAACCCCTATCACGCCAGCCGTTCTGCCGTCCACAGCCACTATTATCGCCGTCTTTGCCTCGTTTTCCAGCCTGTGGAGGACTTCCTCGATGCCCTCTATTGAGTGGCCATTTTCCATGAAAAGCCTCCTGTTTCCGGCTAAAACCTCTTTTCCGCGAACTTTAGCCCGGACTCCCTTTCCGGTAATTGCCTCAAACTCCTCTGGCTCCGCCACTTCTATTCCCTGCTCCTCCGCCTTCCTCACTATGGCCTCTCCAAGGGGATGCTCCGAGCGCTTCTCCGCTGATGCCACCAGTGCCAAAAACTCCTTTTCATGCATGTCAAAGGTTATTACGTCCGTGACCTCGGGCTTTCCTTTCGTGAGCGTCCCGGTCTTATCAAAGAGAACTATGGTTGCTTTTCTAGCTATCTCCAATGCCTCACCGTTCTTGATTAATATTCCAAGCTCGGCCCCCTTCCCAATGCCTACCGTTAAAGCTGTTGGAGTTGCTAAACCAAAGGCACACGGACAGGCTATGACGAGAACGCTGAGTAGAGTGGTAAAGGCAAACACCAATGGTCTATCGGCTATGAAATACCAGTAGGCGAAGGAGAGCAGAGATACTGCGAGGACAGTGGGGATGAAATAAGCAACCACAGTGTCAGCCAACCTCTGGACTGGAGGTTTGGTGTTCTGCGCCTCCTCCACAAGCCTTATTATCTGAGCTAAGAGCGTATCCCTTCCAACTTTTTCCGCTTTAACCTTAAGGACGGAGTTCTTGTTTATGGTTCCTCCGATGACCTTATCTCCAGCCTTTTTTAAGTTAGGAATGGGCTCGCCGGTTATCATTGACTCGTCAACGTAGCTCTCCCCTTCGATGACAACTCCATCGACTGGAATCCTTTCGCCAGGCTTTACGATTACCACGTCCCCGGCCTTGACCTCGGTTATCGGGACTTCGATCTCCTTCCCGCCCCTCAGGACGGTTGCCTTCTTCGCCTGGAGTCCCATGAGCTTCTTTATTGCCTCGCTCGTCCGTCCCTTTGCCCTCGCCTCAAGGTAGCGTCCGAGCAGTAGGAACCCCATAAGGAGGACGCTCGCCTCGAAGAAGTTGAACTCCCTTGGGATCACCCCAAACGCCGCCAGGACGCTCGTCAGGTAGGCCGAGCCGATACCTAAAGCGTACATAACCTCCATGTTGAGGGTTTTATGTTTGAGCGAGGAGTAGGCCTTCCTGAAGATTCCCCTGCCGGCGTAGGCTATCGCCACCGTCGCGAGGAGGAAGTGGATGTAGATCAGGTTTTCAACATAAATTCCAAACCTCTTCAGCTGCATGGAGAGGAAGAGGGGTATCCCAACGCTCCAGGCCACTATGAGGTTGCGCCTCATCTCCCTTATGTGCTTTTCCCTCACTTCCCTTTCGATGTCGTGGCTCTCTTCACCCTCCACGCCCAAAAACTCGTACCCCACGCTCTCAACGGCCTTCTTGATGTCCTCAACCGTTACAAGAGCCGGATTGTAAGAGACCCTTGCGCTCTCAGTTGCAAGATTAACGCTCACCTCCATGACCCCAGGGAGCTCCTTTATCGCATTTTCAACGGTCTTAACACACATCGCACAGGTCATGCCGCCGATTTTGATCACTGCATTCCTGCGCTCCCTTATTACCTCATATCCCACTTCTTCTATAGCCCTGATGATTTGATTCAAGCTAACCTTTGACTCATCAAAATCAACGAAAACCGTCTCACTGTTCAGGTTTGCCTTTGCAGTTCTCACACCATCTAATTCAGCCAAGGCCATTTCTATGGTTTTAACACACATGGCACAGGTCATGCCGTTAACTTTAAGAGTTATCCTCACACTCACCACCATTATTTACTTCGTGATGAAACTTATGGGCATTATTCATACCAAAATGTAAAGTCCAACCGAATGTCTTTTATATTTTGGTAACCAACTTCTTCAAGTGAGGGGGTAATGATGAACAGGCTGGACGACCTTGACCTCAAACTCATATACCTCCTAATGGACAACGCAAGGCTCAGCATATCCGAGCTGGCTGATAGGCTTGGAGTTAGCAGACCCACAGTTAGAACAAGGCTTGAAAAGCTCGAAAAGGATGGAATAATAGAAGGCTACACCATAAAACTAAATCCAGAACTTCAAAGAGCTCATAACGTGATCGCCCTTGTTGTTAGAACAGAAAAGCCAGAAAAGATGGATGAATTCGAGGAGATAATCGAGATAAATCGCTTCACAAGCACGAAGTACCTCATAAAAGTCGCTGTCAATGCTATGGAAGATCTCAAGCGGGTCATCGAGGGGACGGGCGTTGAAGTCCTCGAAATAATGCCAATCCTTGAGAGCAGAGAAAAAAGACTCAAACCGAAAATAAAGGTGCCCTTCAAGTGCGATTACTGTGGAAAAGAAATCGTGGAGGAGCCGATAGTCTACAAGTACCGCAACAGGGTCTACTTCTTCTGCTGTCCGACCTGCCTCCGGGAGTTTAAAAAAGCTAGAGAAAACCTGGAGAAGACAAAGGAGAAGGGCGCAGGGGCATGAAATAACTAGCAGAACCAAAGCCCTATAAACCCACTTTGAAAAGGGCTCTCCAAATGCTAGTGGTGGAATCACTGCTACTAATGTTGCTAGAGCTACCACACTTGGTGTATAACGGCGAGCGAATTTTGTAATAAACCTCTCTGTCTTAGCTTTTCTAGCACTCGCATTTTCCACGAGCTCAAGAATCCTTGTAATCGTTGATTCTCTGAGCTCTTTTGTCACCTTTACTTTTAGGAGACCACTCAGGTTAAGCATGCCTGAGAGGATCTCATCACCTTCTCTAACAGTTTTTGGAACGCTCTCTCCAGTCAGGGCGGATGTGTCAACGTTTGAAGTTCCCTGGATAATGATACCATCAACTGGAACTCTCTCACCCGGCTTGATTAGAATTATGTCCCCAACTTTGAGTTTTTCAGGCTTTATTTGAACAACTTTATCCCCTACAAGGAGGTTAGCGTACTCGGCCTTCAGGGCAAGGAGGGACTTAATCGAACGCCTCGATCTATTTACCGCCAGATCTTGGAAGAATTCTCCAACGACATAGAACAGCATGACACCAACAGCTTCAGGGTATTCCCTAATAGCAAAAGCTCCCAGCGTAGCTATCGCAATAAGGAAGTTCTCATCAAATACATTACCGCGTATTGAGTTGATCACAGCGTTCCTGAGTACTTTCCATCCGACAAGGAGATAACTCACTGTAAAGATCCCGAACACGAAGGTATTGTCCATGTCGTAGTAGTATCTCAAGACGATTCCAATGACAAACAGCATGAGCGAAGGTGTTATGAAGTAGAGCGCCTTCTTAGGGTCTTCGTCTTCATCATGATGGTGCTCGTGGCCATGCTCGTGCTCTTCAGCGTCTATTACCTTCACGTCTGGTTCGACTTTCTTGATTATTCTCTTTGCCTTCTCTATATCCTCCTCTATTACGGCCTCTTTTGTAGCAAAGTTGACCAGAGCAAACTTAAAGCCTTCTTTTTTCAGTGCTTCCTCTATTTCGTAAGCACAGCTTGCGCAATCAAGGCCTTCCAACTTGAGCTTTTTAGGCATACCTCACTCTCTCACATGTTTCAATGCAATTTTCAAGACATCTTTGATGTGCTCATCATCCAACCTGTAGAAAACGTTCTTCCCATCTTTTCTGTAAGCGACGATTTTCCTGTCCTTTAAAATCCTCAGCTGATGTGAAATGGCAGACACTGAGAGACCGGTAATATTTGAGAGGTCACACGTGCACAATTCTTCTTCTAGAAGTGCAAAAAGTATCTTTAACCTAGTTGGGTTCCCCAAAGCATCAAAGAAGTCTGCAATGTCTAAAATCAATTCCTCCTCTGGTAACTTCTTTTCAACCTCTAGTATCTTATCCATATGTTCCTCATATACTTTGCATATTTCTGTCATTTCATCACCCCCATATTTGAACAATTGTGCAAATATTTATAAACTTTGTCCCTCATTTACTATCACTAACGCTAAAACAATAAAGCTAAAACTATAAAACAACGAATTTAGAAATTCTACTATAAGTTCACAGAAATGGCACAATTCTGTTCGCTCAAAGAAACTCCTAGAAACTCAATGAAACCTTTAAATTCCACCGTTTCCCTAAAATATAAAGACCTCCCACGTATAATTGAGGTGAGAAAACATGATCTCAAAAAAAGTGATTGGTACTTCAATCTTTGCTCTCTTATTGCTCGGAAGCATAGGGCTGGCAAGCAACGTGACGATGTCAAATGAGACAGCCTCTATTGACAATGAAACAACAGTAATGGGCAATGTAACTGTAGATATTACGCTCAATGTGAGCCTGGCAGAGCAAGCTTATGGTCTGTTGCTTATTATCGAGAAGCTCTCGAACTATGTTACTGTTATGATTAACGCTACCCTTAATGTAGACAACGAAATTCTTCGGGAGTTTAATGAAACGGAGGCTCTCAGAGAAGCCGCATGGGGGGCTTACAATAGCTCAAACTACCAACTTGCAATAGAGCTTGCAATGGAAGCCATGGAGGGGTATAGAGATATAATTAAAGAACTAATGCCAGAAGAAGAGACAACTAAAAACGAAACTGAAGAGTACGAAGAGCTTATAATCGAAGCTCAACAAGAACTTAGAAGGGCACAAGAGTACCTCTCCTATGTAGGGGAGATCCTAAATGAGGCATCGCAGTTGGGAATAGATGTCTCACTTTTCCTTGAATTATATAACCAAACAGCAGAAGCTTACGAAAAAGTTGAGATTGACATAACCAACGGAAATCTTACCGCACTCAATGAAGACCTCAAGCTTGCTGAAGACCTCAGAGAAAAGCTGAGTGAAGCAATTGAAGAAGATTTAATCCCACAAATGCTCTCAATGAAAGCCGATGAAATCTCAATAGTATTTGTCTCCAAGCTGAACGTGCAACTAAACAAAACGATTGAACTCATGAACATGATTGAAAACCTGACTCAAATTTCCAATGTTACCTATCCTCCAGGGTATGAAGAAGAAATTAGGGATATCCTGAAAGATTACCAAGAAGAACTCAAGGGCATTGTGGAAGAGGTCAACAACCTCATAAAAGAAGGAGAATATGACGAAGCCCTAGAGCTAATAAAAGAAATCAATGAAGAGCTCAGGGACATTGTAAAAGAAATCAAAGAGGTTCGGGAAGAATTTTACGAGGAGTACTTGAAGGAATACTGCGAGGAATATAGAGAACAGGGCGAGAAAGAGCATTATGAGAAGTACTGTGAGCGAGGAGAATGGGAGAGTGAAAAAGAAGATCATAAAGAGTATGAGGAAAATGACGAGTACAAAAAGGAGTATGAATGGGAAGAAGAGAAAGATAAAAACCATGGAGGAAACTACACGGAAAAATGGGAAGAAGATCATGAAGAAGAGAAAGAAGAACATGAAGAGAACTATACAGAAAATTGGAGAGAAAATTGGGAGGAATATAACTTCCCAAAAAATGATGAATCCAACGAGCCTGAAAAAGAGGAAGAGGACAATTAATAACATATGGAGGGATTTCAAGTGAACAGGAAGCTTGTAGTCAGCATACTCTTGCTTTTTGTTTTTTCACCCCTTACTTTAGCCCAATATACAGTAGAGAACATAGAACTTGCCGTGTATGAAGACGGGTATGTAAAAGTTACCCAAATAATAACTCCCGATGAATATACTGTGGTGGTAGACGTTCCCCTAATAGGAGGAAACGCTAAGGGCCTAATGGTTAGAGACGAAAATAATGAACCCCTCTTGTATAAGTTAAATAACTCTATCTTATCCATTTATTTTGAGAATGTTACTAATATCTTAGTTACTTACTACACTCCTGATTTGACATCTAAAGATGGTCCGCTTTGGAGTATTAATTTGACTTCTGAGGTCCCAGTAACGATTGATTTCCCTGAAAATGCCGTGATAGTCGGGTTAAATTCAGTTCCCCTTAAAATCGACAAGAACAAACTTGTAATGCCTCCCGGAAACATCAGCGTTTCATACGTAATCGAAAGAAATCCTTCCTCTGCTACTTTAGGAACAGAAGTCGAAAGCAATCCCCCAAGTCCACCCCAACAAGGAGTACAGCAAGAAACAAACACAAAATGGCTCTTTTATGCAATACCGATCTTAGCAATACTGATCGCTGGAGGGTATTTATTAATCAAGAAGCAGCCGTCAGAAAGTTCTACAAGCAGCTTCTCCCTACCATTAAACAGAGAAGAGTTCCAGAAGAAAATCGAAGAGATGGATCTCTCAAGAGACGAAATGAGAGTTTTGCTGTATCTCTACGACAGGGGAGGCAAAGCGCCTCAGGCAGAGATGAAGAAGATGCTCAACATACCAAAGACGACCGCGTGGAGAATGTTCAAGCGCCTTGAGGAGAGGGGTCTGATCAGGATCTACAAGAAGAGGCGGGAGAACTGGGTGGAGCTCCTTTTTTAATCTCCCTTCGATTATCTCCTTTTCAGAAGGCTTAAATAATTGCCCCGCGAATATCGTTCCATGTCAGAGATTGTTATCAAACCTGCCGAAGGAACGCCGGAAGAAGCCGAACACTTCGCAGAGCTCATGCGCATCTCAGCTCCGGAGTTTTTTCCAGACCTCCTGGGAAAAAAGTTCAAGAAGTTCTTTGTGAGGGCTTTCCTCGAAAAGGGGAATCTTTTCAGCCATAAACACGTCGTTTTTGCGAAGTTCGGAGGGAGAATAGCCGGAATGCTCCTAAGCTACGACTGGAAGGCGAAGAATGAAGAAAAAGGCAATACTGGCTGGCTCATGATGAAGATCCTCGGCTTCGACTTCCTCAGGCAACTTCCAGCCTTCATAAGCTCCATCTCTGGGAGTGGAAGGCTTGAGAAGGGCGGTGACTACATCAGCAACATAGCGGTCTATCCAGACTTCCGGGGGAGGAAAATAGGAAAGGCTCTGATGCTGAAGGCGGAAGAGCTTGCCAGGGAAAGCAAGGCTAAGAAGCTCGCCCTGGACGTTGAGGT
>LDZS01000032.1_pt1 | contig 16049 bp, 13 predicted proteins | sample 615471 | NCBI WGS metagenome assembly LDZS01 (sample SAMN03408295, study PRJNA278302) | terrestrial metagenome | isolation source: oil reservoir sample K3 | place: USA: Alaska, North Slope, Kuparuk formation | collected 2013
GATTTGAAAGATCGCCCACCCCATCATCTTTCCGGTGGTGAAAAGAGGCTGGTTGCCATTGCCGGGGTGCTGGCAATGCGTCCCAGGCTTGTGATTTACGATGAGCCGACATCGAACCTCGATATCCGCTACCGGAGGCGCCTCATCAATTTCCTCAAGTCTTCTCCTCAGGAGGCTGTGCTTGTTGCCTCTCACGATTTGGAGTTCATCCTGGAAGTGTGCAACCGCGTTGTCCTACTCGACCAGGGGAGGATCTTTGCTGACGGCGACCCGAGGGAGATCCTGGGCAATGTTGAATTGATGGAGGCGCACGGTCTCGAAAGACCGCACTCCCTCGTTCCCCACGCAGAGCCCCACCACCTGCAGTCACACCTATAGTAATGAAAAGATTCCCGAGTGGGAATGGTTAGCTCCAGCACTTATCAACTTTTGATTATTCAAAGATTATTTGCATTTCATACCTGGGAATTCTGATTTGTTAAAGGCTCTTGGTAGACAACAACCCGATTACGCCCTTTCCGCTTTGCTTCCAGCAGGGCCATGTCTGCTCTCTGCAGTAATTCACTGAGCAGGTGTTCGGGTTTTTCGTCCTGCCTTTCCTTCACTTCCCAAGAGGTGACGCCGATGCTAACACTTACCCTCGGCTCTTTGCCATTACAAAACTGTTCCCCAAATGCCCCCAGGAGCCTTTTTCCGAAAGAAATGGCACCAGTGAGTTCGGCCCCGGGGAGAATTACGGCAAATTCGTCACCTCCATACCGGCCTACGATATCGCATTCACGGCAATTTTTTTTCAGCGTCGCTGCTACCTCGCGCAACACTGCATCTCCCTGGTCATGGCCGTAAACATCATTGATCATCTTAAAGTTGTCGATATCGATCATTACCACACCTATAGGCTGCTTTGATCTCAGTGCCCGTGCCACCTCCCTTTTTGCTTCCTCTATAAGCGAACGCCGATTGGCAACCTGGGTCAACTCATCAATGTAAGCCATCTTTTTGAGAAGGCGGTTTGCTTCTAGCAATTCTGCCTGTTTTAAGGCGAGTTCCTTTTGGAGAAGTTCGAGCTCTTCGTTTCGTCGGGCAAGTTCACATTTTTGCTCTCCCAGTTCCTTGATCTGCTGGGAAAGCTGCTCATAGAAATCTTGCAGACGGGAGGACATCTCGTTGAAACTAGAAGCAAGTATCCCAATTTCTCCCGGATGGTTGATTACAATTTGGCGTCCGAATTCACCTCCAGCAATCTTTTCTGCTTCCTTCGTCAGGTGAAGTAACGGTTCTGTTATCTTTCGGGTCACGAGAACACTCAAAGGCACAGTCAGCATTAAGATTAGAAAAAGGGCGAGGAAAATCATACTGAATCCCTGGGTGTATACTCCTCTGGTAATGTCACCTTTTTTTGCCTCTACCAGAAGCACTAAATTGCCGGAAAGCTTTTGGCCTGCTGCGATCATCTTTTCTCCCGACTCGTTTTCGTAGCTAAACAGGAGAGGTGTGTAGCTTTTTATAGACTTGGCAACTTCCAAGATGTGGCCAGTATTTTGCTGATTTTTACCATTAGCACCAATAGTTATGGCGCTACCTTCGTTTGCGATGAACGTTTTAAGTTCCCCTAGATGTGGCAACCGGGGATGGTATCCGAACTGGAAGCCGACAAGCTTTTTTAAATAAGAACTCTCTGCTCCGGGCTCTTTGATGGTTCCAGAGGTCTTCTGAGGGAAGGCAACTGGTGAGAAGATGGTATCAAGGTAGTTGCAATCAAACTCGGCCCAAAAAAATCCTCTTATGCCTTCTCCACTCTCAGAGTTGACTGGCACGAAGACTTGAATTGCTCTCTGATCGGGATTGAGGGAAACGAAAAGCCGGTCATCACCTAGTCTTCTTTCCTTTGCAAGCCCGACCACAATCTGTTTTGCTTCTTCTAGATGATGGTCTTGATTTTTACCTGTATCAGCGATGACCTGACCTCTGTCATCGAAGTAGACTAGGCGTTTGCACCCTTCGATAGTAGGCATCGTCTTTGTGGAGGCCATCTTTCTTGCACCTGTTCGAAGTTCCTCTTCTCGAGACCGCAGCCATTGGATTGCTATTTCTGCTTCCTTCTGGCAAATGCTTGCCAGTACTTGACCACAAAGATCTTCTGCGGTTTCCCGGACATACCTGGAAGTTGTGTAGCCTAGGATCACTGTTGGTAGCAAAGCAAACAAGAGGAACCAGCGTGTTAAAACCTGGCTTAGGGAACGGCCCAATCAGCCTCGGCCTCCTGTGATATCTAGCCTCTCGTAGACCAGAGACATCAAGCAGGTTACCGCAGCTTTTGGCCACAACTTCTCGAAGAGTAGACCGGAAGAACGACGAACCTGCAAGAAGGCTTTCACAACATCGGGGTCAAACTCTCTGGTCATTCCGCTTATCAACTCGAAAACTGCTCTTTGGGGTGAAAAAGGACTGCGGTAGGGCCTCTGAGAGGTCATGGCATCATAGGCATCAACTACCCTGATAATCCTTGCAAGAAGTGGGATTTCCTCGCCCTTCAAGCCATAGGGGTAGCCTGTGCCGTTGTAATTTTCGTGGTGATGCCGGACTGCATCGATGACCTCTCTGGGGAATTCACCGTGTTCCAAAATCTCGGCCCCGAGAAGCGGGTGTTCTTTGATCTTTTTCCATTCTTCCAGTGTAAGTGGCCCGTTTTTCAGAAGAATAGAGCTACTCATCCTGAATTTTCCAATGTCATGAAAAATTCCTGCAAGATAAGCCAGTTTTTGCTCCTCCAAGGTGGCACCCATTCTACTTGCGCAGGCTACCCCCCACCAGGCAACCCGAGACGAGTGAAGTATAAAGAGAGATCTTGGAGAAAGATCCCCGTTATCCATATCATTACACGAGTAGCTGGTCCCGGGGTTTTTCGGCATTAATCTCACCCTTTGCGCATGCTTTTCAGGTTTGGACGCCTTTTTATCACCACCGCAATCCCGTAAACAATTCCCAGTGTAAGAATTGTTCCGGTGAAACCAGCGACTGCCACTGCTACCCTTTCGTTACCAATGCCTGGGAAAGAATAGTCCGGGATTGGAGATTTGATGATTTCTTTTCCTTCACCTTTTTCTAGAAACCCTAAGTCTTCGGCAACTCTTTCCAATCCATCAGGGAAAGATGAAGCGAAGGGGCTGAGAAACAAGGCCACAAGGACTGAAGCAATTAGCAAAATCCAAATCAGTTTGCGCATTTTTCACACCTCACACATGTTGGTTTTGCCTGCGAAACTTTGTCGAGCCTGGCTCAGGCAGGCGACTACGATGGTTGTAATCGCACCTTCCCCGATTCCAATGAGGGTGTGCCATTTTATCATGGCTGGGAAGACGGCCCCAAGTGGTGACATTCCGGAGAGAGCAAGCTCGATGGCGCAGGCAGCAGCAGCGAGGATTACTGACACCCAGGAGCCAATGAAGGTAGCTGCGAGGTCTCCTAGACGTGTAGTCCAGAGACGGGATATTGCTTGGTAGGTCCAGTAGCCTGTTAAAGGGGCAATTACAGCCATATTCAGAATGTTTGCTCCCAGTGTAGTGATTCCACCATCAAGGAAGACAAAGGCCTGAAGAGCGATAACGATGGCCATCGTCACAGATGCAGCCCAGGGTCCCAATACAGTGGCAGCCAAGACGGCGCCCAAGAGATGTCCCGAAGTGCCCCTGGCGATGGGAAAGTTGACCATCTGAGCGGCAAAAATAAAGGTAGCGATCGCACCCATAAGGGGGATTTGATGTTCTTGAAGCGTTTCTTTTGTTTTTAGCACTCCGTAGGTTAGGGCTGCTCCTCCCAATGCCCAGCATGCACCCCAGGTCTTCGCATCAAGAAAACCGTCTGGAATATGCAAACCACTGCACCTCCTTATGAGATTTGAAAAATTAAAAAGACCACGACGGCCTCCTGCCTCTGCAGGATTCGACCTTCGTGGCCTTGATTCGAAGCTTTTTGAAGCTTTCCTACTTTCTTTTTTTACAATTTTAACATGATCTTCTTCCTGAGGCAAGAATTTTTTATCCTGAAGTAGAAAAATCGTGAACCTGGGTGCAACTGTCGACTCCAAGTGGGAGAAGTTTTTAGACAAATTGCTCTCAAGGACTCAAGCAGTGTGCTCAATTAGGCAACATGTGAAGGCTTTCTTTCTTCAACACTCCGAATCTTTGCGTCTCAGTTCCCCAGTCATGTTTTCATGGAGTTCCGGCCTCTTGTCGCAATTAGTTCCTTTAAACTGCGGGGCAGGAATTTTTTGTTTCGTGTCGAATGAATATATTGAGAGGCTACGGCTGAAGCCGTGCAGATGGTTGGATATTAGCTGACAAAAGACCACGAAGGTCTTGCGCCTTCCTGAAGAAAGAGAGCCTTCGTGGTTTTTGTTTTTGTGGAGGCAAAGAATGTTCAATGTTCTTTGGTAGGTTTCCTAACCGGGAATAGGCAAGTTCATTGATGGAAGGGGAAAGACTTGGCGATTAGGCGCGCTCAGGTGGTTCTAGGAAACCGGGAAATATAAAAAGGCTAGCCAGGGATAAGCTGGCTTTGCTCTGCATAATGACCCGGTAAAGGTTGCCCTGGACCAGCAATTGGCTCCCCTCCCTCCTGCTTACCTCCTCGGAGCCAACCACCTGGGCCGCTACCTTTTTAATCAAGTTTAATCAAACTGCTGCCCTAACCCTGGTTGCCGTGAATGTCAGGATTGTTTTTAGCGCAAGCTTCAAATACCTCTTTGCCCTTAATGGTAAGGCCGGGCAAAAGGTGAGGTTGCCAGCTATCTTCTTCTCCGTAGACCCCGGTCTTTACGTAGTCATTTTCCTTCCAGAGGTATACCGTTACTTTTCGGGCATCGGGGTCGACAATCCAGTACTCTTTGACGGCGTGGCGGGCGTACAGCTTCTTCTTCAGGTCAAGGTCCCTTTCGGCGGTAGAAGGCGATAAAATCTCTATGATCAGGTCGGGTGCTCCTTGAATGTTATCCTCTCCGACAATTGAGAGGTTCTCGCGACTCACGAAGAGCACATCCGGTTGCACCACATCATGGTGGCTGAAAACGACATCGAATGGTGCTTCGAACACTTCTCCCAGGCCGTTGGCTTTGACGTAGGACCATAAGATGGTAGTTAAGTTTCTGCTTATTTGCTGATGCACCCGTTTGGGGGAAGGAGTCATGAAGAGTTCGCCTCCGATGATTTCATAGCGCCTGTCTTCGGGCAGGTGCAGGTAATCTTCGTAGGTGAACTTAAGGTGCTCGGGGGTAGAAGCCACTAAATCACCTCCCGGATGGCTCTACTTGTTTAGAGTATACCACTACTCAGCGTAATTTTTCAGGCATTTTGGGAGGAATTTTCTGCTTCGTGTCGAATGGATTGATCGAGAAGGTACGGCTGGAGCCGTCTGGATATTAGCTGAGAAAAGACCACGAAGGTCTTGCACCTTTCTGAAGAAAGGGGAACTTTCGTGGTTTTTATTTTTCTGGCCGGCAAATACGCAGATTATGCTGAAATGTTCCTGAGTAAAAGGGATGAAGCCCCTGCTTTTGCTGATGGGAAGGGGTAGTGCTGGGTTGTCTGTCTGGGGACTGGCAAGGAAAGAAGATTAGCAAGCTGTTGAGAGGAGCGGAACTGAAACAAGTGTTGGCCTGGTGTTGGCCTGGCGAAACTGGAAAGTAGAAAGGGGAGATGAGTGTTGTCTGCTGATAAGAAAAAGAAAATAGGATTATTTGTATTTTCGGTGTTGTTTATTGTTGTTGGGTTACTTGCAGGATGTGGCCCTCAGGGACAGGAAGGGACGTGGGAGGAAACAGAGGCTGCTCAGGAGTTGATTATCGGAGTGGGGCGAAATTTTTATTACGGCCCTGAAAGTTGTCAATTCGTTCATGGTAGCACAGGTGTATGGGAGAGTTTGACTTATCTCAGTAAAAACCTGGAACCGTTACCATTGCTAGCTGAAGATCTTATCCCTGATGTAGAAAAAAGGTGTGGACTGTTCACCTTCGGCGAGGCATCAAATTTCACGATGGCACACCTCTTGATGCTGATGCAGTGGTGGCGAATGTCATGCGTTTAAAAGAACATCCTAAATTTGATGAGTACGGAACATTTGTGAACTTAGAAAAAGTTGAAGCCATAAGTGATTATGAAGTCAGGTTCACTTTCGACAAACCTGAGCCAGCTTTTCCGGCGAAAGTCGCCTACCACGGCTGTCCGATTTTCAGTCCCGAGAGTTTTGACTCTGAAGGCAGGATTGTTCATCCCTATGGAACAGGGCCTTTTAAGTTTGCTGAATACAGAGAAGGTGATGCCTTAGTAGTAACCCGTAATGAGGACTATTGGAGGGGTAAACCTAAGCTAGAGAAAGTGACCTTTAAGATCATCCCCGACCCATCAACCCGTTTGGCAGCACTGAAGACAGGTGAGATTCAAGCGGTTGCCGATGTGGGAGGAATTCTTCCAGAACAGGCATCAGCAATCGAGGGAGATGCTAACCTGACTTTATTCTCCCAGCAGGTAACCACGACCCATTATTTACTTTTCAACAATAAAAAACCGCCTTTTGATGACCAGCGTTTACGTCAAGCGGTAAGCCTTTTACTGGATCGTTCGAAAATAGTTGAAGAGGTGCTTAATGGTTACGGGGAACCTGCGGAAGCGATCTTTACTCCACTGGCCAAGAACTGGGTTGTTGAGGGGCTCTGGAAAACGGATAGGGCCAGGGCCCGGGAACTTATTGCTGAGGTAAAGAAGGATAAGGCGATTCCCAAGGTGGTTTTTGTAGTAAATTCAGCACTGGCAAACCGCTGGCCGTATAAGCCGATTGCAGAAATACTGCAATCCGAACTGAAAGATTTAGGCATTGAGGTTGAATTGAAGATGCTGGAAATGGGGGCTTGGAAGGAAGCCCTAAAGCAAGGTGACTACCACCTGACCCTGACCCCTTATACGTTGATGACTGGCGACCCTGACTTTTTCTTTGGTCACTGGATTCACTCCAAGGGCCAGATGAACCTGGCTCGAGGTGTTGGCTACAGCAGTTCAAAAGCAGATGAGTTGACAGAAATGGCTGCTGTTGAGCGAGATCCGGCCAAAAGGCAGCACTACTACCACGAGTTGCAGCAGTTGGTAGCCCGGGAGGTGCCCCTCTGTCCGGTTTACCACGATATTTCGCTTTACGCCACCAGGAAAAATGTCCGTGATTTACAACTCGATCCTTTCTTTAAGCCGAGCTTGGACAAAGCCTGGATCTCCAGGTAACTCAGGCACACCAGGGAAAGGATATGTATAAGGGGAGCGCAAGTGTTTCCTCTGTCGGCGAAAAATCAGGAAGTGATTTCTGAATAAGGGGGTATGGAGGGCTGGGTGATTCTGTTCTCACGGTGAAAAATCTCACCACGTATTTTTACACTGAGCATGGGGTGGTCAAAGCTGTTGATGGTGTCAGCTTTTCTCTAAAGGCAGGGAAAGTTCTGGGGATTGTGGGTGAAAGTGGATGTGGGAAAACCGTTACTTCCCTTTCACTTCTTGGTCTGATCGAGCCTCCGGGAAAGATTTTATCTGGGGAAGTCTGGTTGGATGGTCGTAATTTGCTTGAACTTTCGCCAAACCAACTGCGAAAGATTCGGGGAAAAGAAATTTCTCTCGTTTTCCAGAACCCTATGTCTTCTCTCAATCCGGTGCTGACAATTGGCACCCAGTTGATTGAGACTATTATTTCCCACGAAGATGTTTCTTCAAAAGAAGCTCGTAAGAGGGCAGTTGAACTTCTTGGTAAGGTAGGTCTTCCACATCCAGAAAAGTTCATGAAGCGCTATCCCTTTCAGCTTTCTGGGGGGATGCGTCAGAGGGTGATGATCGCCATTGCTTTAGCTCTTCATCCCAGAGTCCTGATTGCTGATGAGCCGACAACTGCTCTTGATGTTACTGTTCAGGCCCAGATCTTGTCTGAACTTTGCCGCTTGCAAAAAGAATTTAACACTGCGATCATCCTCATCTCCCACGACCTGGGTGTGGTTGCTGGAATGGCTGATGAGGTGGCAGTGATGTATGCCGGCTCAATAGTGGAATACGGCCCTGTTGAGGATATCTTTGATAATCCTCGTCATCCTTACACACGTGCTTTGTTGAACTCTGTGCCTCATCTTGACAAGAAGGGAAGAATCCTGGAGCCGGTTAGGGGCCAGCCGCCCAGCCTGCTTAACCTTCCTGATCAGTGTGCTTTTCTTCCACGCTGCTCCCAGGTAGCAGAAGAATGTTCTCATGGAAAGCCTTCCTTGCGAGAAATTTCTCCGGGTCACCTAGTGGCCTGTTATCGGGCAGAAAGGAGACAGGAGAAGGAGAGAGGGATGCTTGAGACTGCTCGAAGTGCGTGAGCTTACCAAACACTACACTGTTGGTAGGAACCTGTTCGGTAAAAGAACAGAAAAAGTTCGAGCTGTAGATGGGGTTTCCTTTTATCTTGAGAAAGGAGAGACCCTTGGTCTTGTGGGAGAAAGTGGGTGTGGGAAAAGCACTTTGGGAAGACTGGTTTTGAGGCTGGAGGAACCAACATCAGGAAGAGTCCTTTTTGGTGGGCAGGACATTACTGTGCTCCATGGGGGAGAGTTGCGACCCCTTCGGAAGAGGATGCAGATAATTTTCCAGGACTCTTACTCTTCTCTCAACCCTCGCCAGACTGTAGGTTCGATCATCAGTGAACCATTGGCTAACTTCAGAGTGGGGACGTGCCGGGAACGGCGCAGAAGAGTGCAGGAGCTTATGGAAATAGTAGGATTGAACCCGGAACACATCTCAAGATACCCCCATGAGTTCAGCGGTGGACAACTCCAGCGCATCAACATTGCCAGGGCGCTGGCATTGCAGCCTGAACTTATTGTCTGTGATGAGCCGGTTTCCAGCCTGGATGTTTCCATCAGGGCGCAGATTTTGAATCTCTTGAAGGAACTCAAGGAGCGTTTTCGCCTTTCTTACATCTTTATATCCCACGATCTTGCTGCTGTGGCATATCTGGCTGATCGCGTGGCTGTGATGTACCTGGGCAAGATTGTGGAGTTTCTGGCGGCGGATGACCTTGTGGATAACTCCTGTCATCCTTATACAAGGGCGCTTTTGGCTGCAGTTCCGGTTCCTGACCCACGGCAGAGGGACAACCGAAGGGTTATTCTTGAGGGGGAGCCGCCGGACCCGGCCAATCCCCCAGGGGGGTGTCGCTTTCACCCACGCTGCCCGGCGGCGACTGCTTTGTGTCGAGAGGTGGAACCACAGTTAAAGGAGGTGAAAAACGGGCATCTCGTAGCCTGCCATATTTTTGCTTAGCTTTTCACTAGGCCTATTGCTACCAGTATGCCAAAACCTTCGTTCAGGTGGGTCATTTCTGTGCATCCTGCGGGGAAGTAGAGCACCCCCCGGAGATAATTTGCCACGGCCATGATTTAGAACTAATAGTCGCTCCAGGTGCTTATCGGATAGGTGACGAAGTCACCCTGAAGGTTTTCTATCAGGGTCAGCCTTTGCCGGGGAAGGAAGTAAAGGCGATCTGGAGCTTGTGGGAAGACGAAGACTGGCCCTTGAGTTTGAAGACGAGCGATTCGGGAGAGGCGAAATTCGTCCTGACCAACCCCGGACACTGGCTTTTTTACACCTGCCATTCTGATGATGCTTTGAGGAAAGAGGGTGAGTATGACAAACATGTCTACAGCGCTACGGTAAGCATCTTTGGCGTGAGAAAAAGACACCAGTAGGAGTGAGGTTTCATGTTAAAAATTGCTGGTTTCCGTGTTATTTACGGCCCGACCACGGTAGGTCGGATTTATGAGGAGGCTTTAGCTGAACTGAAGGAAGAAGGTTTTGCTGTGAAACTTTGCTACTCCCAACCACCATCTGCGGGTATGCCTGTCCCTACCGAAGAGTGGCTGGAGTTTGCGCGGAAGGAGGCAGATGCTGTTTTCTTCAGTTTTCCCTCGGAGTTTAAAGTATTAAGGGAAATCTTCAAAAGTCTCAAAGAGGAACTGGCAAAGCCAGTTGTCCCGGTGACTGTTGAAGTAGCGGACCTGGGAAATGTGGTCTCAGAAATAGCTAAGCGGGCAATCGATTACCACCTGTTTGGTGGTAAATACAACTTGAAATCGTTTCTACTCTGGCTGGGCGAACTGGCAGGGAAGTTGCCACCTGAGACAGCGGAACTTCCGAAGCAACTTCCCTGGGCTGGGATATACCACCCGCGGGCGGAGCAGGTTTTCACAGATCTCGAAAGTTATTTGGATTGGTACGGGAAGTGGCAACCCCTCATTGGTCTCCTCTTTCCCCGAATTTTCTGGGTAGAGGAAAATCTGGCAGCTTACGATGCTATTATTAAGGAAGTCGAGCGGCGTGGCGCTGGCGTCATTCCGGTCTTTAGCGACGGCTGGTTTGGCCAGGTGAGCAACGATGACGTGATCCGGGAGTTCTTTTTCCGGGAAGGGAGGCCGCTCATTGAGGCGCTTCTGGCCTACAGCGCTTTTTTCTTAAAAACCAGGAGAGAAGTGGTGGCGTTAAATCGGGAACCTGCTGATGATGTCCTCCGGGATCTGAATGTGCCTATTCTTAAGGTAATCAATGCTGCCCGTCAGACCGAAGATCAATGGCGGGAAGATCCCCAAGGGCTTAATCTCCCTCAGGTGATCATCAGCATTACTTTGCCAGAGTTCGATGGTCTCATCGAACCACTTCTGGTGAGTGTGACTGAAGATGAAAGCGATTTTGCTCGTTCTCGACCACTTTCAGTTGAAGTGGAGTACCTTGTTGATAGGCTTCTCAAGTGGGTAGAACTCAGGCACAAGCCCAATGCTGAAAAGAAAGTGGCTTTTGTTCTCCTGAACTCACCATGCAAGAGCGTGGAGGCGACAGTAGGAACAGCCTTCGGACTCGATAGCCTGGAGAGTCTCGCTCGAATTTTGAGGCGTATGAGAGAAGCAGGCTACCGGATCGACTGGGTACCGGAGAACGGAAAAGAACTTGTCGATGAAATTTTGGGGCGCAAGGCTCTCCCCGACTTTCGCTGGACGACGATCGATGAGATTGTGGATAAGGGGGGCGCTGCAGCGATGTTGCCCCTGGATAAATACCAGAAGTGGTTCAATGATCTTCCTGCTGAAGCCCGAAAAAAGGTGGCAGAAGCCTGGGGTGAACCGGAGGCGAGGGAACTCAAAGGAATCGAGAAGCTCTCTTTAGGCCTTCATAACGGGAACATTGTTATTCCCGGGATTATCAATGGTAATGTCTTTATTGGGGTGCAGCCCAAAAGGGGTTGTGCTGGTTCTCGCTGTGATGGAGAGGTTTGTAAGATTCTTCACGACCCTGATGTTCCACCACCGCACCAGTGGCTGGCATGGCATCGCTGGCTCGAGGAAGAGTTCAGAGCTGATGTGGTGGTGCATGTTGGAACCCATGGGGTTCTTGAACTTCTGCCAGGTAAAACTACTGCATTGAGTGCTTCCTGCTTTCCTCGCCTTTCTCTGGGCAGAGTTCCCCACCTCTACATTTATAATCTGGTGAATCCGATGGAAGCGGTGATTGCCAAAAGACGGGGATCAGCGGTTATTGTCGATCACCTGCCACCTGTCTTGGCGACAATGCAGTTGAGCGGCGATCTTGCTGATCTCGAGGAACTCTTGGAAGACTATCAGAAAGCAGTGAACCTCAATGAAAAGGGTCGGGTTGCGGTGATTTTCCAGCAGATAACTGAAAAGGCGCGGGCAGCAGGTCTTCTCCCCGAGGGCGAGGAACCCAATCCCGAGGTCTTGCACGAAAAACTCACTGTTTTGCGGGAAAGCCAGTTCCGTGATGGGCTCCACATTTTCGGTGAGGCTCCGGAAGGAGAGGCTCTTGCAGAGCTTTTGAATACCGTCCTGAGGATTGAACAACCGGATTGTCCTTCTATAAGACGGGCCCTCGCTTTCGCTTTTGAGGTTGATTACGAGAAGTTGCTCGCTGACCCGGCGGTACCAGGGCCTTGCGGGATGAGCTGTGGGAAGTTTCTGAGTGAGCTTGACCGCCTCGGTAAAGAGATTATGCTAAAATTGCTTGATCTTCCACCTGATGCCTTATCCACTGCTCTTTTGCGGGCGCGAGAAGTTCTGAACGTTTTCGCCGAAAAGCACGGCTTGAGGTTGAGTAAGGAATTCGTTCAACTGGAAAAGGTTTTGGCAAAAGCACTCAAGGTTATCCCTTTGGTCAGGCGTACAAGTGAAGAAATGGAAAACCTGCTACGTGGTTTTGCTGGTGAGTTCATTCCACCTGGAGCTTCTGGAGCGCTGGCGCGAGGGAAAGTGGAAGTACTGCCTACGGGTTGCAATCTTTACTCTATCGACCCCTGGCGGATCCCCACGGCTGCTGCCTGGGAGGTCGGAAAAAAGCTGGCGGATGAACTGATTGCCCGATCCCGAGAAGCAGATGGTTCCTACCCGGAAACTATCGGCTTTACCTTGAGGGCAATGGATCCCTTCAGGGCAGATGGTGAGTTGATTGCTCAGATCCTCTACACCCTCGGGGTAGAGCCTGTTTGGGTAGCCGGGCGAGTGGTCGGTCTTAAGCCTATTCCCGTGGAAAAGCTCGGGAGGCCGCGGATCGACTGCACTGTCAACCTTTCTTCGATCTTGCGGGACGGGATGCCGCGGGCATTTGAGTTAATCGATCAGGCAGTGAAGATGGTGGCAAACTTGCCCGAGCCTCTGGAACAAAATTTTGTGCGTAAACACGCTCTCGAACGGCAGGCTGAACTTGCTTCTGAGCACGGAAAGGATGAAGCCTGGCGACTCGCCACATTGCGGATTTTCTCCTCTGCTCCTGGGACTTATGGAACTGGTGTGGAACTGGCAGTAGCTTCATCTGCCTGGCGAGAGGAGAAAGATCTGGCTCAGGTTTACTTCCACTGGACTGGTTATGCCTATGGTGAGGGGGTTTTTGCCAGGAAGGCACCTTCAGAACTTATCGCCAACTGCCGTCGTGTTACCGTGACTTTCGAGAAGTTTGATTCGGACGAGATCGACCTTTTGGATTGTTGCCACATTTATGGTGTGCACGGAGGTTTTACTGTAGCTGCAAAAACTGCCTCTGGACAGGAACCGAAAACGTTCTTTGGTGATACCCATGATCCTGACCGTCCGGTGATCCGCACCCTTCGTGAAGAACTTTCCCGCATCGCTCACTCCAGGCTCTTGAACCCGGCGTGGATCGAGGGCAAAAAGCGCCACGGCTACAAAGGGGCCGGGGACATCTCCAGCCGGGTCAACCACATCTACGGGTGGCAAGCCACAACGAGGCAGGTGGAAAACTGGGTTTTCGATGGGATTGCCGAGAAGTTTGTGCTTGATGAGGAGAACCGCAGGTTTTTCATGGAGAACAATCCCTGGGCTCTCGAGGAGATTGCCCGCCGCCTTTTAGAAGCCGAAAGCCGCGGCTTGTGGCAGGCTGATCCCCAGGTTCTCAATCAATTGAAGGAACTCTATCTGGAAATTGAGGGCTGGATGGAAGAAAAAATGGGGGAGGTGAAAGGTGATTTCCAGGGAGGAACGGTGAACATCGTTACTTCTGAAAAGGTTGCTGCCTGGGGTGAAAAGCTTGCTTCAATAAAAAGGGAACTGGAGAGTTCGACCAACTCATAAGTTCATTTCAGAAGAGCGGAGGGAAGAGGAGTGAATAAAAGGTTGCTAAGAAAAGGAATGGTTGCCAACTTATTGGTGATATTTCTGGTTAGTGCTTTTGCGTTCACTGGTTGTGGAAAGAGGGATCTTCCTGCATCAGGAAAGGTGCAGGAACTCACAGTGGCACTGGGAGAAACAGAAGTGAGAACACTGGACCCTTATGATCCTCAAGGTGTCTCTTCTTCCTGGTATATTCAGCCGATGCTTTTTGAAACACTTGTTGTCCGCAAGGTTGCCCGCGAGTACCAGCCCGTGCTTGCTGAAAAGTGGGAGATGTCACCTGATGGCCGGACCTGGACATTCCACCTGCGTTCAGGTGTAAAGTTTCACGATGGCAGTTCCCTGACAGCAGAGGCAGTAAAGTTTAGTATTGAGAAATCTCTGGCCAATGAGCGCTCGGGATTAGGCGCTAGAAAGCCACCAGTACCGATTACTGCCATCGAAACACCAGACGAAAAGACGGTAGTGATCCGCTTGAGCAAGCCTTATGGCCCCTTCCTTTCGGAAATCGGTAGTGTGCGCATCATTAGTCCTGCTTCCTACAAAGATGGTCAATTTGTGAAACCCATTGGAACGGGCCCCTGGGTGGTTTCATCCTTCAATCCTCAAAAGTTGGTTTTTGCACCATTTGCCGATTACTGGAAAGGTGCACCCAAACTCAGCAAGGTGACAGTGAAGTGCATTCCTGATCCTCAGACTCGGGTCATGGCTCTGGAATCAGGGGAAGTGGACGTGATTGGTGTAGATATGCAGGGTGTAGAGCCGGCAGCAGCTAGACGTCTGGCTGATGCTGGCGAGTATCAGGTTATGGCTTTGCACCAGGCTTACCTTGTAGCTATTTACTTCAATCCAAAGTCTGAGGTATTGAAGGATATCAGGGTCAGACAGGCAATAAACTACGCTCTCAACAGGGAAGACATGGTGGCCAACCTGCTAGAAGGCTACGGTGTTCCTGCAAAAGGACCTGTGGGATTTGACACATCGATCCCCTGGACCAACCCAAATATCAAGGGGTATGCTTACAACCCGGAGAAAGCCAGGACTCTGCTGCAAGAGGCTGGTTTCCACCAAGAGAAACCACTTGAACTTGCCTATGAAGGCTACCGGGCATACCACAAAGCCCTGGCTGAACTGATCCAGGCACAGCTCGCTGCTGTTGGTATCAAGGTCAACCTTAAATCCTATGAAAGTGGAGCTTTTTCGAAGGTTGTTAGTGCCGGCCAATACGACCTGGCATTGATTCCACCCTATGGTAAGAGGGAGGACGACCCTTATCCTTACATTGGTATGTTCTTTTTTTCCGGGGGACGCTACAAGATGATGGAAAGTCCCGAGGTTGACAGGCTTTTTGTAGCCCAGCTTTATACTGCTGATGAAAAGGAAAGGGAAAAACTTTACTGGGCGCTACAGGAGGAAATCATGAAAAACTGTCCAGCAGCATTCCTATTCCATCCTGACAGGATCACAGTATTGAAAAAAGACATTGAAGGCTGGGAATCTTACTACGGGTTTGAAAGTTTGGCCACCCTATGGAAGGTAAGCAGAAAATGATGATTTAGAATCACCAAATCCTTTTAGAACACCCCTCCAGCGGTGCCAGCTAATTACTGGTGTGCCATGTAAAAGCCCAGGTGGTATTTTTTTCTCTTCACTGCGCTTTTGGGGCAGGAGAAGATGAAGAAGGTCTTGCTTCTCAATGCTGTAAACCCCCGTTTAGGTGGAGTCTTCATTCGTGGCGAGAAGGGCACAGCCAAAACGACAGCAGTTCGTGCCCTCGCAGCTTTACTTCCGGAGATACCCGTTGTTCCCGGTTGCCCTTACCAGTGCAATCCTTTTGAACCGCGCAAGCTGTGTCCTTCCTGCCACTTGCGGTATGCTGCTGGAGAATCGCTACCTGTTGTCTGGCGCCGGGTGCAGGTTGTTGATCTGCCGGTCTCTGCCACAGAGGACCGGGTGGTCGGCAGTTTGGGTGTTTTAACAGTTTTTCGGATGGCTGCCCTGGCCAGCGGTGCCTCTCGAGGTGGGATGATCTCTCAGTTAAAAGGGTTGCGGCTGGTGCTTTTGTTCTGCGGCTTGACCATGTTTTTGGGAGGGGTGTTGCTTGTTTTGATAAAAAGAGGCGCCCTGCAGAAGTAGTTTTTTTGTGCAACTCTGGAGAAGGGATTTTCTGTCCGGTGTCGAAATAACTTTTAGAGAGATCTAAAGCTGTTCCAAGAAAGCAGGCCACGAAGGTCTTGCGCCTTTCTGAAGAAAGGGGAACTTTCGTGGTTTTTATTTTTCTGGCGGGCAGATACGCAGATTATGCTGAAATGTTCCTGAGCAAAAGGGATGAAGCCCCTGCTTTTACTGATGAGAACGGGTA
>LDZS01000033.1_pt1 | contig 16036 bp, 16 predicted proteins | sample 615471 | NCBI WGS metagenome assembly LDZS01 (sample SAMN03408295, study PRJNA278302) | terrestrial metagenome | isolation source: oil reservoir sample K3 | place: USA: Alaska, North Slope, Kuparuk formation | collected 2013
TTCGGCTATAATGGCTCTTGGTCGTCGACAGAGAGGCCATCGGAGGTGCGCACATTTTTACTATGAAGCAAGAGATTGTCCTTCGCGTAGAAGGCGTTACCAAGTGTTTCGGAGACAGATGCGCCGTAGACAATGTCACTATGGCCGTGCCACAGGGGGAGACGCTCGGAATACTGGGGGCCAACGGCGCCGGTAAGACCACGCTGCTTCACATGCTCTTGGGGGCTGTGAGGCCGACGAAAGGGCACATCCACGTCTTCGGATTGAACCTGGAGCATCACAGGGTCGACATCCTGCGACGGATGAACTTCGTCTCGATAAATGTCAACCTGCCCATGAACCTGCGCGTCTGGGAAAACCTCGTCACATTCGCTCGCCTGTACGGCGTAAATGACCCCTGGCGCAGAGTGGATGAACTCTTGGAGCTCATGGAGATAAGCCACCTCAAAAACGCCCTCACCGGGGCTCTCTCGAGCGGAGAGACGACGCGCTTGAACCTCTGCAAAGCCCTCATAAATCGCCCGGAGTTGTTGCTTTTGGATGAACCGACGGCCAATCTGGACCCGGATATAGCCGAAAAGGTGCGAACCACGTTGAAGAGGCTCTGCGACGAGGAGGGGACGACCATACTCTACACGTCGCACAACATGCGCGATGTGGAAGAGATTTGCCACCGCGTCGTATTCCTCCACAAGGGGCGCCTGGTAGCCTCTGGAAGCCCAAAGGAGCTCGTCGCGCGCTACGAAAGCCGAGACTTAGAGGAACTATTCATCCACATAGTCCGAGAAGAGGGAGTGGCGGCAAGTTGAAGATGCACCGCATCTTGGCCATCGTCTTGCGCTATCTCTACGTGTATAGGCGCAGTTGGGTAAGACAATTTGAGATGGTCTTTTGGCCGACTATGGACCTCTTAGTGTGGGGGTATGTGACGATCTTCATCCAACGCACCGCTGGGGGCGAGTTGCCGAACTTTATAACGTTTCTTATAGGGGCAATGATATTTTGGGACATTCTCTACCGCTGCCAGCAGGGGATAAGCATATCGTTCCTCGAGGACGTATGGGCCAGAAATCTGCTAAATGTATTTTGCTCGCCGCTTCGCCTCTCCGAGTACATAACAGCCACCTACATATTTGGCCTGATGCGGGTGGGCGCCACGTTTATCCTCATGTCGTCCGTTGCCCTCGTCTTATATCGCTTCGACGTTTTCGATATGGGGCTGTACCTTTTGCCCTTCATGGCAAACCTCTTAGTCTTCGGCCTCACCATGGGACTTTTCGCCGTGTCCGTAATGCTTCGGTTCGGCCAGGGAGCCGAGGCGTTGGTGTGGGCTTTACCTTTCCTAATTCAGCCGGTCTCCGCGGTCTTTTACCCTATAGAAGTGCTACCGACTGCCCTCAAAAATATAGCCTTGCTCTTGCCTACAACTTACGTCTTCGAGGGCATGAGGGCGGTGATACGAAACGGTGCCCTTCCTTCGGGCGAGCTCATCTTAGCCTCGGGATTAAACCTGCTATATCTGGTCCTTTCTGCGTGGCTTCTCTCTCGCATGTTCGATTTTGCCAGAGACAAGGGAACATTGGGTAGGCTTGGGATGGAGTGATAATCAGTGATGAGTGATGAGTAATCAGTATTACTTATTGGTGATTGCTGGGTTGTGCCTAGCGCAGCTTCCGAATTTGCTTCACAAGTTCACAAAATCCTTTTTTATTAAACGCATGAAATGCGTTCGGCGCTTCGCGCAGCGATGCATCGCTGAACGCCGAACGTTAATTGCCAATCGAGGTCATATAAGCATCGTCATTTAAGTATGCGGGCAAAATACTCGAGCAATCTAAAGCGACTTATCGTAAAACATCGTATCGCAATCCTGCCTCTGGTGTGCTACAATATTTTTGAGACGTATAGGCATGGAGGTGAACGAAATGACGCTCAAGAATAACCCAGTAATTCAGGCCATCTTAGGCCGCAGGAGCATCCGCAGATACCAGCCCAAGACTGTGGAGAAAGAGAAGGTCAACATGCTCTTGGAGTGCGCCTGTGCAGCGCCGAGCGCCGGCAACAGTCGACCATGGCACTTCATCGTAGTCGACGACAGGAGCAAGCTCAACGCTATCGCCGAGGCTCACCCTTACGGCAAGATGCTCTTTCAAGCCCCCCTTGCCATCGTCGTCTGCGGCGATCCGACCAAAAGCCCCTTTGCCCATCGCCATTGGGTTGATGACTGTTCGGCCGCAATGGAAAACATATTGCTCGCGGCGCATGCCTTGGAACTTGGGGCTGTATGGCTCGGAGTGCAACCTGACGCCGGAAGAGAGCAAGCCGTAAGGAACATCCTTTCCGTGCCGGATCATATAAGGGTGCTCGGCATAGCGAGCATAGGTTATCCTGCCGAGACCAAAGAACCGCACCGCGGCATAGACGAGGGTTGCCTCCATATCAACGGGTGGTAAAAAAGAGGGAGGAGGTGTGGTGCGATGTTAAACGTGAAAGATTTCGTCAACCAAGGCGAGGAGGTCACCATCACGAAGGTGGTGGGGCCAGAGGACACGGTGGGCACCAGCTCCACACACCTTCAACAACTCCTTTCGACCAATGCATGCATCAACATAATGATCAAAACAGCGGTAGAAATGGTGGATCCCAAACTTCCCCCGGGGTACATAACCGTGGGGCGCTATTGGGAGACTACACATCACGCCCCTGTATTGATGGGTTCCACAGTGAACTTCAAGATCGCCCTCGACAAAATCGACGGCAACAGGCTCCTTTTCTCCATGACAGGATGGGATGATACGGGCGAGTTTTGCCGCGCAAAGCATGAGCGCGTGGTGATAAACAAAGATAAGCTGATGGATAAGGTCAGAGAACGAGCCACACGATAACAAAAGCAGATGACGACGCCGGCAAAATTCGCGATAGAAGAAACAAGAGCTGAGGTCTTACGTCCGCGCAGGAAAAGGGTAGCTCTCGCCTTAGGGGCCGGCGGAGCGAGAGGGCTTGCCCACGTAGGCGTGCTTTCCGTGCTCGAGGAAGAGGGAATCCCCATCGACTTCATAGCTGGGACATCGATGGGGGCAGTGGTAGGTGCTATGTATGCCCAGGTCCCGAACGCCTGCGCCCTGACGGAGAAGGTTGAAGAGGCCCTGGATGGCCAAGCGTTAGAATCGCTCGGATTAAATTACATAAAGAAACAAAATAACGGCGCAATTTCGCTCTTGCAGCAGATAACCGAGGTAGCAACGATGATCATAACGTCCGGCTTCAAGGAGGCGCGCTTGAGCCTGCTTAAGGCAAAGAGGCTTGAGCGCGCCCTTTCTTCGGTAATCGACGACTGCGATATGAAGGAGCTCCAGATCCCCTTTTTGGCCATAGCCACCGATCTCAACAGCGGCAGGAGCGTTACGTTGGCTGAGGGCAGCACCATCAGGGCTGTCCGCATCTCCGCTTCGGTGCCGGGTTTCTTTCCTCCTGAAGCGGTCGAAGACATGATACTCGTCGACGGCGGCGTTTCAGCCCCTATACCTGTGGAATTCGCCAGGCGTGCGGCAGATGTGGTAATCGCCGTCTCTGTCGAACCGACCAGGCTCAAGCCGCTCGAGACCCCTCGTATAGCTGAGGTGTTGAAAAGGGCCGACTTCGTAAGGGGGCTATGTTTATCAGCGATGCAGCTCGCCCAGGCGGACATAACCCTTCAGCCGGACCTCGGAGATGCGCACTGGATGGATTTCGATCAATGGCGATCCTTCGTGGAGGCGGGAAGAGAAGAGGCTCGAAGAAAGATAGACGAGATCTGTTCCGTCGTCAAGGTAGCAGGTGGTCGCCGAAGTCGCGCCTCAAGTTTTGCGAGTTGACGAGCCGCTTCGAAACTGCGCGCCGCCTAAACCCGAAGGCCATCCGGCGGCGCACAACGTTTTTACTTTTTCTTCCAATACAGAAGAGACTCCGGCGCTTTGGGCGCAGGGCGAATCTGCGGAGCCGGTCCCTTGAAGTCTGGCGGATTCTGCTCAGGTATGGGCGGCCACATATCTGCCGCTATGACGGGATGGTAATCGGCCCCTTTCAGATTTTCCTCGAACTCCTTTTGCACGGCTGCGAGTTTTTCTTCGTCGGTCAAAAGGTCTATGGCAGTAGCGGCTAAAACCTTAGCGGCATAAACCATACCCTTTTGTCCTATGGAGCTGCCGTATTGCTCTACGTTTACCGGAGAATGCCCGGGAGAACCCACAGCTGCGCATGCTGTATAGAGCTTTAGTACGGGCGCTATATAGCTGACGTCACCCGTATCTTCCGACCCCTTGCTCATTTCAGAAGAAGGCTCATAAACAGTGCTGTCGAGACCTTCTAATGGGAGATTGTATTTTTGGGCCAAAGACTTGGCCATTTCTTGCTCTTCTTCTGTAAATTTGGGTGGCTCTATAGCCTTCATATTTTCATACAGGAGATACGCGCCGGTCTTGTTGGGGATCAAGTTGTAAAAGGCCCCAACGACGGGAGCAGTGACGTCCGTGCCGCTACCCAAAGCCCCGGCACGGAGACAGTCATCGATGCCTCCTTCTCTGCTGCGCAGGTATTCTATGTCTGCCATCTTGGGACCGCGCAAACCTAACGACATCTTTGCCGTGTCAGGAACTACGTTAGTGGCCTGTCCACCTGCAGTTATTACGTAATGTATCCTCATGGGTTCTATCATGTGTTCCCTCAAAAACTCCATAGCCATAGAGGCGATCATGAGGCCATCCAAGGCGGATCTGCCCTTTTCGGGCGCTGCGCCGGCGTGGGCACTCTTTCCGGTAAACGTAACGTCAAGGATCTGCACCGCCAAGTTCGAGCCACACCTGGCCTCATTTTTTGTGCCGGGATGCCAAATGAGTATGGCATCACACCCGTCGAAGACGCCCTCTCTTGCCATCCAAACCTTGCCGCCATGGGTGTCTTCAGTCGGCGTGCCAAAGAGCTTTACAGTGCCGTCGATCCCCTTTTCCTCCATCGCCACCTTCGCCGCGATAGCAGCGGCTACGCTACCGGCGCCGAAGAGGTTATGGCCACAGGAATGTCCGTTGGGCAGGGCATCAAACTCCGCGATGATACCTATCACAGGTTTTCCTGAACCCCGCGTAAAGGTGCCTACAAATGCCGTAGGCATGCCCGCTTGTCCGCGCTCCACCTTAAAACCGTTTTTCTCAAGCTCTTCTACCAATAGATCTGAACTTTTAAATTCGTGCAGCCCTACTTCGGCATATTCCCAAAGCTTTCTGGAAATATCGCTGAAGTGTTGCGCCTTTTCTTCCACCCAGCCTACAGCCGTCTCTTTTGCCGCAGCCGCCTCACTTGCCAAGACAACCGCTGTCAAGGGCTGCAAGACAAACACCGCCACTAAAATCAAAAACACAACCACATAACGCTTTACCTTAATGCTCACCTTCCTTGCCTCCTCTCGATCTGCCCTCGTATTTTTGCTATTCCTATCTCAAAATCGCTTTTTTCTTTTTAAAACCACCTCCTTTTCAACTCTTTATGTGGATCCTACAAACTAAGCAAGCTACTATGTTCGTTTTTCTCGGATGGATGTCGCTAATTGCGGGAGAAAGCGAAGGAGTTCGTCGATCAGGCTTTCTTCATCCCTATAGAGTACAGCTTTTAAGCCGACCGAGGCGGCTCGCTCCACGTTTTCGTTTCTGTCATCTATAAAGATCGTCTGGGGGGCTTTTAGGCCAAGTTCCTGCAATACGATATTAAATATTGCCGTATCGCGCTTAGATATACCCATCCTGTAGCTATTAAAAACCCTGTCGAAGGGATGGAAAAAGGGCGTGCGCCCGTTTATCTCCTCGAGCCAGTTCGTCTGATCACTTAAAATAGCGGTTGTAAGGCCAGCCTCTTTGAGCGAATGTGCGAGTTCGAGCACGCGCGGGCGCAGGACGAAGCGAGAGAGAACAATCTCTCGCAGTTCCTCATCAGGCGCAGATATGCCCGTATGGCGCCTGAAGGCATCCCAAAATTCTTGTTCCGTCGCCTTGCCGTTGACGAAGCCAGTTTCATAGGAAAGCGAGCTTCCCAGTTTCAAGACTCCGTCGGGATCCTTGCCATAGCGCCTGCCTATAACTTTCAGGCCGTTGACGAACCCCTCTTCTGCAATCACGCCACCGAAGTCGAATATGACAGCCCTTACAAAATGCTCTTCGATCGTATCGCCCATTTAGACAATATCAACTCGCTTTCTTGGGGTTTACAAATATGGTAACACAATCACCGCGTGAACTTCCCACGGCTAACGTTGGAAGCTTTTCGGGCAAATTCTCAAGGCTTTGCGTCTCTTCCATATGAGATATGAGCGAGACCAAAGCAATCAGATCGTAGGTCGCCTCACGGAACAGAAGCTTGGATGCGCCCAGCTCCCTAAACTAACCGGAGAACGCGGCGTGGCTTATCTTCAAAACAGGAAGCTTTGCCCTATGGCAATATTTTTGCACCCATAACCTATAACCTAAGGATACAGAACTGCCTTCACCACGTTGCCTTTCTCTATTTCCTCGAAAACCTTTTGCCAGTTTTCTAAGGGTTCCCTGTGGCTTATTAGGCTATTTACATCTAATACTTTTCTGCCGAGCATCGAAAGGACCATATTCCAGCTCAAAGGCGACGAGGCGAAACTAAAAACCACATTTATAGCCTTGAGCACGGCCTCCTTCCAGTTCACATTGAGCTCCTCGGGCCCCGGAATGCCTATAACGCCCATGCGTCCCTGCCTTCTCAAAGCTTTAATGCCGGCATTTATGGCTTGCCTGGAACCCGAACACTCCATCACGAGGTCTGCCCCGAAGCCCTCGGTGAGGCCAAGGACCTTTTCTACCACGTCTTCTTTAGATGCGTTCACTACATGGTCAGCGCCGAGCTTTCGGGCGAGCGGCAGACGAACCCTCTCGTCAGCATCCGTTCCCACGACCATCACTGCTTTCGCACCGTACAATTTTGCCATTTGAAGGGCAAGGAGCCCTATCGGCCCGGGCCCCATGACCACAACAAAGTCTTCCGGCTCTACCCTTGCTCTTTCAAGTAACCCCTGAGCTACAACGGCAGATGGTTCCGTCACGGCCGCTTCGTCAAAACTAACATTGTCGGGGATTTTGTGGACGAGGCGCCACGGAAGCTTTATATATTCTGCATAGGCGCCGTCGGTAAACGTGCCAGGCGATCTTCTGTGAGGGCACATATGGGGGTTGCCGGTTTTGCATAGCCTGCAAACGCCGCAGCTTTCCACAGAGAGCTCGCTGACCACTCTATCGCCCACCGCTAATCCTTTAACCTTGCCCCCGACCTCTACGATTTCGCCGGAAAACTCATGCCCCACCGCGATAGGCGGAGTTGTGGCGTATTCGTCGGTATAGATGTGATAGTCCGTGCCGCAAACCCCTACAGCTTTGACGCGAATCACCACGTCATCTTCGCCACAGAGGGGTTTATCTACCTCCATAAGGCTCATGTTACCCTTGCCACGAGAGAGTTTAACTACTGCCTTCATCCGTATCGCCTCCAATTTAAGTCAGCATTAAGTCGATGCGAGAAAAAGCACAGACTCCGATCTTGGGAGCTTTTACCGACTCTATTGTAACTCACTAAATGACCCGGCGCCGCCAATTTTTGTCAATGCTCATCGGCGGCGCCGGACATGCAAGTAGATGCTGGACCTGTAAAAACTCCCTAAGCTACTTCTTCCAATAGTAATCAGCAATTAGGGAATAAGGTGGATAGATCCGCGTCCTATATGGAACATATTTAGATGCCCATTCTTTTTGCGATTCGTAAATCTTCTTAAACATAGGGTTAGCCTCACATTCTCTGGCTGCAACCTTATCCCACGCTTCAAGAAGCTCGTATATCACATCAGAATCCAGTATCTTTTAGATTGTCTCGCTAAACTATTCCCAAGCTTCCTAGAATTATCGCTGCTATAACAGATAATACAGGTATCAAAAGCGAAACTATAAAGATATCGATATAACAATCCTTATGGGTCAGTCCGCATGCTGCCATCAGCGTCAAAACAGCACCATTATGCGGCAAGGTATCAAGACCTCCTGAGGCTAACGATGTAACACGGTGCAATAACTCCGGATTAGCCCCGGTTGCCAAAAATTTATCTGCCATCGCTTCAAGAGCAATGCTCATACCGCCAGAGGCAGAACCTGTAGAGCCTGCCAAGATGTTGGTGGCAATAGCTGTATAAAGTAAACCATTGCCCATCGAAACCTTGCCTAAAAAATCTACAAGAAGAGCAAAACCGGGAACCATCCTTACAACCGTTCCAAAGCCAACGGCGCAAGAAGTATTCATTATAGCTGTAAGAGAAGATACTGCTCCTTGGTTAAAAGTGGAAATAGGGGACCTCATCCGGTTAATGAAGAGTAAACAGGCTGCTAAAATACCCCCCACTAGAGCAACGACAATATTAAACTTAAAAACGTTAAGAAGAACGAGCAATAGTATAATCGGCACTAAAGATAGATAAGGGTTGGGAAGCGCTTCTTCTTTTATTATCTCTTCTACTTTTGCGTTAGCTTCGATACCAAACCCCTCTCCCCTTGCAGCAGCTTTCCTTGCTCTTATTATCATATAGTAGGTTCCGCCTACTGCCATTATTGCTGCCGCTATCAAACCTACTATGGGTGCCGCCATTGGATCGGTGCCAAAATACCTCGTGGGAATTATATTTTGAATTTGGGGTGTACCTGGGATTGCAGTCATAGTGAAGGTGAAGGCACCCAGGGCGATTGACCCTCCTATTAAGCGCTTTGGAATGTCAAGCTCTCTAAACAATGCTCTTGCGAGAGGATATGTTGTGAATACAACCACAAATAGGCTTATGCCACCATAAGTCAAGACCGCTGTTGCTACAACTATAGCTATTATAGCTTTCTCCCTACTTTTGCCCAACGTAGATGTTATCCAATGCGCTATAGAAGCTGCAGCACCAACATCTTCCATCACTTTGCCAAAAAGGGCTCCCAAGAAAAACATGGGAAACCACGGAACGAAATAGCCACCAGCCCCACCCATAAAATGCTTCATATAGGCCTCTAACATTGGCAAGCCGCCAGACACAGCCACAATCAACATTGTGAGAGGAGCTGCCACCAATATGGTTAGCCCCTTCATTACAGCGAACATCAGCATCCCTAAGCCAACAATGATCCCAATCAAGCTAAGCATGCTTTCTCGCCCTCCTATTCTGAATTAGTCATAACACGATATAGCTATTTCACTCCTTTACATTCAAAGCAATATTTAAAGTTCTAAATACTACAACACTTTTTCTTCAATCTTACGAATTCTTAGCATCCTTCTACTTTGAATCATCGTCATAAATCTATCACTGTTTTATCATCCAAGACCTCTTATCCCAAGACCGCCTTTAGAACTTCTGCTAATTTCGCATCCCGCCACTTAACGAGATCATCAATGGACTTTCCTTGAACCTCTTCTATGACACCCTCCACTAACTTTGGCTTAGCATGCTCGGGGATGCGAGTCCAAGAACCTAAATCCTCAAAATAGCTCTCAAAAGCCGGACCAAGATGTTCAAGGAAGTATTTTAACCCCCCCTTACCTCCTCCTAAGTGATAAGTAAGATGTGGGCCCATAAACGCCCATCTGAGTCCAGGTCCTGCCCACACTGCTTTGTCCACATCTTCTACACTGGCAACTCCTTCAACTACCAAATGAATAGCTTCTCGCCAGAGGGCAGCAGATAACCTATTAGCAATATGACCAACCATCTCCTTTTTCAATATCACTGGCACTTTCCCGAGCCCTTCAAAGAACTCCTTTGCTCGTCTTAGCGTATCCGTAGAGGTCTTTTCACCCGGAACTATCTCCACAAGCGGAAGCAAATGAGGCGGGTTGAACGGGTGACAAATAACACACCGCTCAGGAGTCTTTAAATTCTTCTGAATGTTAGTCATTAGCAATCCAGATGAGCTGCTGGCTATGATTGTGTCTCGAGGACAAGCCTCCTCTATTCCCTCAAAAAGTTTCTCCTTGACTTCGTAGCTTTCAAATGCAGATTCCTGGATAAAAGTGGCATCACAAACCGCCTCCGACAATTCAAAGCAACTTTCAATGTTTTGGAGGGCTGCGTCGGCTTCCTCTCTCGGCATCAAGCCACGTTCTATCATAAACTCAAGATTTCTCTGGACTGAGTTTGGAGCCAGCTTAAGCACATTCTCAGCCGCATCATACATTTTAACCTTAAACCCTTTGGAGCTGTAAAACGTGGCCCAACTGGAACCCACAGTCCCAACGCCTACAGTAGCTACTACTTTAGCCATTTTTCTAACCTCCATCTTGCCAATATCGTTTTCACTTAACGTCGCTTAGCTTGCAGTCCAACCGCCATCTATTGTTAGCATTGAACCTGTAATACAATCTGCTGCCTCAGAACATAAAAATCTAGCTACTTCAGCTACCGCTGAAGGCTCCACCAGCCTCTTAATCGCTGGCCTTAGCAAGATTATCTCTTCAATAACCCTATCTCTCGATATGCCATGCGCCTTTGCCTGGTCATCTATTTGGTTCTCCACCAAGGGCGTCCTCACATATCCGGGGCAAATCGAATTTACAGTTATGCCACACTTTGCCCCCTCTAAAGCAGCAGTTTTAGTTAAGCCCGCAAGGCCGTGCTTGGCCGATACATAGGCTACTTTGAACGCGGATGCCCTAAGGCCATGCGCTGAGTTTATGTTAATTATTCTTCCCCAATTCTGTTTCTTCATAGATGGCCAAACATATTTCGTGAGAATAAATGGAGCGGTTAACATTAATGAGATCATAAAATCCCATTTATCCTCAGGAAACTCATCGATAGGAGCTACTGTCTGAATGCCAGCATTGTTCACAAGAACGTCAACAGTTGAAAATTTATCCAATGCAAAACTTACTAACTCCTTACAGCCTTCTCTTTTGCTCAAATCTGCCTTGAAGAAAACAGCACCAAGCCTTGCTGCTTCAGCTGCTCCCTTCTCGGTGTTAACATCCGCCATAACAACCCTTGCGCCATCCTTGGCAAAAGCCTCAGCGATCGCAAGTCCTATTCCACTAGCTGCTCCTGTTACGATGCACACTTTCTTTTCCAACATTGTACCTACCTCCTCGTTTATTTAGTTATTAAATGAAGTATTATACTGCTATAACTTAGGCTTAAACTCAACTTCTCTTCATCCCTTCACTCCCAAATTAACAATACCCTCTCAAGGTTTTACGCCACTTATCGCCAAGCTTTCTCTCTGTTCTGTCCTTAGAATAATAAATTACGCCGGCTTCAAGCCGGCGTAATTATATCTATATTTCAGATAGTTATGGGCATCGTCGGAACATGCTCTGGCACAACGAGGCTAGCTTGAGTCGCTCCTAAGACCTCCTCAACGGTGGTTTGAGGGGCAACCTCTTTGAGCAACAAGCCCTTTTCGACAACTTCAATCACCGCCATGTCGGTGACAATGAGATTGACCCGCCTTGATGAAGTCAAGGGAAGGTTACACTTTTTAACAATCTTAGCTGCGCCACTTTTTTCCACATGCTGCATCGCGACAATCACCTTTTTAGCTCCTGTAACTAAATCCATCGCACCGCCCATGCCTGGAATAAGCTTGCCGGGTATCATCCAATTCGCAAGGAACCCTTCCTCGTCAACTTGAAGCGCCCCGAGCACCGTTGCGTCAACGTGGCCGCCTCGAATCAAACCAAAGGACATTGCCGAATCGAAAGCAACCGCACCAGGCAGAAAGGTTATTGGGGAACCACCAGCGTTGGTCAAATTAGGGTGCACCATATTTTCAGCTGGCGCTGGTCCTACACCAAGAAGACCATTCTCCGACTGTAAGAAAATCTCGACCTTCGGCGGCAAGTAGTTCGCCACAAGAGTCGGAATACCTATGCCAAGGTTTACAATGTCCCCATCTTTAAGCTCAAGGGCTGTCCTTTTTGCAATCACTTCTCGAGCTATCTTAGGGTCTTTTATCATCTGTTACTCCCCCCTAACTATGTAATCTACAACCGCATGTGGAACGTGAACTTCGTCTGGAGTGAGACCCCCGACGGGCACAAGTTCTTGGACTTCAACAATTGTTACCTTTCCAGCAAAAGCCATCAACGGATTGAAGTTTCTTGAAGTCAGCGTAAAAGTCAAATTACCGTAAAAGTCGGCCTTTTTTGCTTTTAAAAGTGCGAAATCGGCCTTTAGTGCTATTTCAACCAAATGATCCTCACCGTTAATCTTAACCTTTTGCTTGTTATTCTCCGCAAGGGTGCCAATTCCTACTGGAGTCAAAACTCCACCGAGCCCATATCCCCCGGCCCGAACCCTCTCTGCGAGCGTACCCTGAGGCACGAGTTCTACATCAAGAGTGCCTTCTATCATTTGTTTTTGAGTTTCTGGATTTGTGCCAATGTGAGAAACTATTGCTTTCTTTACCATCTTATTAACTATCAATTTACCAATGCCTCTTTCTGGCGTCGCTGTATCGTTGGCAATGATCGTGAGGTCCTTCTTGCCGCTTTTAACAAGAGCGTCAACGATGTTCTCCGGCGTCCCGTCTCCCAAAAACCCACCGATCATCAGCACGGCCCCGTCTGGAATCATCTCCACCGCACGTTCAACCGCTATAACCTTGTCTTTCATTCACCGTCCTCCTCCTTATTCAACATTGCGGATTATTACTGCAGTGCCCATGCCACCACCTACACATAGACTGGCAAGACCGAGTCCGAGCTTCCTCTTTTTCATCTCGTAAAGCAGGGTCACAATTATTCTGTTGCCGCTCGCCCCAATTGGGTGACCAAGAGCTATAGCCCCACCGTTTACGTTCACTCGTTCCTCAAGCCAATCATCGCTGACATCATGCTCTTTCTTAAGGTCGCGCAGTACTGCCAAGCTTTGCGCTGCAAACGCTTCGTTTAGCTCGATAAGTTGCACATCTGTCAGTTTCATGTTTGCCCTCTTCAGTGCTTTAGAAATAGCGCCTACGGGTCCTATGCCCATGATGCTCGGATCAACGCCGTGCTGTGCAAACCCAATAATCTCTGCGAGTGGTTTGAGACCATATTTCTTAATGGCATCTTCTGATGCTAAGACCATTGCAGACCCAGAGTCGTTGATGCCTGAAGCGTTGCCTGCTGTCACTGTGCCATCCTTTTTGAAGGCTGGTTTAAGTTTTGCAAGTGCCTCAAGGTTGGTGTCAAAGCGCGGATGTTCGTCCGTGTCGAAAACTTTTTCTCCTTTTCTTTCTTTAATTACAAACGGCACGACCTCGTCTTTAAATCTCCCAGTTTCAATCGCCTTCTTTGCTTTCATTTGGCTTTTGTAGGCAAACAGGTCTTGCTCTTCTCTTGTTATGCCATACTTCTCTGCCAAATTTTCAGCAGTAACGCCCATGTGGTACATATTAAAAACATCGGTCAGGCCATCAAAAACTGTGTGGTCAAGGACTTCGCCGTGGCCAAGCCTGTAGCCAAACCTCGCCTTGGGCAACAAATATGGTGCCGCCGACATATTTTCTATGCCACCAGCAAGGACAATTTCAGCTTCGCCAGCTATGATATCTACTGCTCCGATCATGACCGATTTCATTCCAGAAGCACAGAGCATGTTCACAGTATAGGCCGGTTTTTCTACCGGAACACCAGCATAGACACCAACCTGCCTACCAGGTCCCATGCCCTGACCTGCTGTAAGGATATTGCCTATAATCGTTTCATCAACATACTCTGGCTTTATGCCAGCCTGTTCCATGGCAGCCTTAGCAGCTGCCACACCAAGCTGAACGGCCGGAACATCCTTCAAAGTGCCACCAAGGGTCCCTATTGCTGTTCTCTTGGCACCGACGATATAAACCTTACCCAATCCTTACACCCCCTATGGTTATCATAAACTTGTGGATTTTGCCTTTTACGCGATCATCCTCAAGAGACAGACAAGTAGCCCATTATAAAACCAAGAACAACAAACTCGTGACGATACCGCTCCAAATGAGCGACATCACGCAATATCCCATAATGTCGCGCACTCCAAGTTTCGCCACGCCCAACAATGGCAACGCCCAAAACGGTTGAATCATATTTGTCCAGGCATCACCCCATGAAGCACCCATGATAACTTTTGGGACAGATGCACCTATCTGCTGGGCTGCTGCAGTCATTATCGGTCCTTGGACAGCCCACTGGCCTCCGCCAGAAGGAACAAAGAAGTTGATCAGCCCGGCACTCCAGTATGTAAATAAGGGTAAGGTTTTTGGAGTAGAAAAAGAGGCAAACCACATCGCAATTGTAGCCGCAAGACCAGAACCGATCATCATGCCTTGGATCCCCGCATAAAACGGAAATTGCAAAATCACTCCCCATGTGCCTCCCACAGCTTCAATGGCAGCATCTATGAAGTTGCGCGGTGTTCCGTGTAACAAAAGGCCGAAGATTAAGAAAATGAAGTTAACTATATTGAGATCAAGCGAACCCTTCTTTATGAAGAGGTAATAAAAGATATACACAATACCCATTACAGAGATGATTATTGACATTGCTGAACTGTTCTCTAGCTTCTCTGCGGGTGTCATCTCAGACCTTTTCTTTTTTGCGATCGCTTTCTCTTTTTCAGAGAACATTGCAGGGTCGATCTCAATGATCTCTTCCTCCTTCTTAGGATGCATAGCAGCCATTATCCATGGAAGGGTAACGAGGATTACCAAAACCGGCACATAACCAATTGGCGAAAAGATGGTCTCTGAAACTGGAACTAAACCAATTTCAGACTGAAGGAAATGTCCCTGTGTGTTCACTAAAAGCGGGGCAGAGGCAGAGAGGCCAGCATGCCAGACCACGAAACCACTGTATGCAGATGCGACCAAAAGTGGGTAGTGTAAGCCCTTGCCCTTCATATTCCTAGCGATCTCAATTGCTAACAGTGAAGTGAAAATCAACCCAAAACCCCACTGTATGTAACATGCTACAACCATCACAGCACAGGCAAGTGCTACAGCTTTGAATGGTGTATCAGCAACCTTTGCAATTGCTTTTAGAGCAGCTTTCATAGGCTTTGTGGTGGCAAATATATGGCCGGTCATAATAATAAGGGCCATTTGCATTGCAAAGGCTAATAAACCCCAGAAACCGTCACCCATGTAGCGTATCATGTTGAAAGGGCTTTCGTGCTGAATAATTATACCCAACACGAATGTAAGAAGGCACAATATCATCGCAAAAAGCAGTGCATCAGGAATCCATCTTCTTGCAATCCTTGTAAAAAAATTGCCCAAAATCCTAAGCATTATCACTATACCTCCTTTGCGCCTTAGCAATTCTCCTGACTCTTATAGCGAGCCACCATTCTTCATCTTTGTTTGCGCGCTACAACTGTCATGGCAAGGCTTCAACAACTATTACATCTTAACGCCTCCCTTCTAAATAATCTTATTGATCTACCGCACAAAAAAAAGAGACAGAGAAAAACCTCTATGCAAAGCTGTTAGCCCCATAAAGATTTGCTCCTGTCTCCGTCTCTATTACCCTAATTGGGGGTTCTCGTTCTCTCAATTATAAATTCCCTGATATGTATATGCATTAGCTATCTAAGTTTAAACTTTGGCTTCACCCCTTCACAAAACTAAATTACAAACTGAAAACTATACAACCACTCCCCATCTCTCCCTGAATCTTATAGCATGAGTTGAAATTCATGTCAAGTCTCCTCGGCTCTATTTCTGTTTAAGCATCGTTAAGCCTCCTAAAGTTTTTCTCATAGGCACGAGACAGTCTTTCAGATGCCTCTTCTATCTGCCGTGAGAGCTTCACTATGTCCGTAGCATTTCTGGATCTCATGAGCCTCTCTTTTGTATCTGCATCGGCCGCCGAACTTTTTAAAACCCTGTTCAGCGGTATATCCATATCGTAGGTCTTATGTACTTTCCCATGAACCCTTTGTCTTGAACTGAGCTTCATATGTGGCATGAATAGATTGTGCCTTATCGTTATGAGCTCAAGCAAACCCTTG
>LDZS01002368.1_pt1 | contig 15960 bp, 17 predicted proteins | sample 615471 | NCBI WGS metagenome assembly LDZS01 (sample SAMN03408295, study PRJNA278302) | terrestrial metagenome | isolation source: oil reservoir sample K3 | place: USA: Alaska, North Slope, Kuparuk formation | collected 2013
ATCTCCTAAGCCGATGCGGATCCTTATGCTTTACGACAACGTGGCCCGGCCACCCCTCAGGGAAGGTTGGGGTTTTTCCGCCTTGGTTGAAGTTCAAGACAGAAAAATCCTGTTCGATGCAGGGGCGGATCGGTTAGTGCTCAAGCACAACGTGGAGAAATTGGGAATAGATCTCTCCCAGCTCACGGACGTCTTCCTCTCCCATCCCCACTGTGATCACGTTGGAGGACTTTCCTACGTACTGGAAAGGGCCCGGAGGGTACGCATTTGGGCCCCTTGGGTCATGGAGGGATACCTCCGTCCCCGGGCGGCCAAGGCGGAGCTTGTCTTGGTCAAGGGTCCTCGACGGCTGGGGGAGCCCTTGTGGTCCACGGGGACGATGGGAAGGGGTGTCAAGGAACACGGCCTTGTGATCGCTACAGAAGGGCCGGTCCTTGTCACCGGCTGTGCCCATCCGGGGATCGACCGGATGGCCGCGCGGGCGGCTAGGATCGCCGGGAGACGGCTCTCGCTCGTTCTGGGGGGCTTCCATCTGGGAGGGGTTTCGCAAGCGCGCCTCAGGCAGGTGATCTCCGGGCTGCAAGGGGCGACCGAGGGCGTGGCCCCGGGCCACTGCACCGGTGAGAGGGCGATATCCCTTATCCTTCGGGCCTTCCCCGGTTCGGGCCCGCTTGAGGTGGGAAGGGGCTTCCCTTTGGGGCCGGACCGTTTAGTATAAGGGGATGTGGATCACCAGGGAGAGCGGACTGGGGCTTTTGGCCCTGACGGTTCTGGCGCGGGAGGGGAGGGCCAGCACGGAGGCCATTGCCGAAAGGTTTGGGCTTTCGGCTCCGTTTTTGCGGCAGATTTTGGGCCGCGCCCGGCGGGCCGGGCTGGTGGAAGGGCACCCCGGGCGCAAAGGGGGTTACTCCCTGTCCAGGCCCGCCCAGGAGATCTCGGTGGCCGAGGCCTTGGGCGCCCTGGGGGGTAGGCCGGCGCCGGTGAGGTGCCTGGCCGGGGAGCCCTGCCCCTTGTTAGAGGATTGCCCCACCCGGCCGTTTTGGGAATGGTTGCAAGAAAGGATCGAGGTATGGCTCAGTCAGGTCACCCTGGAGGAGCTGGCCAAGGGGAAGCTGTAAGGCAGGCCAAGCACGTGCTCATGGTGCTTTCCGGAAAAGGGGGTGTGGGGAAGACCACCGTGGCGGTGAACGTAGCCACGGCCCTCGCCCGCAGCATGCGAGTTGGGCTTCTCGACGCCGACCTTCATGGTCCCAACGTCCCCAAGATGCTGGGGGTGGAACGGGCCCGCTTGCCGGTCCGGGATGGGAGGATCGTGCCCGTCCCCACGGCCTGGAACCTGGCGGTGATGTCCATCGCCTTCGCCCTGCCCACCGCCGATACCCCCCTCATCTGGCGCGGCCCCCTGAAGATGAAGGCCATCCGCCAGCTGATCGAGGAGGTGGACTGGGGGAAGCTTGACCTGTTGGTGGTGGACCTCCCCCCGGGAACAGGGGACGAGCCCCTGTCGGTGGCCCAGGTCATCGGGGAGGTAGATGCGGCGCTGGTGGTGACCACCCCACAGGAGGTGGCCCTGCTGGATGCCCGCAAGGCGGTGGGCTTCTGCCGTAAGGTGGGGGTGCAGCGGATCGGGGTGGTGGAGAACATGGCCAGCCTCACCTGCCCCCACTGCGGAAAGGAAATCGAGCTCTTCGGAAAGGGTGGGGGGGAGAGGATGGCCAAGGAGACGGGGGCCACCTTCCTTGGGCGGCTCCCCTGGCTTCCGGAGGTGGTACGGGCCGGGGACGCCGGCCGCCCGGCGGTGGAGGCGGACCCCCGCGCCCGGGAGGCCTTCCTGGAGCTGGCGCTCAAGGTGCTCGACTTCGTCCAGGGCGGGGGCTCGATTTGACAGCGAGGGCGGCTCAGGGGCAAAGTTGAACTGGAGGCGATGATGGCAACCCAACCCGAGGAGCTGTTCGTGGAGTTCCTTCGCCAGCGCGGGTTCAACATCACGGGCACAAGGCGCAAGATCGTGCGCAAGGTCTTCTCCATGCACGGACATTTCGACGCCTCAGAGCTGTGGGAGGCACTGCGGGACGAAAAGGTGTCCATAGCCACCGTCTACCGAACCCTGGATCTTCTGGAGCGGGCCGGCCTGGTTCGTCGGGTGTCCCTGGGGGAAGCCCACGCCCACTACGAACACGTGCTGGGGCGGAACGACCATGGGCACCTGGTGTGCAGCCGCTGTGGCAAGGTGATCGAGTTCGACAGCATGAGGATCAGGACCCTCATTAGCCAGATTGCGGACGAAAACGGCTTCGAGCTTCAAGCAGCCACCATCCAGGGCTTCGGCTTGTGCCGCGCCTGCCGGCGGTGATCCCGGGAGGGTGGATCACCTGTCCTCCGGTTTCCAGTCGAGGTAGCGGGCGGCTGGGCGGGGGCTTTTTCTACTGAGCACGCCTCCTAGGACTGCCAGCGCCAGGAAGGGGACCAGGGCCAAAAAAAGGGCGACTACGAACATCAGGGTCAAGGCCACGACTGCCCCGGCCAGTATCCCGACCCCTCCCCCGGCCGCCCTCGCCGTGGCGGCGGCAACGAGGATGGGAAGCCTTACCGCCAGGGAGAGGCCCTCCTGGGCCAGGGTTCGGAGCTCACTCATTTTTACCTCCGTCTTCCCAGGCTAGCGGCTGGCCACGGACACCCCTTCCACCAGGATGGGGGGCACGTAGACCAGTCCGTACACCCATTCCGGGGGCCCCCCGATCGCCCTCAGGCCCCCCTTCAGCACCTCGTAGGCGTTCCCGGCGATCATGGTGTTCTTGACCCTCCCCTTCACCTTTCCGTCTTCCACCACGAACCCCACCCCCACGTTGTTGGAGAAGGCGCCGGACTGCACGTTCCCTTGTCCCAGGCCCAACACCTCCACCACCACCAGCCCCTTGTCCATTTCCGCGATGAGCTCCTCCACGCTCCCCTCCCCGGGTCGAACGACCAGGTTCCTCACCCCGGGGGTGGGTGGGGAACGGAATCCCCCGCGGCCCAGCAATCCCCCACGGAGCCCGCTCCCCGTGGGGTCGGAATCGGCCAGGGCCGCCGCCCGGAGGTCGAACAAGAAGTTCTCCACGATCCCCTCCTCGACCAGGGGCAGGCGGCAGGTGGGGATCCCCTCGTCGTCGAAGGAGCGGGAGCCGGGGGCAAAAGGCAGGGTGCCCTCGTCCACCAGTGTGAACTTGGGGTCGAAAACTTGCTGCCCCAGCCTCCCTTTGAGGGGCGAGGTCCCCATCACCACGGATAGGCCCGAGAACCCCACCATGAGGGGGAGCAGCAACACCAGGGCCCCCTTGGGGACGAACAGCACCGGGGGCTGCCCCTGGGGGGCCGGCGCCACCCGCTCCCCCCACCTCAGGTACCGGAGCGCCTCCTCCACCAGGGCCTCGGGGACCAAGTCCGCCCGCCGGCGGACCGTCCTCCCCACCCAGAGGAGGTAGATGTCCCCCTCCCCGATCCGCTGAACCTCAATTCCCATGGAGAGATGGGAGCGCTTTTCGATAAGCTCCCCCCCGGAGGTGTTGGTGATCCTCACCTCGAGGGTGCCCCGGGAAAGGGAGACGTCCACGATCACGTCGGGAAACTCCTCCTGGATTGCCTGCACCGCCCCCTCCCCCCAGGAGATGAGCTCCTCTGGGGACAGGGCGAGCACCTCCTCATCCAGCACCTCCACCTTTTCCCCTGAGGACAGGGTGGGGAAGCTGAAGGGGGCTGGGTCCCCGTGTTTGGCGGAGGCCAGGGCGGCCTGAACGAGGCCCTCTTCATCTTCACCGGCGGTGGAGGCAAAGCCCAGCCGACCGCCCTCGATCACCCGCAAGGCACGGCCCAGGACCTCCCGAGAGCCCACCTTCTCGATCTCCCCGCCCCGGAAGGTGACGTCCACCGTGCTCCTCAGCTCCTCATAAAGCTCCGCGCTTTGGGCGGCAGCCGCCGCCCGCTCCAGTATCCCCATCACCTGCCTCCTATGATCACATCGCGGATCCTCACGTGGGGGGCTCCATCGGTGACCGGCAGGGGCGCCTGCCCTCCTTTGCCACAGCCCCCGGCCCCGCCTTTGAGCACAAAGTCGTTCCCGATCGCCTCGATGCTCCTAAGGGTGTCGAACACGTTCCCGGTGAGCACCACATCCCTGAGCATTTCCCCGAGCTCCCCGCCTTTGATCTCGTAGGCGTAGGCAGCCGAGAAGGTGAACTGCTCCAGCTCCGTCTGGCCCCCGAAGGCGCCTTTGGCGTAAACCCCGTGGTCGATCCCGGAGATAAGCTCTTCGAAGGAGGCCTCCCCGGGCTCGATGTAGGTATTGCGCATCCTGACGATGGGCTCGTGCTCCCAGGAGACCGCCCGGGCGTTCCCGGTGGGCTCCATCCCGGTCTTGGCCGCGGTGGCCCGGGAGTGCATGAGCCCACTCAACACCCCTTCTTTGATGAGATAGACCTTCCTCCTTTTCACCCCCTCGTCGTCATAAGGGGCGTTCCCCCGCCGGCCGGGGAGGTAGCCCTCCTCCACCACGTTCAGGGCTTCCACCCCAAAACGCCTGCCAAGCTGCATCACCTTGCGCATGGGCTCGTTCCTCAGGAGGAAATCCGCCTCACAAATGTGGCCGAACGCCTCATGGATGAAAACCCCGGCCAGCTCCTGGTCCAACACCACCGTGTAACGACCCCCCTTCACCGGCTTGGCCGAAAGCAGGTCCACCGCCCGTCTCGCCACCTCCTCCGCCTTCTCCTCCAGCCCCAGGGCCAGCTCATAGCCGGCGGCCTCCCCCACGGACTCGAACGCCTGCTGCACGTCCCCGTTGCGCCGGGCCACCGCGGCCAAAAGGACAGTAACGTCGGGGATGGCCTGCTCGATATAGGTCCCCTCCGAGTTGGCGTAGTAGATCCTCCTTAGGGAATCGGTGTACCGGACGGAACTGGCCGCGATCTGGGGGGAGTAATCCAGGATGATCCGGTTGTAGTTCTCCATGAGCCGGCGTTTCTCCTCAAGCGACACTTGGCGGAAGTCGCGTTCGAGCCGGGGTCGGAAGACATCCCTCACCACGGGCACCTGGGCCAGGCGGATGGGGTCGCGGACCTTGCGGGCGGCGGCCCGGGCGAGCTTGGTGGCCTCCGAGAGCTTTCGGGGGACCTCCTCCGGATCGGTGAACACCGCCGTCCCCCACGCCCCGCCGACCAACGCCCGCACCGTGCCACCGGCCTCCCGCGATCGCTCCAGGGCCATCAGCTGATCCCGCTGAAAGGCCACACAAGACCTCTCCACCTCTTCCCACCTGACCTCCGCGTAATCAGCAGGACAACTCCTCACCGCCTCTTTCAGTTGCGTCTCCATGTCCCTCCCTTCACAAGGATTTTTAACCCCGTTTTGAGCCGGGCGCCACCGAGAGCTTTCCAAAGCCGCGCTCGAAATTCAACGCTACCTGCGCAGCAAGGTGAGGATCAGGGACACCACCAGCGACAGCACAATACAGGTGGTTAGGGGGAAATAGAAGGTGAAGCCGTCCCGCTGGATGCGGATGTCGCCGGGAAGTCGGCCTAAAAAAGGGATCTTTCCTGAGACGGCCAATCCCAGGACCACAAGCAAGATCCCCACGATCACCAGCGTGCGGCCCAGCCCAGAAAACCCCTCCATCTGCTATAATGATAACCAAGGAGGAGGACATGAACGAGGTACTTAGGGCCATCCAGGGACGTAGGTCGATTCGTGCCTTCAGGTCGGAGCCGGTGGAGTGGGAGAAGGTCGAGGCCATCTTGGAGGCGGGGCGCTGGGCCCCTTCGGGGAGGAACACCCAGCCGTGGCGGTTTGTGGTGGTGGAGTCCCAGGAGAAGCGGGAGCAGCTCGGGCGGCTGGTGACCCAGATGGACATGATCCGCACCGCCCCGGTGACCATCGCCGTGCTCCTGGATACCGAGGCGGGCTATGATCGGATCAAGGATGTTCAGGCCATCGGCGCTTGTGCTCAGAACATGCTGCTTGCGGCCCACTCGTTGGGGCTTGGGGCGTGCTGGATCGGGCGGGTGCGGGACGAGCAGGTGGAGCGGGTGCTTGGGGCGAAGGAGCACGAGGAACTGATGCTGCTCATCCCGGTGGGCTACCCGGCGGAGTCCCCTGCTCCAAAGGAAAGGAAGCCGCTTTCCGAGCTGGTGAGGAGGATCTGATGCCGTATCTGGTGGTGCTGGTGGCTGCGGCCCTGATCCTCCCCACCGTGGGGCTGGGGGTGGTGGCCCTGGGGCTTTCCTTTTTGGCCCTGGTTTTTGTGGGGCTGGCTGCCCTGGCTTTGGGGGCCACCGGGAGCCTTGCTGATTGGATCCTGACCGCGGTCGCCCTGGCGGCCCACTGGCGGGCGATAGAGACCGGCAGGCGCCTCCTTAGGCGGGTGCGGGCCTCCCTGGCCAGCTAGCGGCCGGGACACTGGGCGGCCACCTTGGGATCGATGGCCTGTCCTGAGAAGGCAAGCTCGAAATGCCGGCGGAACTCCTGGGCCAGGGCGTCCGCCCGCCGGTCGTAGGCGGATTTGTCCCGCCAGGTGTCCCTGGGCCATAGGATCTCCTCGGGCACCCCAGGGCAACGTTGCGGGACAAGGAGGTGGAAACGCCGGTCCTCCCGGACCTCCGCCCCCTCCAGGGCCCCGGAGATGGCCGCCCTGACCATGCTGCGGGTGAGGCGGATGTCCATCCTCCTCCCCTCCCCGTAGGGGCCCCCTGACCAGCCGGTGTTCACCAGGTACACCCGGGCTCCGTAGCGGTCCAGGAACTCCCCCAGCATCCCGGCGTAGACGCCCGGCAGGCGGGGCATGAACGGGGCCCCGAAGAAGCGGGAGAAGGTGGACACGGGCTCGATGACCCCGGTCTCCGTGCCGGCGAGCTTTGAGGTGTAGCCCATGAGGAACCACAGCATCGCCTGCTGTTTTGTGAGGCGGGCGATGGGGGGAAGCACCCCGTTCGCGTCGGCGGTGAGGAAGAAGATGACGCGGGGATGGCCCCCCCTCCCCTCGAGCTTCGCCCCCCGCACAAAGGAAAGGGGGTAGGAAGCGCGGGAGTTCTCGGTGAGCCTGCGGTCGGAGAAGTCGAACCGTCCGTCCGGATAGATCATGGCGTTTTCCACGATGGCCCCGTGCTCCTCCGGGGGGGCACGGTGCATCACCGCCCACCAGATATCCGGCTCCTTTTCACGGGAAAGCCCGATGAGCTTAGCGTAACAGCCGGCCTCCATGTTGAATATGCCTTCCCCGGTCCAGCCGTGCTCGTCGTCCCCGATGAGCCTGCGGGCCGGGTCCGAGGAAAGCGAGGTCTTCCCGGTACCCGATAGCCCGAGGAAGAGCGCCACGTCCCCTTCAGGGCCCTCGCTTGCCCCACAGTGCAGGGGCAACACCCCCATCTCCGGAAGCAGCCAGTTCATCACCGTGAACATGAGCTTTTTTACCGATCCAAGGTAGGCCGAGCCGTACACCACCCCGATCCGGCGGTAAAAATCCATCGCCACCGCCACGTCGCTGGTCCGCCCGGCCTCCGGATCGAACCTCAGCTTCCCCTCGTACCGCTCCGGGTCCAGCCGGTCATAGGGGAGGACAAGCAGGGTGAAGCGGGCCTGGACGGGGATGCCCCGGGGAAGGGGGCAGAACATGTTGTCGGTGAACAGGGCCACCAGGGCCCGATCGGTGATGGTGCGAACCGGGAGGGCATAGTTGGGATCGGCCCCCAGGGCCCGGTCGGTCACATAAACCCTCTCCTTTTTCCGTAGCTCCCGTAGGGCGTCCCGAACGAGCATGCCCATGGTCTCAGGGGATAGGGCGTGACAGTAAGGGGAGGACCAGTCCACGGCCTCGTGCACCCCTGGGGAGTCCACTATGTAGGTGTCCTGGGGCCTGCGGCCGGTGGAGTCCGGCGGGGTCCAGGTGGCCAACGCCCCGGACTCGGACAAAAGCGCCTCCCTCCGAGAGATGGCCTCGCCGATCAACCCCCTCCGACCCGGGTTATCCCTTACCCCTGGATGTGCCCCTAACATGTTCTCTATGTCACGCTCAAATCCCAACCTTACCTCCTTTTCTATTCAATTCCACGAAAGAGGGAGCGGAGAAGCATCAGGACCGGGATGATCTCGAGGCGGCCCACCCACATGTTGAAGCAAAGGGCGAGCTTGGCCAGGGTGGACATCTCGGGGTGGGTGATCCCGCAGGAGAGCCCCACGTTCCCCTGGGCGGAGGCCACCTCGAAGATGACGTCCGAAAGCTTGAAGGAGGGGGGCACGGTGTGGAGGAGGACGAACACCCCTGCCAGCAGGAACCCCAGCCACAAAAAGACGAGTAGGGCCGCCTCCTCGAGGCGGCGGGAGGCGTCCCCTTCGGAAAGCACCGCCTCCCCAAGGCGCATGGGCACCAGGGCCCTTGCCGGGGACACGATCTTGCGGAACCGCCAGCTCACCCCCCGCACGAGCAATACCAGGCGGATGACCTTTATCCCCCCGGCGGTGGACCCGGCCGCCCCCCCCAGCACCATCCCCAGGGAGAGGATGAGCTTGGCCGTGTCCGTCCAGCCGGATAGGTCGGCGGTGCCAAAGCCGGTGCAGGTCATGGCCGAAACGTATTGAAACGCCGCCTGCCTGTAGGCCGGGCCCAGGGGGTAAAGGTGCAGGTTCTCCAGGCCCAGGAAGGCCACCCCGGCAAGGAGCGAAAGCAAAAGCCACCGGGTTTGCACGTCCCGCCAGAGGGCGATAAGGCCCCGCTGCATGGCCTGGTAGTGCACCGCAAAGCTCACCGCCCCAGCGGTCATCACGAAAAGCAGGATCACCTCGATGGCGATGGAATTGTAATGGCCGATGGAATCGGGCCACAGGGAAAACCCCCCGGTGGAGATCCCGGTCATGGCGTGGTTGATGGCCTCCCAGGGGGGCATCCCCGCCCCCCACAGGGCCACCGCAGAAGCGAACGTGTAAAGGGCGAAGATCCACCACATGGTGCGCACGGTGGAGACCACCGAGGGGTGGATCTTCTCCCCCCGGGCCTCGGCGAAGTAAAGGGACACGGCCGACGCCCCGGGGCCGGCGATCAGGGTGAGCATGAGCACTATCACCCCCATCCCCCCCACCCACCCGGTAAAAGACCGCCACCACTGGAGGGAGTGGGGGAGGAGATCGGGCCTTAAGGACATGGTGAGTCCCGTGTCGGTGAAGCCGGACACCGACTCGAAGAAGGCGTTTGCCATGTCGGCATAGGGGTAGAGCGTCCCCCCGCCCAGCCGTACCGATACGAGGTGGAACGGGAGTGCCCCCACCGTGGCCACGAGAAGCCACCCCACGGCGGCGATGAGGAGCCCGTGTTTTAGACGTGCCTCCCCGGCCCGCCTGAAGGGAAGATAAAGGGAAAGCCCCAGGCCGAAGGCCACCAGGGCGGTGAGGCCAAACGGCCACAGGGCGTACCACTCCCCGAAGGCGGCCGCCACGGGCAGGGACAGGGCGGCCATCAGCCCCACCGTGGGGAGGAGCAACCCCAAGTCCCGCAGGACGATGCGCAGATCCTGGGAGAGCATGGATCTAGCCGGTGAGCCGTTCGATCAGGGCGTTGGTGGCGTGTTCCTTGGAGAACACGGTGATCAGGTCCCCGGCCTCGATGGCGGTGGTCCCCGAGGGGATGATGGTCTCCCCCTTACGCTCGATGGCAGCGATCAGGACGCCGTCTGGGATCAAGCCGCGGCCCCCCGCGTCCCGCAGCGTCTTCCCCACCAGGGGGGACTTCTCCGTGACCGCGGCCTTGAACACCTGTGCCCCGCCGGACAGCGTCACCAGGTCCTTGATCTTGGGCCGTTGGACGGAGTTGTATAGGTACTCGGCCACGATCACCTCGGGGTTCTCCATCACGTTTGCCCCAAGGCGCCTGAAGAGTTCGGTGTGCTCCCGGTTGTTCACCACGGACACGAGGGAGGGGATGCCCAAATCCCCCCCCAAAACGATCACCATCAGGTTGGTGGCATCGTCGGAGGTGGTGGCGATCAGGGCGTCGGCGCGCTCTGCCCCCGCCTCCCTGAGCACATCCACGGAGGCGGCGTCCGCGTTCAGGATCAGGATATCGAACCTCCGGGAGATGGCCTCCGCCTTGCGTGGGTCCCGCTCGATGACGGCCACGTTGTGTCGGTCGCGCAGGGCGATCTCCACCAGGGCGGTCCCGATGCCGCCCGCGCCCACCACTATCATGTACATGGCCCAGGATGGTACTCCCCTGCGAAAGCCGCGTCAAAACAGGGCTTTTGCGCCTTAGACCCGAGGAAGCTACCATGCTCCCCATGGAGCGGTTGACACGGTTTCTTGGCCCTGTAGGGTATTTACTCTTCGTCTTCGCCGGGGCCGTGCTCCTCCCCGGCCTGGTGGCCGGCCTCCACCGGGAGTGGGGTGAGCTGGCCCTGTTTTTCGGGCTGGGTGGGGCGGCCGCCCTGGTGGGGGGGGTGGCGGTCCACTTCAAGCCCGTTGGGACGCTTACGCGGGGGGAAGCCCTGGCCCTGACCGCCCTGGCTTACCTTTTGTTCTCCCTTTTGGGGGGGATCCCCTTCCTCCCCGTCACCTCGTTCTTAGACGGGTGGTTTGAGGCCGCCTCCGGGATCACCACCACCGGCCTTTCCGTGCTCCGCCCAGAAGGGCTCCCGAGGTCGTTGCTCCTTTTCCGCAGCCTGTACCAGTGGATCGGGGGGGCGGGGATCATCGTGATCTCCTTGGCCTTGCTCCTCCCCCCAGGGCGGCCCGCCCTGGCCCTGTACGCCGCCGAGTACGGGGGGAAGAACCTGGCCGGAAACGTCCGCCTAACTGCCCGCAGGGTGGGCCTCGTGTACCTGGCCCTCACTGCAGTGGGTTTTTTCATCTACTGGGCTTGCGGGATGCCGGCCTATGAGGCCGGGGTGCATATCCTTTCCACGGTCTCCACCGGGGGTTTTTCGGTTTACTCCGATTCCATCGGGCACTATGCCTCCCCGGCCATCGAGGGGGCGGTGGCGCTTTTCATGCTGTGCGGGGCGACCAGCTTCCCTTTGTTTTGGCTTCTGCGCCCAGGGAAGTTCCCTGTCCTGGTCAAGGAAAGGCAGCTTTGGGCGCTTTTGGGCCTGTCGCTTTCCTTGGGCGGGCTGGCCGGGGTGGCCATGGGGACGGCCGGTGGGGGCCTCTTCCAGGGGATCTCGGCCCTGACCACGACCGGCTTTTCCTCGCTCCCCACCGGGGGGCTTCCAGCCGCGGCCCGCTGGGTCCTCCTCCTCGGGATGCTCATCGGGGGCTGCGGCGGCTCCACCGCCGGGGGGATTAAGCTCTTCCGGCTTCTGGCACTCTTTGCCCTCGCCCGCTGGCTTTACGCCCGGGCCCACCTCCCCTCAGAGGCGGAGGTGCCGCTGCGGTTCCTGGGGGAGCGCTTCGATCAAAAGGAGGTGATGCAGATCGCGGCCTATGTGGGGGTGTACCTGGTCGTCCTGGCCGCCGCCACCACCGCACTTGTATACTGGGGTTACGGGGTGGAACAGGCCCTGTTTGAGGTCGTCTCGGCCCAGGGGACGGTAGGGCTCTCCCTGGGGGTGACCGGGCCGGCGGCCCCGGTGGGGGTGAAGCTGATCCTGATCGCCCTCATGTGGATGGGTAGGCTGGAGATCCTGCCGGTGATCCTGCTTTTGAGAAAGGCGGTGAGCAGGCGGTGAAGGTGATCATCGTGGGGCTTGGCCCTTTGGGGAGGCGTCTTGCGGAGGAGCTTTCGGGGAAGAAGGGGGTGGAGCTCGTGCTCCTTGACCGGGACGAGGCGGCCTGTAAGGCCGCCGCGGACAAGTACGACGCCCTGGTGCTTCAGGGGGATGGGACGGACCCGGAGCTCCTTTCCAAGGCTGGGGCCCACGAGGCCCAGGCCCTGGTGGCGGCCACCGGTTCGGACGCCCTGAACACGGTGATCGGGCTCCTGGCCAAGCAGGCGGGCACGAAAGAGGTGGTGGTAGTGCTCGACGACCTGGGGCTGAGGACGGCCTGCCAGGCCGTCGGGGTGGACAAGGTGGTTTCCCCGATGCTCGCGGCGGCAAGCGAGATCCGGGCTTATGTGCTGGGGGAGCGGGCCCTGGACTTCTCGGTGGCGGTGGGCAGCGGTGCCCGGGTGGCCGAGCTCTCCCCCGGCCCCCTTTCGGGGAAGAAGTTCGGGGACGTCCCCCTTCCCGATGGGGTCGCCGTCCCGGTCATCCTCAGGGAGGGGAGGGCGGTGGTGCCGGGGCCGGGGACCACCCTTGGGCAGGAGGACGTTTTGGTGGTGGTAGCGGAGGATGACCGGCGGCTGGAGGCCGCCCGGGCCCTGTTCTCCCCCACCTCCTGAATGCTCCCCGGGGAGATCACGCGGCGGTGTGAGGAGGTGCTGCGCCGGGTCCCGGGGCACGTCACCGTGCTGGCGGCGGTCAAGGGGCGGGGCCCAGAGGAGATCCGGGCGGCCATCCGGGCAGGGATCCACCACGTTGGCGAGAATTACGTGCAGGAGGCAGAAAGGAAACGCCCCCTTGTGCCCGAGCCTGCCAGCTGGCACATGATCGGGCGCCTGCAGCGGAACAAGGCCCACCGGGCCCTTGGGGTATTCGACTGGCTTCAGACCCTGGATTCCCTTCCCCTGGCCCAGCGCCTGGAAAGGCTTCTGTCACAGCAGGAAAGGGACCTTCCGGTCTTGGTCCAGGTGAACATCGGCCGGGAGCCACAGAAGGCCGGGCTGCTCCCGGAGGATGCCCCTGAGTTTGTGCGAAAGGTGGCCGGCCTACCCCATCTCCGGGTGCGGGGGCTCATGGCCATCCCCCCCATCCCCCGGCGGCCCGAGGACTCCCGCCCCTATTTCCGCGAGATGAGAAGGCTATTTGAGGAACTGGCCGCCGAGAAAATCCCCGGCGTTGCGATGGAGGTCCTGTCCATGGGGATGTCGGCGGACTGGGAGGTGGCGGTGGACGAGGGGGCCACCATGGTCCGCCTGGGCACCCTCCTCTTCGGCCCCCGGCCTTAGCTGAGGAGGCGGCGGGCCGGGGTGGGGCCTTTTGAGGGCGAGGCTCATAGGCCCAGGAAATCCAGGATCCCCTGGAAGATCCCCTGGGCGATCCTCTCCTGATAGCCTGGGGAGGAGAGCTTCCGGCGCTCGGCAGTACAGGTGAGGTAGCCCACCTCCACCAAGGCGGCGGGGAGATCGGTGTGGCGCAGGTAGAGGCGCTGGGAGCGGACCCCCCGATCGGCCGCCCCGGTGGCGGCGCACACCGCCGCCTGCACCGTCCAGGCCAAGGACCAGCTGGGGTCCTCCGGGGGACGGGAGTCATCCACATAGGTCTCCACCCCACATACCGCGGGGTCGGAGCAAGCGTTGGCGTGGATGGAAAGGTAAAGGACCGCCCCCACCTTCTCGGCGAACCTGACCCTGTTCACCAGCTCAACGTACCGGTCCGAGGTGCGGGTGAGGATGACCCGGAGGCGGGGGTGGCCATCTGCCAGGGAAAGTAGGCGGAGGGCGATGGCCAAGTTGAGGTCCTTTTCGTCCACCCCGGCCACCTGGGCCCCGGGGTCCTTCCCCCCGTGGCCCGGGTCCACCACCACGGTGAGGGACCAGCCCTGGGGTGGGAGCCCGGCGTTGCCCGCCGGGACCGTCAGGGCGAGCACCAGGATGACCACCGAAAGCACCAGGAACAAGAGCTTCTGCATCGGGGGGGAGGCTAACCGGGCCGGCCTTCCGGGGCAACCGGAGGTGTCCCCGGCGGGGAGGACCGGGTTCCCTTGCAGAAGGCCCCACTTGGGGTACCATCTAACCGAAAATGAATTTCGATTTTCGAACGGTGCCCTTGACCCAGCTCCCCCCTGGGGGGGGTGGGCGGGTATGGCGGGTGTTGGGGGGAAGGGGCATGGCCCTGCGGCTGGCGCGCCTCGGCATCCGCCCCGGGGCCGCGGTGCGTCTTGTAAACGCCGGTCCCTGGCGGGGACCGCTGTTGGTGGAGGTGGAGGGGGTGAGGGTGGCGCTCGGCCGGGGGGTGGCAAGCCGCATCCTGGTCCGCCCGCTTCCATGAGGTGCATCGCCCTGGTGGGCCAGCCAAACGCCGGAAAGTCCACCCTGTTCAACGCCCTGGTGGGCTACCGGGCCGTGGCCTCCAACTTCCCCGGCACCACGGTGGAGCTCCTCAGGGGCAAGGCCCTGATTGGGGGCCAGCCGGTGGAGGTGGTCGACCTCCCTGGCACCTACTCGCTGCTTGTTGGGGATCGGGCTGAGGAGCTGGCCCGCGACTTCCTCACCTCAGGGAAGGTGGACGCCGTGGTGAACGTCCTGGACGCCTCCCTCCTTGCCAGGTCCCTGGAGCTCACCCTGGAGCTATGCGAGCTCGGCCTGCCCATGGTGGTTTGCCTGAACATGATGGACGAGGCCCGGCACAAGGGGGTTCAGATCGATGCCGGCGAGCTCTCCCGCCTTTTGGGGGTGCCGGTGGTGGAGGCGGTGGCGTCCCGGGGGATGGGTTTGAAGGAGCTCCTCTCCGCCCTCCCCAAGGCGCAGGTCCCCAACCCCCCCAGGTATTCCGCCGACGTGGAGGGGGCCATCCGGCACTTGGAGGGGATTGCCTCCTCCATCGCCGGGGCGGCCGGGCTGCCCCCCCGATATGTGGCCATCCGGCTGCTTTCCGGGGACCCTCCGCCGGGGGCCCCGGGCCTTCCCGAGGAGGTGGAGGGGGTGCGGGAGCGGTTAGCGCGGTCGCGGGGGGAGGACCCGGCCCTGGTCCTTTCCGCGGAGCGACATGCGGCGGCCCTGGGGCTGTTCGAGCAGGTGGCCAGGGTGGTCCACGCCCGGGTGGGCTGGCGGGAGCGGGCCGACGATATCCTCATGCACCCCGTCCTCTCCTACCCCATCCTGCTCCTTGTCCTGTGGGGGCTTTTTTGGACCGTGTTCAAGGTGGGGGGGATCCTGGAGGGGCTCCTCCTCCCCCCCTTGGAGGGGCTCTCAAGCTCCCTGGGGGAGGTGCTGGGCAGGGGCCTGGCCGCCCAGACGCTGGTGGGGGCGTTCCAGGGGCTGTGGGCCGGGGTGGCCATCGTCCTCCCTTACCTCGTGCCGTTCCTTTTCCTCCTTTCCCTCCTTGAGGACGTGGGGTACCTACCCCGGGTGGGGTACCTCATGGACGCCCTCATGCACCGGATGGGCCTGCATGGAAAGAGCGTGATCCCGTTCCTCTTGGGGTACGGCTGCTCCGTCCCCGCGGTCCTGGCCACCAGGATCCTGGAGGAGGAGCGGGATCGGCTGGTGACCGCTTGCCTGGCGGTGATGGTTCCCTGTGCCGGACGGGCCATCGTGGTGTTCGGCCTGGTGGGGCGGTTCGTGGGCCCCTGGGCCGCCTTCGGCCTTTACCTACTTGACGTCTTTGTGATCGCCCTGGCCGGGTGGGCCCTGAAGAGGGTCCTGCCGGGGGTCGGCCCGGGGTTGATCCTGGAGATCCCCCCCTACCGCCGCCCCACCCTGCGCACCCTGCTGGGGAAGGTGTGGCTCCGCCTCCGGGACTTCGTGGCCATGGCCTGGCCGCTCCTCGTGGGAACCAGCGCCCTGTTCTCCCTGATCGGGGCCCTGGGCTGGACCGAAGAGCTCAACCGGGCCTTGCGCTTCCTCACCTGGCCCTTGGGGCTCCCCAAGGAGGCTGGGGTGCCGCTGGTATTCGGGGTCCTAAGGAAGGAGCTGTCCCTGGTAATGCTAGCCCAGGCCTTCGGGGCCGCGGACCTCTCGCTTGCCTTAAGCAGGGGGCAGATGCTGGTGTTCGCCGGTTTTGTGGTCTTCTACCTGCCGTGCCTCGCCACCCTGGCGGCCCTGGGGAGGGAGCTCGGTTGGAGGAGGACGGGGCTGGTGCTCGTTTTTACCACCGGGGTGGCCTTGGGGATCGGGCTCTTTTTACGGCTAGTGGGCTCGTTCCTCTGAGGCGGGCTTGGGGCGGCGGCGTTTTGGGGAAAACAGGGTGG